>Ga0180220_1000342_pt1 | contig 58214 bp, 37 predicted proteins | sample eDN5th37CBELigBY_FD_151335 | JGI IMG/M metagenome (GOLD analysis project Ga0180220, IMG submission 151335) | Enriched backyard soil microbial communities from Emeryville, California, USA - eDNA 5th pass 37_C BE-Lig BY (version 2) (version 2) | ecosystem: Environmental > Terrestrial > Soil >...
GCCGCCGTCGCCGCCGCCACCGCCGACCGACTGGCCGAAAATGCCGATCGATCCGTTGCCGAGAGTCACGATCGAAGCGGAATTCTCCGCGTTGACGTCGCCGCCATCTCCACCGGCACCCGCAAAGCCGCCGACCGCAATGGCGAGCTGCTTGCCCGGCTTCACCTGGCTGCTCGCATCGTGCTGCAGAAGCGAGAAACCGCGGCTGTCGCCGCCATCGCCGCCGCCGCCGCCAACGCTTTGGGCGTAGACGCCATAGGCGCCGTGGGATGTAGTGATGATGTCGCCGGAGTTGATGACGGTAACGACGTCGGCGTCGCCACCCGCGCCGCCGAATCCGCCGAGCGCCAGCGAGTAGGTGCCCGAAAGCGCCGCGTTGAGTGCCGCGGTGGCGGCCGTGGAGATGCCACCTTTGCCGCCGCCGCCGCCGATCGACTGTGCCTGAATGGCGTGTCCGCCGGTACCGAACGTGGTGACGGTGCCGGCGTTGACCACGTCGACCGTGCTGCCGTCGCCACCCGCACCGCCGAACCCGCCGACGCTGAGCGCTAGGCTCGTCGCCTTGGGGCCTACGCCGCCAGCGAAGGCGCCGCTATCGCCACCCGCGCCGCCGCCGCCGCCGATCGACTGCGCGAGGATACCGACCGCATGCTCGCCATAGACGGCGATGTCGCCATTGTTGGTGACATCCACACGCCCGGCATCGTTGCCCGTGCCGCCAAAGCCGCCGACCGCCACGGACAGCATGTTGGAATTGGTTGCGCCGAAAGTGAGGGAGCCCGAAAAGCCACCCGCACCGCCGCCACCGCCGATCGATTGCGCGAGGATTCCGTGGGCATTCTGGCCTGCGTCCGTCTGCTCCGGATCGCCGGTGATGATCACGCCGTCATTGAGCACGGTGACGGCATCGCCGATCGACCCGCTGCCACCGGCGCCGCCGACCGCAACCGAGATGTTGATCGAATCTCCACCGCCGAGAGCCAGTCCCAGCGCGCCGCCGCCGTTACCGCCGTTGCCGCCAACGGACTGAGCCAGGATGCCGTAGGCGAAATCTCCCACGGTGCTGATGATTGCCGAGCTCGCGGTTGTTACGTTAACAGAGCCCGCACGCCCGCCGCCGCCACCCGTACCGCCGAGGGTGACGGATGGCGCCAGGCTGCGGCTGCCGGTCGAGGTGTTGACCGAGCCGTTGAGGTTTCCGGAAAAGCCGCCCGCGCCGCCGTTGCCGCCAATCGACTGCGCGACGATGGCCGCCGAGTGCTCGCCTCTCGTGACAAGGATGCCGTCCGCAGCGACGGTGACGTCTCCGGCCCTGCCGCCGTTGCCGCCTTCACCGCCCAACGAGATGCCGATGGAGCCACTCGTCGCACGGGTGACGCTGCCGGAAGCGTTGATCGAAAAGCCGCCCGCACCGCCATTGCCCGCCACCGATTGCGCAAGGATGCCGTAGGCCATGTCGCCGGTGGTCACGATGTTGCCAGCGCTGTCGACAGCGACGCGATTGGAGGCGCCGCCGTTGCCGCCGCTGCCACCGACCGAAGCGCCGGCCGCGCCTCCCGTCCCCGACGCGGTAAATGCGAAAGATAGATTGAGTGAAGCGCCGCCGGCACCACCACTGCCGCCAATCGACTGCGCGACGATGGCGTGCGAGCGGTCCGTGGTGGTGAAGATATTGCCGAGGTTGATGAGATCGACCGTGCCGCCGATGCCGCCGTCACCGCCGGAGCCCCCCACGGCGACACTGCCAGCCGCCGAGCCCGTGCCGCCGAGAGCAATCGCGGCCGAGCCGCCAAGGCCGCCGATACCGCCAGAGCCGCCAATCGATTGGGCGAGTACGCCGTAGGCGTCGGTGTTGATGCGCTCGCCGGTCGCGGCATCCTCCGCCAGGCCGACTGCGAAGATGTCGGCGTTGTTCGTCACGCTGACAGCACCGCCCTTGCCGCCGTTACCGCCCGAGCCGCCAAGCGAAACGGAAGCCGCGCCCGTGCGTCCGCCGCCCGAGACGCTCGGCGCCGCGCCCACCGAAAGACCTCCGGCGCCGCCATCGCCACCGATCGACTGGGCCGCGATGCCAACGGCGCGCGCGCCTTCCGTTACGATCGCAGCGTTGTTGACGACGTTGACCGCTCCGCCCCTGCCGCCGGCACCACCGGAACCGCCCAGGCTGACGCCGGCCGCGCCACCCGTGCCCGACGTGGCGTTGAGGGCACCGCCGACGGAAAGACCGCCGACGCCGCCACTTCCGCCAACCGACTGGGCGAGCACGCCATAGGCGTCTGCGCCCCGCGTGACAATGATGCCGTCATTTTCGACGGTCACAGCGCTGGCAGTGCCGCCGTCGCCGCCCGAGCCGCCGAGAGACACACCGGCGGAACCGCCGCTGCCGCCGGCGACGTTCAGCGCGCCTGCGATGGAAATGCCGGCAATACCGCCAGCACCGCCGAGCGATTGCGCGATGATGCCGGAGGCGCCGTCGCCTTCGGTCAAAAGAACGCCGCTGTTATTGAGGGTCACGGCACCCGCCGTGCCGCCGTCGCCACCGCTGCCGCCGAGGCCCACGCTGACGGCACCGCCACTGCCCAGGGAGGCATTCAGCGTGCCGGAAACCGCAAGGCCGCCCGCGCCGCCGCCGCCACCAACCGATTGAGCGATGAGCGCACTGGAACCAGCGCCTTGCGTTGCGACATTGCCCGTGTTGTCGAGGGCTACGGCACCACCTTTGCCGCCCCCGCCGCCGGAGCCGCCAAAACCGAGCGCGACGCTTCCCGCCGCCGTGCCGCCCGAACCGCTGGCCGCGATGGCATTGCCGCCCGCGCCGCCACCGCCGCCAACGCTCTGCGCTAAGACGCCGTAGGCCTGGGCGCCACGGGTGATGATGTTGCCCGCGTTGTCGACATCGACCGTGCCACCGTCGTTGCCGCTGCCGCCGCTGCCGCCAACTGAAACGCCAACCGTTGCGGTGGCGCTGAGACCAGCGGCCACCGACATGCCGCCTTCGCCACCGCCGCCGCCGACGCTCTGCGCCAAGATGCCGTACGAGCCCTCGCCGAGGGTCTCGATGGATGCAGCATTCGACACATCGACGGCGGCGCCCTTGCCGCCTTTGCCGCCATGTCCGCCCAGCGCGACGTTGAGACTACCGCCGATGCTGGCGCCCGCCGCAATGGAAAGCCCGCCCGAGCCGCCACCGCCGCCGACACTCTGGGCAAAGATGCCGTACGAGCTCGCGCCTTCGGTCAGTATGGAGCCGCTATCGACAGTGACGGTGACGCTGGATCCGGAACCACCATCACCGCCCGATCCGCCGATGCCGACATTGGCGCTGGCGCCGGTGCTGACGGAGCCGGCAACCGCCATGCCACCGCTACCGCCGCCACCGCCGATGGATTGTGCCGCGATGCCGCTCGAACGATCGCCCTCGGTGGCGATCTCGGCGGTGGAGGTGAGATCGACAACGCCGCCGTTGCCGCCATCACCGCCCGAGCCTCCAACCGCCACCGACGCGTTGACGCCATTGCCGACGCTGACGCCGGCCGCGATGGCACGCCCGCCGTTGCCGCCGCCGCCACCGACGGATTGGGCAAGGATCGCGTTGGCATCATCGCCAGCCGTCGTGAGAATGCCACCTGCGATGACGGTAACGGTGCCGCCATCGCCGCCAGGACCGCCCGAGCCGCCAACCGAAACGGCCTGCGACGGCGAAACCGACGTCGCATTGCCGCCGTTGCCGCCACCGCCACCGATCGATTGCGCAACGAGCGCTGCGGCGCGGTCTGCCGTCGTGGCGATACGGCCGTGGTTGGTCTGTGTAACCGCCACGGCAGCACCTTCGCCACCGGATCCCGCGCGTCCACCCGTAGAGAAAACACCACCCGAGCTGCCGCCGTCCCCGCCACCGCCACCGATCGACTGGGCGAGGATGCCGAACGATCCAGCGCCGGCCGTGACGATCGTCCCGCTGTTGGTGACGGTAACCGTGCCGCCGTCGGCTTCGCTGCCGCCGTTGCCGCCTATGGCGTAGACGCCGCCGGAATCCGAGCCATCGCCCGCGCCGGCGCCATAGCTGTGCGCAAAAATGCCGTACGAGGCGTCGCCACCGGTGGAGATGTTGCCGGCGTTTTTGACGGTAACCTCACCGCCCGTGCCGCCATTGCCGCCCTTGCTGCCGAGCGCGTAGCCGCCCTCCGACTTGCCGCCCGCGCCACCATCGCCGCCGCGGCTCTGGGCGAGCACGCCGTGGCTGTCGTTGCCCGTGGTCGTAATGTTCGAGGCGGCCCTGAGATCGACGTAGACCTCTCCGCCGTCGCCGCCGTTGCCGCCTGCACCAGGATCGGAGACAAGACCGCCGGCACCGCCGCCATTGCCGCCGTCTCCACCCTTGCTGTTGGCGAAGACGCCGTAGCGGCCATTACCGTTGACGACGATCTCGCCGGAGTTGGTGACGACGACAGAACCGCCATCGCTGCCGTTGCCGCCTTTCTTGCCCTTCGTATAGAGGCCGAGAACGGTCTTGGTGCCGCCCTTACCGCCTTTGCCCCCTTCCGCTTCCGCGTAGAGGCCATGGCCGTTGGCGGCGAAACTCGCGGCATTGCTCAGGTTGACGGCGCCGGCCGCCGTGGCGTTGCTGCCGTCGGGCGCATCCGAGTAGTCGATATTGTCCGCGATGCCGTCACCGTCGAAGTCGATGTCGGGAATGCCGTCGCCATCGGAATCGATCGGGTCGCCGTTCTCATCGACGAGCACCACGCCTGCGTTCTCGTCCTCGATCTCGATGCCGTCGTCGCCGAACTTGCCCTTCTGGCGAACGAAAATCCCGGTCGTCGACACGTTGACCGGGCCGCCGCTGGGAGCGTTCACGATGACGGAGCTGATGCCGGTGTCGTTATAGCTGATGCCGCCCGCCGGAACGCCGGAGCAGGTCGCTGTCGCGCCGCTGGCGCTGCAGGTTCCGTTAACGCCCTGCGCGAATGCCGGTGACGTTAGAGACGTGAGGGAAAGTACCGCCGCGGCTCCCGCGGCAAGAATAACGGTACGTTCTCGATATCGGCTGGAAACGAAGCCCAACAGCTTCGGGACAATTCCGAGAACGCAACACGACATAGGACGATCTACCGTACGCTGACACGAACTGCGTTGCTTCGGTAGCTTCGTGCTGCCCGAAGCGAGGCAACGCGACACCTCTCAGCGCTAAACCCAGCACTTGCCCCGCCCACCTACTATGGGTTTGTAATTGCCTGAGCATCGAATGTGAACAACGTCTACAAACGCTGTGCACAAAATTCGCCCCAGCCGGGCCGCTTGCCCCGCAAGCGTGGCATCTCGGGAACACCAGCGCGCGTTGACATGGCCGCGCGAGACGGCGAAACGAACGCGCCAGTCCCGTGCGCAGGAGTGAAAATGTCGAAAGCGGTTTCAGTTGCGGTGTTCCTGGTTCTCGCCCTCGTGCCGGTTGGAACGGCCAGTGCGCAGGAAAAGGGCCAGAAAGGAAATGCGACGCCCCCACCGACGGCGGTTGACAAAAGCGCAGCCGCAAAGGCTGCATCCCAGCAGCCCCTAACGCCCTGGCTCGTCAACTGCGCCTCCACGGGTACCGAGGTCGCCTGCGAAGCAAATCAGCGCCTCGTCGTTCAGAAGACTGGACAGCTTCTCCTCGCCGTGACCGTGCGCATTCCACCGCAATCCAAGACCGGCGCGATGATGTTGCATCTGCCCCACGGGCTGTTCCTGCCCGACGGCATATCGCTCGAGATCGACGGCAAGGCGGGCAAGCAGCAAGCGGTCCAGACGTGCGATCAGAAGGGCTGCTATGCCGGGCTGCCGATCGATGATGTGTACCTGAAGGATCTGCAGACCGGGAAGACGCTGACGGTCGCCTTCCGCAACCTGCAGAAAGAGGACATGCGCATCCCCGTCTCGCTCAGCGGCTTCAAGGAAGCCTACGCTAAGCTGCAGCAATAGAGTGCTTCCGGAAAAGTGGGCACCGGTTTTCCGATGAGAAGCACGGCCAAGAGTGAGTGCTTCCGGAAAAGTGGGCACCGGTTTTCCGATGAGAAGCACGATCAAATAATGATCTAGAGCCGTTCTGCGTTTTCACCTAGACCGGAACGGCTCCAGCGCTCGGGACCACACTCCCGGCCCGCGTCTCACCCGCCGTTGCGGTCGAGAGCTGGCACTTGCGTTGCCGACGAGTGCCCGTTGCCTAAGGCTCGGGGTCTACGCGCCGCATGAATTCCAAATAGAGGCGCACGGGCCCCTGGAGATGCACCTCGTGCGGCTCTTCGGACTTGACGATGCCCGGATGCCCCGGCGTCAGCACGGTCTCGCTCAACGGATCCAGTATCCGATAAAGCAGACTGCCTTCCAGCACGTGGATCACGGCCCAGGTGCCCGCTTTCGTACGGTGCCCGTTCTGCAACGAAGCGGGTAAAGTGTCCTGATTGAATTCCGGCGAACGGCTGTAGGGCGTCAGCCCCTGCGGTAGCTCATGCACTGTCGTCCCTCCCCGATTGGATTGTGGACAGCAAACCCTACCACAATCGAGGCGGCGATGGTTCCGAGCGCGCTGGCTTAGCGGTTCAGCGCGCCTCCGCCGCACGCCGATTGAATTGAAAACCGGCCGCAAGGGCGCCGAGCACCAAAAGCTGCGCCGCAACGGTCTGGACGGTCGGATAGACGCCGAACCAGGACAAGCGTGGTACGGAAACGAGCGGCGAAATTCCGACGATGCCAGCCTCCTGCAGCGAGGCAACACCCTTGCCGGCGAGAACGACAGCAAGGATCGCCATCAGCCATGAGCTGTAGCTGAAGAACTTTCCGATCGGCAGCCTGCGGGCGAAGCGCAGCATGGCCGCAGCAATCAGCGTCAGTGCGATGCAGGCGGCGACCGCGCCGGCGAGCATCGCCGTGCCGTTCCCCTGCGTCCAGATTGCCGCGTAAAAGAGGATCGTCTCGAAGACCTCACGGTAGACCGCGACGAACGCGAGACCGAACAATATCCAGGCCGAGCGCCCCGACAGCGCGTTTGACATCTTATCGCGGATATAGCGTTGCCATTGGTCGGCGTGGGACTTGTCGTGCATCCAGATGCCCACCGACAACAGCACCACCGCCGCGAAGACCGAGCCGAACCCTTCCGTAAGCTCGCGGCTGGCGCCGCTGATCCCGATAATCCAAGTCGCGGCCGCCCACGTGAGCAGACCCGCTACCAGCCCCGAGATCCATCCGGCATGGACATGCGGAAGAACGTCCGTTCGCTCCGCCTTGCGCAAGAAGGCGATCATGGCAACGACGATCAGCAACGCTTCCAAGCCTTCGCGCAGCAGGATGGTGGCCGCGCCGAGAAAAGTGCTCACGCTGCTTGCCGTGCTCGACGTCAGCACCGCTTCGGCATCGTCGAACAGAACGTTGAGAACCCGGAGATGGTCGGCGAGCACGTCGGGCTCCTCGCCACGCTCGATGGCTGCACGATATTCACCCAGCTTCCCCTCGATCTGTTCCATGAGGGTCGCATTGCGCGTGGCGATCGCCGGTTCGAGAGGCTCGAAGCCATCGAGATAGGCCGACAAGGCGAGTTCGCGCGCCTGATGGCGGTCTCCAGCCTGATAGGCCTTCAGACTTTGGCCGAGCCCGTTGCGCACCAGCGCAAGCGGACTCGCCTGTCGCTGAACCACCGCTTCGGGGTGCCGGCGCAGATAGCCCATGATGGCGTCTGCGTTGTCCTCACCGAGCCGGGCGGCCAGAGATGCCGGTGTCGTACCGGTCAAGCTCTTCAAATCGGGTAGGAGATCGTGCAGCGCGCTGTCAGCCTTCCAGAGCCGCTCGCCCTCGGTTGCCGCCTGTGCGGGAAAGGCAAAGTGCCCGGCATAAAATGCCAGCGCCCAGCGATCGCTGGCCGGCAGGCTATCGAAGCTCGGCATGGCCGTACCGTCGATACCCTGCGTGATCGCCTGATAGAGCGCGAAGATGCTCCGCTGCCGCGCCCGTTCGGCGTCCGTGAAGGCAATCGGCGGTGTGCTCAGTTCGGATGCACTCGGACCCTGTCCGTCACCGGCCGTTCCATGACAGGAGGCGCAGTTCTCTGCGTAAAGCGCGGCGCCGCGCTCGAAGGAGGGCGCTGTCGTTGGCGCGAGCGGTACGGGATAAGCCGCCAGCAAAGACGCTGCGAGCGCCCCGGCGATCTCGGCGACATCCTTGGGCTCGGATTTGGCGTCGATCGCTTCGCGCAGGCGCGCTGCCCCCGCAATCAACACCTCGCGCTGCGCCTTGGCAGGCAGCCCCGCGATCTTCGTCGCAACGGTTGCCGCGAACTCCTGTTGTTCGGCATATTCCGATGGACTTGTGATCTGGCCGTCCGCAACGGCACCCGAATAATCGACGGCGATGTAGTCGAGCAGCCGCCAAGCGGTTTGCACATCCCCGTCGTCGGCCCGTGCGATCGCCGGCAACGAGATGACCAGGAGGATAACGAGCGCCCGGATGAGGGTGCCGAGGTACCTGTGTGTCATCGCGATCCCTCCAGGCGCCGTTGGGAATCTTCCCCGTCATTGATGCGCGGCCGCTGACGGCATCCGCGCGCGATTTCCGCATCCCGCGGGCTGCTGGCTAAATTCGCAGACGTCGAGTATTCCGATAGCGGCATGCCGTCAACGGGGGCTTGGACGCCCCCCATCGCAGGTGGGTCCTTATCGTGCTGCGATGATTATGCTGGCGCGATGGCTATCCGCGATACCGGCGCAACCTTGGGGCGTGGACCGTTCGGCGGGCTCTTGACACGGGCGAAGCGATAGCCTGTCCCCATCACATGGCGACCCCGCCAGGCCCCGCCCCTCCAGCGGCCAGATCGCGCCGATGGCGATGCATTGCACCGCTTGCAACGCGCATGCAGCGGCAGGCAAAAAAAGAGCCGCCCCGCAGGGCGGCTCAAGTCGAAGAGCAGGTCGAGAGAGGTGCGTTCAGAACTGAATACGCGCGCCGCTGATGACCATGTCGAAGTCGTCGAGGCCGACCTTGGTGCCAGCTTTGTTGATGAAGTCACCTTCAGAGTGGCGATAGATCACGTAGAGATCCATTGCCGCCGCGTCGATGCTCTGCACGATGCCGCCGGCGTAGTGCGTCAGGTCGGCGCCCTGCGAGTTGAGCGTTGCCGTATTGCTGGTGCCGGAGAAAAGCGCGCCAGCATCGTCCTTGCGGTACTCACCGAAGATCGTCGTCTTGCCGATCGGATGCCATTTGCGCTCGATGCCCGGCTGGATGAACCAAGTCGTGCTCGTGTCGTCGAGGCTTCCGGGAAGCGACTCGATCTTCTGCTCGCCGTAACCCGCATAGAGGTAAAGGCCGGTCGGCGCGTGCATGACGGTGCCGGCAGCGCCCCACCACGTGCACTTGAAGCCCGAGGCAGGTCCGGTGCAGTTCGTAGCGGCCGGATCCGTGCTTTCGCCGTAGCCGATCCTGCCGACGATCTTGAAGTCGTGCAGCTCACCCTTGTAGCTCAGCGAGGTATCCCAAAGGTCATCCTCACCCCAAGACACCGACGCGACGAAGCCGCCGAACTCCGGCGAGTCGTACTTGACGATGTTGCGGCGTCCATCCTGGCCGGGCGTGCCATTGTTATAGCCCGCCATGATGTTGCCCCAGGTCAAATTGCCCGCCGCTGCAGCCGAGCCGCCCGAGCGCAGACCGAATGCGCCAAGAGCGACACGAGCCGCCTCTGCGTCGGAATAGTTCCGCGTGTTGGCACCGTCGGCATCATCGAGCAGATGGTAGGTCGACGTGCCGTCGAGACCGACCGTGAGCTTGCCGTACGTTTTGCTCTTCAGGTACCAGTTGCTCTTGCGCAGCGTTAGGCTGGTTGAGGTGCCGGTGCTGGACTGTGAGAACGTGCTCGATGCCGCACCCGCAACGCCGACCTCTAGGGTGTAACCGGCCGACCAGTCCTTATCGATCTTGGCCTCGCCGGCGAACTTGAAGCGGGACTGCTCCAGCGTGTTCGTACCGATGTAGACATTGCGCTCCGTGCCATCGTCCCAGAAAAACACGGCTTCGTTGACCCAGCCCGAAATCGCCAGGCTGACCTTGCGATTACCCTTCCTCGCCGTCGTCGCCTCGAGATCGGCGATACGCTCTTCCAGATCGCTGCAGCAATCGCCTCCCAGATCGGCTGCCTGAGCACTTACGCCGCCCAGCATCAGCCCGCTCACGGCCAGGGCGGAAAACCACCCGGCCTTTACTCCCCCACTCATACCAAACTCCTACGAAGTACGCTTCAACTAGGCCTTCGATCGACGCAACAGACACGACAATTACGCGACCACGCCGCCGAGCGAGATCCTGTTGAGATCTCGCTCAGCCACGGCAGCGATAGCTTGAGAAAAGGGAGAGCGTAAACAGCGATTCGGTATATGACAATTTATGACGATTCCGCCGCGAAGCTTTGCATCACTGCGACGTTTTATTTCCGCGGCCAGCGCCCGTTCAGCATGCGCCGAATAACTTCAGGATGAAACGGCTTTTCATTGCCGCCATTGAATCCCGCCGCGGAAAGCCGGGCGCTGATTTCGCGCAAGGTGATACGCTCGCCGCTCGCCCTGCTGGCCTGGAAGAGCCGCTTGGCCATGAGCGTTGCTTCCGGCTCCCGCTCGGCATACGTCTTTCGATGCGCGGGCCCCGTGCTCGCACGGCGTACTTTCGCCGTGAGCCGTGCCGCGGCACTATCTCGTGCAGCGTCGAATTGTGCCGCTTCTTCAAGGATTTGCCGAACCTCCGGATGCGCCTCGGACTCCGTCGCGAATGCATCCGGAGCATCGGCCGCAACAAGGTCGATGCCGCGCTCCCTCAGCCGCTCGTATCCGACGATGCGTTCGAGGCTCATCCCGGAAAAAAGACCGGCCGTGCTGACGATCACCGCGCGCGCGGCATTGAGATCGACGCGAACCAACAAATCGGTGAGATTGGCAAGCGTGAGGAGGGGCATTGCGCCCTCTTCGACGGCGGCGGCGAATTCCGCCACGATTTCGAATCCGGATCCGGCTGCAAAAGCCCGAATAGCGCTCAGTTGCGCCACGCCAAAACCACGGCGCAAAAACGCCAGAGCCGGTTTTAAATCCGTGCCGACTTTCTGGAGCATTCAAACGCTCGACGCTATCGAGACGCAATTCTCCCCCAAATGCCGAATTACCGCCATCCAAGATCGAGCGTCCCTCTTCGGCAGGGAAAGTGCATTGAGGAGCTTACCCCGTCCTTACCATTTTCTTACGGATCGGTAAGGTTCGCGCGGGCCCGTCACGAACCGTCGCAGGAAGCTGAGGCGTGTGCACGCCACATCGGCGAAAGGCGAGCCACGCGTGTCGGTCTCCCGGTTCCGCGTTTGAAGGTTCTGTGAAAGATCTGGAACTGTAGTCGCCGCGCCACAACGTGCCGGCCCCTACGCGGCTCAGCTACCTGTCGAACCGGCCTGGGCCCCGCCAAACTATGGCGCCTGCGACACGGACGGGACCCGCCAAGGAGAGGTCAAGGAAGCCGGTCCGGGACGTTCAGCTTGTCGAGCGTGATCGGGAGCTGGCGCACGCGTGTCCCCGTCGCGTGGTAGCAGGCATTCGCGATCGCCGCAGCCACGCCGACGATACCGATCTCGCCCACGCCCTTCATGCCGAGCGGATTGATGAGGTCGTCTCGCTCCTCCACGAAGATGACCTCCACATCGTGAATGTCGGCGTTCACCGGCACGTGGTACTCGGCGATATCGGCGTTCATGATCCGGCCGAATGTGTGGTCGACCAGCGTTTCCTCTTCCAGCGCCATGCCGACGCCACCCACGACTGCCCCCATGATCTGGCTGCCCGCCGTTTTCGTATTCAATATACGTCCCGCAGCGACAGCGTTCACGACACGCGTCGTGCGGATGACGCCCAGCTGGGCGTCGACCCTCACCTCGGCAAAGATGGCCGAATGGGTGTTGCTCGAGTAGCCTTTATGCTTCGTGGGCTGTGCCGTCGTCTGGCATTCGATATGGTCGTTGCCGCTGCGCCCCATGACATCGGCAATGGAAAGCCGGTCGCCCGCGTTACGCTTGCTCGTCAACGCCCCGTCGGCGAGAACGACATCGTCCGCCTTGGCGTCGGCGAATGGCGACCCTGGTGCTGATTTTGCGAGCGCGAGCAGCTCGTCTCTGATCGCGTCGCACGTGCTGCAAATCGCGGCCGCCACCGAGGTCGCTATCCACGACCCGCCTTGAACGGGAGACTGCGGCAGATCCGATTTCCCAAGCTCCACTGCAACCCGGTCTATGGGAAGGCCGAGACGGTCCGCCGCCACCTGCGCCATGATCGTGTAAGTCCCGGTGCCGATGTCGGTCGCCGCGCAGGCCACGCGAGCACGGCCATCCGGCATCAGCCTGATGCGGACGGCCATGGGCATCTGCAGCGCTTCCCATACGCCCGTTGCCATGCCCCAGCCTATGAGATCGTTCCCATCGCGCATCGAGCCCGGCTCGGGATTGCGCTTCTCCCAACCGAAAGCCTTCGCGCCCTGGCGGTAGCATTCACGCAGCGCTTTGCTGGTGTAGGGCCGGTTCTCGTTCTGATCGATCTCGGAGTAATTGCGCAGACGCAGCTCCAGCGGATCGATTCCGACGGAGACCGCGAGTTCATCCATCGCGCATTCGATCGCAAACACGCCCGTCGCGGCACTCGGCGCGCGCATATCGCACGGGGTCGCAAGGTCGAGCGGCGCGAGCTTGTGCACGAACTTGGCGTTGTCGCACGTGTAGAGGAGGCCGGACCAACCCGTCTCCTGACGATGAAAACTCTCGTAAGTGGACGTTATCGTCGTCGCCTCGTGAAGCATCGCGTCGAGCGATCCTGAGCTGTCCGCGCCCAGGGCAATGCGCTGCACCGTCGCCGGCCGGTAGCCAAGAACGTACATCTGCTGGCGCGTCAGCACGAGGCGAACCGACCGCTTCAATGCGAGCGCCGCCATCGTCGCGAGCACGACCTGAAACTGCGGCCGCAAGCCGGAGCCGAAGCCGCCGCCCATGTAGGGCGTCATGATCCGTACGTCGTCGGGATTGAGGCCGAGAACGCTGCAGATGTAGCGATGCACGTTCTGCACGCCCTGCGTTTTATCCCAGATCGTGAGCTTGCCTTCACCGTCCCACATTACCGTCGACGCATAGAGCTCCATCGGATTGTGGTTCTCGATTGGAACGAAGTATTCGGCCTCGTGACGCACATCTGCGGCGGCAAAGCCCTCCTGCAAAGATCCGCGCGGCTTTGGCGGCGTACCCTGCCCCGAGCCGGGAGCAACGTCTTTCTCGGGATAGCGCCTCTGGAGCAGGTCGGTCGAATAGGCCTCCTCCTGATACTTCGCCCGCACGAGCGAAGCTGCGAAGCGCGCGATCTCCGCCGTTTCAGCGATCACCAGCGCGATCGGCTGGCCGTTGAACCGGATACGACCGTCATAGAGAGGACGATAGGGAGAGCCCTCCGGAGCCGTCTCGTCGTGATAAGCCTTGTCTGTGCTCGCCATCGCCGGCCTGTTCCGATGACTGAGCACGTCGAGCACGCCGGCTACGCGCAGGGCCTCGGAGGCATCGATGTCGACGAGCTTCCCGCGTGGGATCGTCGCCGTCACGAGACTGGCATAGGCGAGCCCCTGCGCATTGGAATCTGCCGCATATTTCGCCCGCCCCGTAACCTTGGCGACGCCATCGATCCGCGAAGTAGCCTTTCCGATATAGAGCTGCATGGTGCCCTACCTGATCCACTTTTCGCTCTGGGACTGGGGCGTTCCCAGCGCAGCCTGGCGCAACGCCCGCACGATAGTCTTGCGCGCGAGATCGATCTTGAACCCGTTATGGGCAAAGCCCTTCGCATCCCGTAGCAGCAGCTCGGCAGCCATCTCGAACGTCGCCTCGTTCGCCGGCTGGCCGCGGATTTTCCACTCCGCCAACGGGTCTCGCCATGGCTTGTGCGCTACGCCACCGAGCGCAATCCTCGCTTCGAGGATCGTGTTCCCCTCGAGCTCCAGCGCCGCTGCGACCGAAACCAGCGCGAAGGCGTATGAGGCCCGGTCCCTGATTTTCAGATAGCTGTAGTTATCGGCAAAGCCGGCTTCAGGAAGCTCTATCGCCGTCACCAGCTCGTCCGGTTCCAGGTTTGTGTCCCGCTGCGGCGTGTCACCCGGCAGACGGTGAAAATCGAGGAAGCGAATGGATCGCTCGCCCGCCGGGCCCAGGACCGATACTGTCGCGCCGAGCGCCGCAAGCGCCACGCACATGTCGGAAGGATGGGCCGCGATACACGACGGGCTGGTGCCGAGAACGGCGTGAATGCGGTTGAAACCATCGATCGCGGAGCAGCCGCTACCCGGATCGCGCTTGTTGCAAGGCGTAGCCGTATCATAAAAATAATAGCAGCGTGTACGCTGCAGAAGATTGCCCGCCGTCGACGCCATGTTGCGAAGTTGCTGCGACGCCCCGGCAAGAATTGCGCTCGCCAGCAAAGGATATCGATCCTCGATCAGCGGGTGATAGGCGAGATCCGTGTTGGGCACGAGTGCTCCTATGCGCACTCCGCCATTCGCCGCCTCCTCGATCGTGGTCAGCGGCAGCCGGGTGATGTCGATGAGCGTGGAGGGCTGCTCGACATCCTTCTTCATCAGGTCGATGAGATTGGTGCCGCCGGCGATGAACTTGGCCGCCGGCTCGGCCGCCTTCAAACGGATGGCGTCTGCGACGTCGCTGGCGCGTGCGTATTCGAAGTTGATCATGATGCCTCCATCGCCTGCTGGATGGCCGCGACGATGTTGGGATAAGCGCCACAGCGGCAAATATTGCCGCTCATCAGCTCGCGTATTTCGTCGGCCGTCTTAGCGCGCCCCTCCAACAACAGCCCGACTGCGGAGCAGATCTGACCGGGCGTGCAGTAGCCGCACTGGAATGCATCGTGATCGATAAAGGCCTGCTGCACGGCGTGCAGAACGCCGTCCTTTTCGAGACCCTCGATGGTCGTGACGTGCGCACCGTCCTTCATCACCGCCAGTGCGAGGCAGGAATTCACACGCCGCCCATCCACGAGAACGGTGCAGGCGCCGCACTGGCCGTGATCGCAACCCTTCTTCGTACCGGTCAGGTCGAGATGATCGCGTAGGGCGTCGAGGATAGTAGTCCACGGCGCTAGCTTCAGCCGCCTCTCGACACCGTTGACATGCAGCACGACATCGACTTCACGCACCGGAGCAATCGGTGACGAGACAGGCGCACGCATCCGCTCCATTGGGCACCTCCTTGCGGCTGTTGAACAACCCTGCGGTGCCTGAACGGTTCCCGGCGCTTCCCCGCATTGAGGAAATCATGCGGGGCAACGCTAACCTCGCGGCTTTTACGAAATTTGAGCACGAGAGACGCGGTGCACCCGCCCCACCCATTCGGCCGCGGTCGCCACAGCGTTGCCTGCGCACATCAGCCCGGCAAGCGAGCGATCCGCTAGCTCGGCGATCTGTCTCATCAGGGCCGGGGCGGACCTGCGCCGTACATCACTCGTGCTGCGCAGCGATCCTGCGAAACATGGCTATGAATGCCGGCTCCGGTCTCGGAAGAGGAGGAAGCGCCTGATAGCCTTCCCAACCGCCGCCGAGAGCCTTGTAGAAGCCTATGTATTCGAGCGCCACACGCTCTCGCGAGACGACAACAAGGTCTTCCATCTCGAACATCTGCCGTTGGGCATCGAGGACGTTGAGAAAATCGGTCAGACCACGGTCGTATCGCTCCGTCGCCAGCTGCACTGCGCGCCGGCTGGCTGAAAGCGCGGAATTGAGAGCGCGAAGGCGCCTCCGCGCTGCGTGGTAGGCAACGAGCGACATATCGACTTCCCCAACCGCCGTTAGGATCGCTTTCTTGTAGCCGACGAGTTCCTCGTGCGTCTGCATTTCCTCGATGGCGATAAGCGCATCCAAACGGCCAAAATCCAGGAACGGCCAGTATCCGGATGGTCCCACCGACCAGATGGAGCCATGGATGGCCGTGCCGCTCGATGGCGTTCCTCGGCCCGGGCCGCCTTGAACACCGAAGCCCGTCGTCAAGCCGACCGATGGAAAAAGATCCGCGGTCGCCGCCCCGATCCGCGCGTTCGCGGCGGCAAGCCTGCGCTCCGCATAGCGAATGTCCGGCCTCGTGCGGAGCAGATCCATAGGCGTGCGCGGATCGAGATCATCCGGCACGGCTGGAATGCGAGCGATGCCGAGCCCGGCGATGATCGCCTCGGGAAACGTATCCAGCAGCAAAGCCAAGCGACTTTTCGTTGCGAAAATCGCCGACTCGAGATCGGGAATTCGCGCCTGCAACGTCGCCAGATGCCGCTCGGCGAGCGCCACATCCAGCTCGCTCGTGATACCGCGATCGAACCGGGTGCGCGTCAGGCTCACGGAGCCGCGCGCGGTCGCGACATCGCGTCTGGCATATTCGAGCCGCGACTGCAGGGCGGCGATCTGCACATAGTTGAGGACGACATCGGAGACCACCGTGACGAGAACCGCGTTGCGCATCTCGGCGAGCGCTTCGGTGTCGCCCTCGGCAGCCTCGAGCAGACGTCGGTATTTGCCGAAGAGGTCGAGATCCCAGCGCCCATCGAAACCGACGATGCGCTGCAGCGAATCCAAGCCGCTAGTGCTGGATCCAGAGCGAAGTGAATTCGCAACGCGTCCCTTCGTGAGATCGGTGCCGCTGCCCGCCGCAATACCGCCGCTGACGCCGACCTCCGGGAGTCGACCCTGCCGAACCACGACTTCCTGCATGCGCGCCTTCTGCACGCGCGTGAGCGCAATCTCGATGTCGAGGTTGCACGCGATCGCCCGATCGACCAGATCGTTCAATTGTGGGTCGTTGAGCGTCCACCACCACTGAACAATGTGAGGTTTCCACGAGGCTTCTCGCTTGTCCGCGGCAAAGTTCGCTGGAAGGGGTGGATCGGGCGGGAAATAGTCTGGGCCGACCGAGCAGCCTGCAAGCATGACCGTCGTTGCCAGCAAACGAAACCCGGGTCTCAACATCGAGACCTGCCCCTTTCGTTTCACGACCGTCGACGGAGCAGAAAAACGGCAAGACACTTACGTCGAAGCGTCTCCGTTAAAATTCGAACAGAGCACCGCGGCCGGAAAAATCACTGTGATAGAACTGTGATAGACAGGACAGCAGTTCAGCGTGCTGCGGACGCATTGTTGCTTGCAACATTTACAAGATCGCCCTTACCGATCGAGGCGGGCGGGCTTGTAACGACACGGTCAGTTGCCGTGAGACCGTCTACGACTTCGACCTCGACGCCGAGGTTACGGCCTACACTGATTCTCTTCAATGCGATCCTGTTATCGGCTGTCACGACAGCAACCTCGAGCCCGTGTTCCCTGAAAAGCAGCGCACTCGTCGGCACGAGCAAGACCGGTTCCGTGCCCGGTATCTTCAAGCTGACCTGAGAATAGGTGCCCGGCTCGAGCAGCCCATCCGCGTTGTCAGCCTGGAGCTCGACGACCAACGTACGCGAGGCGACGTTGACCGCGCGCGACGTCGTCGCCACGACGGCATGGAATACCTTGTTCGGGTACTGGGGTAGCCGCACCTCCGCCTTCAGTCCGGGCACGATGCCGGCCGTCAAGAGTTGCGGCACCTTCATGAAGATGCGCATCTTGTGCGTGTCGGCCACTTTGAAGAGCTCCGGCGCGCTTCCTCCACCCATACCGCTGCCAGCATTGATGAGCGCGCCGATGTCGGTGTTGCGGGCAGTTACGGTTCCATCGAATGGCGCGAGCAATCGCTTGAAGCCTTCGAGCGCCTGCAGCCGATTGACTTCGGCCTGGGCAATCTCGGTATTCGCCTTTGCTGCATTGAGCCGCGCAACGGCGCTCTCGTAGTCGGCCCGCTTGGCTTGCTGCTCCTGCACCGAGACAGAGCCCTTTGGGGAATCCCGCCAGCGCGCATAGGTGGTCTCGGCGAACCGCTGCTCGGCCTCTTTCACTTTTACGTCCGCCTTCCTTGCATCGAGCGTCGCCCGTGCAGCGGCGAGCTGCGCATCGAGCTCTGGCGTCTCGATATCCGCGAGCACGTCACCCTTTTTTACGTGCGCGCCGAAATCGAAGTACCAGGCCCGCAAATAGCCGTTCACGCGCGCGTAGATCGGGGACTCGAACCACGCCTGCACATCACCCGGCAGCCCGATCTGCTGGTGACTGTCTCCAACCTTTGGGTTGACGACATGCACCGTCGGAATGGCGGCCTGGTTCGTCCATTCGGCGACCGCGACGTCCTGGCTGTGGCGCGACAGGATCCCCCTCGCGACGCTTCCCGCTGCGAGGAGGACGACGGCGACAGCCGCAATGCGCAACCCTCTGCGCAGCTTCCATCCGGAGGAGGACAGATCATCGGAATTTTGCTGCACCTCTTCCACGTTCTCCCTCGCTAACTGCTCGAATGAAGTGATGCGGGCTCCGGGTTTCCCGGCCGATGATCGCGATTGCGTCTCCCGTGCACGATGCTGAACACCACGGGCACGAAAAAGAGCGTTGCCAGCGTCGCGATGAGCAGGCCGCCAATGACGGCGCGGCCCAACGGGGCGTTCTGCTCGCCGCCCTCCCCGATCGCCAAGGCCATCGGAAGCATTCCGATGATCATCGCGAGAGCGGTCATGATGACAGGACGGAACCGGGTGTAGCCCGCTTCCAATGCAGCTTCGCCGGCGTTGCCGCTCCGCGAGAGCGCTTCGTGAGCGAAACTCACGAGCAACACGCTGTTGGCCGTCGCTATGCCCATGCACATCAAGGCGCCCGTCAAAGCCGGAACGGACAGCGTGGTTCCGGTTAGGAAGAGCATCCACACGATCCCGGCGAGCGCGGCAGGGAGGGCTGTGAGGATGACAAGCGGATCCATCCAGGACTGGAAATTGACCGCGATGACGAGGTAGATGAGCACGAACGCCGCCGCGAGACCGAAGTAGAGCTGCTCGTAGGCGCTGCCCATCGTCTCGACCTGCCCACGCATCGCCACGTAGGATCCAGGCGGAAGCGCATTCTTCGTTTGCTCCAGTATCCCGTTGATGTCCGCGCTGACGGCGCCGAGATCACGCCCTTGCACCGCGCCGAATATGTCGATCAACGGCTGGGAGTCGTAGTGTGAAACGAGGCCTGGCGAAGGCCCTAGTCCTATCTCGGAAAGTCCACCCAGCAGCTGGTTCGGGCCGCCCTGCGGAGGCGCTACGGGAACATTGACGAGATCGGACATGGTATCGATCCGATATTGCGGCATCTGCACGACAATCGGATAGGAGACGCCATTGGCGTCGTTCAGCCAGAAGTTCGGCTTGATCTGGCTGCTGCCGGACAACGTGACGAGCAGGCTATTGGCAACGTCGCGCTGGCTGATGCCGACAAGCTTGGCGAGCGAGCGGTCGACGGCCACGTTGATCTGCGGATAGCCGAAGTTCTGTTGAATGCGGAGATCGGCTATGCCGGGAACGCCGCTGACCCGACGCAGCAGATCCGTGGCGTAGGCATAGTTCGCATCCTGCTTGGGACCGATGATCTGAATATCGATGGGCGACGGCAATCCGAAATTCAGAATCTGAGCGACGATGTCCGCGGGCAGGAACGAGAACGTTACGCCCGGATACTTTTGCGGCAGAACCGTCCGCAGCGTCTTGATGTACTCTTCCGTCGGCGCGTGCTCGGGGGCGAGCGACACGAGGATGTCGGCGTCCTCGGGACCGATCGTCCCGGTGTTGTTGTAGGCGATGTTGATGCCGCTGATGGGCAATCCGATATTGGAGACGATGCTCTTGATCTCGGCTTTGGGGATGATCTGCCGGATGTTCGCGTCGACCTCTCCCGTCAGTCTGGCCGTTTCCTCGATGCGCGTCCCGATCTGCGCGCGCATGTGCATCAGGATGCGGCCCGCATCGACGGTGGGGAAGAAGTTCTGGCCCAGAAAGGGCACGAGGCCGAACGAGACGACGACACAGGCAAGGAAGCCGGCGGCAAACTTGAGAGGGTGCGCAAGCGCCATGCCGAGAAGCGTGCTATAGGTGTCGCGTATCCGACCGAAAGCGCGCTCGAACCCTGCCTGAAATCGCTTGAGGGGATTGCGGCTCGGCACCTTGCGCGGCTCATCCTCGAAGAGGGCGCCCTTCTCGCCATGCTCGTGCAGTAGGTAGTTTGCGAGAGTCGGCACCAGTGTTCGCGAGAGCAGGAAGGAGCCGATCAAGGCAAATGTCACGGCCTCGGCCATTGGCCGGAACAGGTAGCCGACGACGCCGCCGAGTTGCAGCATGGGCGCAAAGACTATGCAGATGCAAACCAGCGTCACGAACGCAGGCAGCACGATCTGCTGTGCTCCATCCATGATGGCCGTTTCACGCGCTTTTCCCTGCTCGAGATGCCAGTTGATGTTCTCGAGCGTTACCGTCCCATCGTCGACGAGAATGCCGACCGCCAGCGCAAGCCCGCCGAGCGTCATCACGTTGATCGTCTCGCCGAACCAGGACAACGCCGTCAGCGAGAAGAGGATGGCGAGCGGTATCTCGACCATGATGATCGCCGTGGAGCGCCAGTTGCCGAGGAACAAGAGGATCATCAGACCGGTGAGCACGGCAGCGATCACGCCCTCGCGCACGACACCCATGACAGCGGCCTTGACGAAGGTCGACTGATCGCCGACAGCGTGCAACTCCAGGTCCTTGGGTAGCCCCGCCTTGATGCGGCCAAGCCGCTCCTTGACGCCCGAGATGATGTCGAGCGTCGAGGCCGATCCCGAATTCAGGATCGACATCAGGACGGCCTTCACGCCGTTGACAAACACCAGGTTCGTTTGTGGCGGCGAACCTTCGTGGGCGTATGCGACGTCGCGAACATAGATGACGGCGCCGTCCGTTCGCTTCAGCGGCAGATCATTGATATGGTCGAGAACCGTCGGGCTCGCATTCAGCGCGACGCTCCATTCGAAATTGCCGATCTTCTCCGTGCCGGCAGGCAAGATCAGGTTCTGCGCCGAGATGGCATTGACGACGTCGTCGGCCGATACGTGATACGCCTGCATGGCCCGCTGATCGAGATCCACCTGGACCTGGAGAATTTTGCCTCCGTATGGCGAGGGCAGCGCGGCGCCGTTCACCGTCGCCAGCTGCGGTCGGATGAAATTCTGACCCAGGTCGAACAGCTGGTCTTCCGGCAGCGACTTGCTCGACAGCGCCAGGTTGAGGATCGGAACACTCGATGCGCTGTAGCGGAGCACGTAGGGCGGCGTGATGCCTTGCGGCAGAAGCTTGAGCACGTTCTGCGCCGCAGCCGTAACCTGCGCAATCGCGGCACCGATGTTGGCACCCTTCTGGAAATAGATTTTGACGACGCCGAACCCGTTTAGCGATTGCGACTCGATGTGCTCGATCGAGCTGACCTGCGCCGTCAACTGGCGCTCGTAATAATAGATCACCCGGTCGGACATATCCTTCGGCAAGAGGCCCGAATAGGTCCACACGACGCTGACGACAGGAATGTCGATGCTGGGAAATATATCGACGCGAGTACGTATGGCAGCGAGCGTGCCGAAGATCGCAATAAGCAGCGCCAACACGATGAACGTGTACGGACGCTTCAGAGCTACCTCAACGATCCACATCGCGTTTCGCGCTGCCGGGCAGGATCGCTGGCGTCATCCGCCTCAACGTAAGAAGGCTGGGCACTACGTGGCGTGCACGCCGAAAAGGCGTGTCCGCCGCCAACATGACAATGTGATGCCAGGAACCTTCAGTTCACGTTAAGAGGCCCGCAAGCATTGCAGGTTTCCCCCCACATAGGGCCTATTTGCGCGCCTTTTCCGCGGCCTTGGGCGCAATGAGGTATCCGAGGCCCCGCACCGTCGATATCGCCACATCGGCACCCGCATCGGCGAGCTCCTTGCGCAGCCGGTGTACATAAACCTCCACCGCATTGGACCCGACGGTACCCGCGATGCCGAAAATCTGATCCTCGACCAACTTCTTCGCGACGACGTTTCCCGCCCGCCGCATCAGCAGCTCCAGGACGATCGCCTCCCGGTTCGAGAGATGCTGCTTCTTGTCTCCGATGGAAACCTCGCGCGTCTCCGTATTGAGGACGACGTTGCCAACCTGCAGGGAGCGGCCCAGCAAATTTCCTGGCCGGCGTAGCAGGGCCGCGATCCTGGCCACCAGCTCTTCGAGCGAGAACGGCTTCGTCAAATAATCGTCGGCGCCGCTGCGGAGTCCAGCGACCCTGTCCTCCACGCCACTGCGCGCCGTGAGCACCAGAACCGGCAAGGAATTATTCGAGTGGCGCAGCATCCTCAGCAGCGTGGTTCCATCACCGTCCGGCAGTCCGAGGTCCAGGATCAGCGCGGCGTAGTGAATCGTCTTGAGCGCCAGCTCGGCCTCGCGAACGGTGTCGAGCAAGTCGACCTCATACCCGGCGCGGCCGAGACCTTCGCCAAGTAGTGTTGCAAGCTCGATATTGTCCTCTACGACAAGCACCCGCATCGTCAGCTCGACGGTTGTAAAGACGAGGCCAACTGCGCGCCGGGCGGCGCCAACGGCAGGGCGATCGTGAAATTGGCGCCGCGCGCCGGACGGTTCTCCACCGAGACGCTGCCACCGTGCGCATTGACAATGCGCTTCACGATGGCAAGGCCGAGCCCTACACCGCCGCCCTTGCTGCCGTCGCGTCTCCAGAATCGTTCGAATATCAGGTCGCGATTGGCATGCGGAACCCCGGGGCCTTCATCGAGGACGCTCACGCAACCCCGCCCATCCACGACGATCTCGAGCGCCGTACCCTCCGGCGTGTGACTGAGCGCGTTCTCGACGAGGTTACGCACCGCGCGGCGAAGCATCTCTGCGTTACCGGCGACCACGACGGGATCCTCCGGTGCCGTAAAGGCGATGGATTTGCCCTGCGCAAGCGCCAGGGGCGCGATCGAGGATACGACGTCGGCCGAAACCTCCTTCAGGTCGAACGTCTCCCGGTTATCGACGATGATGGACTCCATCTCGGCCGCATCGAGCAACTGGCTTACGACACGGCTCATATTGGCGATGTCGCGCTGCAACTGATCTGCGGGAAGCCGGTCGGCAAGTACGTCAACGCGCGCTTGCAACACGGCAAGTGGCGTACGCAGCTCATGGGCCACGTCGGCCGCAAATTCCCGTTGCCGTTTGACGCCGATCTCGACACGCTCGAGTGCCTGATTGATCGCTATCACCAGCGGGCGTATCTCACTTGGAATGTCCGCCGTCGGCAGCCTCGTGTCGAGGCGCTCCACACTGATATGCTGTGCCTGCTCGGACGCATGGATGAGAGGCCGCATGCTCCGGCGAAGAATGAAAATGTCGATGGCGAGAAGCGCCAGCAGGATCGGTATCGTCGTCCAGCCGACCTTCCGCAGGAAGTTCCCGACGACGTCGTCGACAAGGACATCGCGGTGGGCCAGATCCTCCGATACCTGCACCCATACGTATCTGCCTCCGATCTCCTTTCGCAGGCTCGCCCCGGAAATAGGCTGCTCGACACCAGAGATCTCAAAAAACGTGACCTTGTCGGAGTTCTTATCGATCGGAGCGATGGCCACGTTGTCGCCGCGCGAGGAAAGCAACACACGCCCATTCTCGTCGAGAATGGCGTACGCATATCGGCCGTACGCCGCGGAATACTGGTCGCGGAGCTTTCGCGGCGTATTCAGCACCACCGAATTGTCGGGGCGGATTTCTATCTCCCGCGCCAGCGCCTCGGCTTGGACCTGCATGGAGCCGTGCTGCAACTCTTCGATATCAGCGTAGAGCAACAGGTAAAGCACCAACGGCAAAACGATGGCCGTCGTGATGATGGCCATCGCGTGCAGCAGCACTATTCTCAGCGATATGGATCTGAAGCGGAACACGCGCTCGGCTCTACGTTGGGTGCATGGATGAGAAGTTCGTAGCTGCTCCTGCTGCCAAGCTTGGCTTACGCTTACCGATCGGAAAGGAGTGCGGATATTTCGCCGCGTGCCGCCTGGTAGCGCAGCTCCGCCTCCATGAGGTTGCCGATGAGCTCGAGACCATTGATCTTGCTTTCGATCCGCGTACGCGTGGCGTCCAACAAGTCGACCACGGTGCCGCCGCGCAGTTTATAGGAATCTTCCGCCATCCGCTTGAGGTTGGAAAGTCGGGGCTCGACGTTCGTCCTGTAGTTCGCGAGCGCTGCCGACCGCTCTCGCATCTGAGCGGCATATTTTACCACGTCGGCCTCGACCTCCGCCTCAACGAGACGGCGGCGCAGGGCCGCTGACCGCGCCTCTGCCTCTGCTTTCTGCACGCCCCCCTCCCGCGTATCGAACAGGGGAAGCTCAACCGTAAGGCCGACACTTGTCGTCGCACCGTACGGGCTCTCGGTCCAGAAGCGCCCGGCATTGAGGGATACCTCGGGGAACCGCTCACGCCGGGCGGTTTCGACGTTCGCCCGTGCGTACGTTTCGTCCCTCCTGGCCGCCGTGAGGCTGGGATGCTCGGCCAAAAACTCATCGTACGCCTTCGGCAAAGCGACGCGCCATGGACGCAGCTTGCTCGTGCCTCTCGGCCGCCAGTGTTCGAATCCCAGCAATGCAGCCAGCTGCCCCTGCCTGCCGGCGAGATCGGCCTTAGCCTCGCCGATCTCGGTTCTCCATGCGGCACCTTCGACATCGATCCGCAGAAGATCGTATTCGCTCGCCATTCCAGCCGCCTGACGGCCCTTCACCAGCTCCTGCAAACGGCCAAACTCTTTCTGGCGCTCGTGCAGCACCGCGAGCTTTTCCTGGGCGACCAGCAGTCCGATGTAGGCGGCCCCCGCCTCCACGGCGCGATTGATATTTGAGGCGGTAACCCGCGCTTCGGCAGCATAGATGCCCCGCTCAGCCGCTTCTATCCGCGCCCGTCGCTGACCGCCGAGCAGAAGCGGAATTTCCAGCCCGACGTTATGCGCCTTGCGGCTCGAGAAATTCGTCTGCTCTCCGGGCTGATACTCGCCGTCGTAGGATGCTTTCGGATTTGGATAGGCACCCGCGGTCGTCCGGTCGGCACGGGCCAGCGCGATCTCCTGGCGATCCAGTGCCGCCCGCGGATTGGCTTGATATGCGATGTCGATCACATCGTCGAAGGAAATGGCATCGGGAAGCGATTGCGCCAGCGCTGCCGCAGGTAGGCACAATGCAGATAGAAGAATGATGGATGGACGCATCAGACGGCAAGCTCCCGGGTTACGCTTACGACGCGACGGGCTATGAGGCTGTAGAAAACGGGAAGAACGAACAGGGCCACCAATAGCGTGGTCGACATTCCGCCGACGATCACCAGCGCGAAGGGACGTTGCGTCTCGCTGCCGACACCCGTCGACATGGCCATGGGCAAGAGGCCGAGAAGCGCGAGCATCGACGCCATGAGAACCGGGCGCATCCGATCGACTGCCCCGTCGACGAGTGCCGCACGCAAGTCGTGCCCCGACCGGCGCAGATCGTCGACCGCGGACAGAACGAGCACGCCCATCAGCGATACCTGGCCCAGCAATGCGATGAAGCCTATTGCGGCGCTCACCGAGATATGCACGCCCGTGGCCAGCAGCATGAAGGCGCCGCCCGTCATCGCAAATGGCACTGTCGCGATGACCACCAGCGCGCTGACGACGCTGCGCATCGCCGCGTACAGCAGACCGAAGACGAGAACGAGCGCGATGGGAACGATCAACTTCAGACGGTTTGCGGCACGGTTCTGATTTTCGAACTCTCCGCCCCAGACGAAGTAGTGTCCGTCCGGCGGCGAGACACTGGCATTGACCTTGGCGATCGCTTCCTCGACCACAGAGCCCATGTCACGCCCTTCGACGTTGAACTTCAGGGCCAGGAAGCGGACGTTGCCCTCGCGCACGATGGAAGCGGCGCCGCTGCCGATCTTGATATCCGCGAGCTGACCGAGCGTCACGCGACCGCCGTGCGGCGTGGTGATGGTGAGGTTCGCTATCTTCTCCGTGTCATCGCGGGCGGTCTTTGCGAACAGCAGGCGCACGGGAACAGGCCGCTCCCCTTCCCAGAGCTGGGTGGCAACGCGCCCCGCCAATGCCGTCTCGATGGTGCGGGCGGCATCTTCCACCGGGATACCGGCACGGGCGAGCGCCTGGCGATCGAGCGATATCTGTAGCTGCGGAATGAAGGTATCGCGGTAGAGATCGAGCTCGGTTACACCGGGCACCTCCTCGATGGCGGCACGGGCTTTCATCAGTGTCGCGCGCATAGCCGTCAAGTCCTCGCCGAATATCTTCAGGACGACTTTGCCGCGCACGCCGCTGACGGCCTCCTCGACGCTATCTTTGATCGGCTGAGAGAAGTTGAAGCGAACGCCCTTGATCGCGGACAGCGTGTCTCTCAACGCCTGCACCAGTTGCGGTTTGGCAAGCCCAGGCCGCCAATCCTTGTCCGGCCGCAGGCGCACAAAGGTCTTGACCATGTTCACGCCTTCGTTGTCCGTGCCGTCCTCCGGCCGGCCGTGCTCACTATGGACGTCGATCACCTCCGGCACCTCCGCCAGCCGCTGGTGGATCTGCTGCAGGACCGCCTGCGCGTTCCCCATGGATATGCTTGCAGGCATCTCCGCGAAGATCGCGATGTCCCCCTCGTCGAGCTCCGGCAGAAACTCGCTGCCCAAGTGCGTGGTCGCCATCGCACCGGCGACCATAAGCAGGACGGCGAGAGCAATGACGGGGGTACGATTTGCGAGGGAGCGTTCAAGCGTGGCGCGATAGGTGCCACGCAACGCAACGATCCAACGCGGCTCCGCAAGGCTCGCGTGCTCGGGTCGAAAGGCGAAGGCACACAGCGCCGGCACGAGCGTCAGCGAGAAGACCAGCGCACCCGTGAGGGCGAATGCGTACGTGAGCGCCAGAGGACGGAAAAGCCGGCCTTCGACCGATTGCAGCGTGAAGATGGGCAACAGAGCCGCGATAATAATGAGCATCGCGTAAAGTGTCGGCCGCCCTACATCGACGGCGCATTTCACGACGAGCTTGATGACCGCGCGCCGGTCGGGGGGCCGCTGATTGTGAATGGCGTGGATGACATTCTCGACCAGCACGACCGCGCCATCGACGAGAATGCCGAAGTCGATCGCACCCATCGATATGAGATTGGCCGGCAGGCCTAACGCATAAAGCCCGGTGAAAGCCACGAGCAGCGACAGCGGTATGACGACCGCGACGATGGCCGAACCGACTTTGCTCCGCAAGAACAGCCATACCACGCCCACAATGAGCAGGAAGCCATGCAGAAGATTGTCATGCACGGTTGAGAGCGTGTGCTCGACGAGAACGCTGCGGTCGTGCGCAGCCACGATGCGCATGCCCTTGGGGAGGATCTTGTTGTTCAGCTCCTCGACCTGCCGATGGATACCATCCAGAACAACGGAAGGATTTTCCCCCCGGCGCATGAGCACGAGGCCTTCCACGATCTCCTTGTGATCGTTCCACGCCACCGAGCCGCGCCGTGGTGTGGCTGCCTGTTTGATGAGGGCGACATCGCCGACGGTGAGCGCGGTGTTGTCCTTCGACCTCAAAGGAATTTTCTTGATGTCCTCGGCCGACTTCAGGAAGCCGAGCCCGCGGATCGTTAGCTCCTGGTCGCCCTGCTGGAGGAAACCACCACCCACGTTCAAATTCGCCTTGGCGATGGCCTCTTCCAGTTCCCGGATCGTCACGCCCGCGGCGTATAGCTCACTCGGGTCCGCTTCGACGTGGATCTCTTTCAGGAAGCCGCCAAAAGGAACGACATCCGCAACGCCCTGCACCTGCCGCAGGACACGGGTAACGGTCCACTCCATCTCCGAGCGGAGCTGATAGAGATCGTGCACGGCGCTCGTCAGGCGGAACCGGTAGATCTTACCCAGAGGCGTCGCCTCGGGCGCCAGGGAGGGCGTTACGCCTTCCGGAAGCTCGGCGCCCGCCATCCTCTGGCCCACCACCATGCGGCTGAGGAACGGATCGGCGCCGTCCTCGAACACCAGAGTGATGATCGACAAACCGAAGAGGTTCTCGCTGCGCAGGAGCATCATGCCCGGCGTACCGTTCAACGCGCGTTCGAGCGGAACCGTTACCTGGCGTTCGATTTCCTCGGCCGCATAGCCGGGCATCTGCGTGATGACTTGCACCTGGGCATTGGTGACGTCCGGGTAGGCTTCGATCGCGGTGTTGCGATACGCGTGGAAGCCAAACAACGCCACCATCAGGCTCAGGATGACGACCGTGGCCCGGCCGCGGACGCATTGCTCGATAGCGAGTCGGAACATGTGATCGCCGCGTCAGAGCAACTGCTCGGAGCTGTTGTCGAGCAACAGCGCACCTTTGACGACGACTTTCTCCCCCGGCTGGAGGCCGTGGGTAACGATCACGCGTCCGTTGCGCGACGCGCCGATCGTGACCGAACGCGGTTCGAGACGGCCGTCCTTGTCCTGCACGTAGACAATGTAGTTTGCGCTATCCTTGATCAGGATCGCTTCGACCGGCAGGCTCAGATACCGGTCCGACGGATTGTGCAACCGCACGTCGGCTTGCATGCCCGACAGAAGCGGCGCCGTAGGCCCCTGCAGCGCCAGATAGACGGGAAGGCGGCGCTGCTCCCCATCGATCACCCGTCCGATTTTTTCGACGATGGCATCGTAGGTCGCGCCGGCTGCTCGGATGGAAACCTGTCCGGTCAGTCCGACCGCAATCGAATCGAGCTGGCTTTCGGGAACGTCCGCGACGATCCATAGCTGCTTGGGATCGCCGATATCGACGAGTGCCTCGCCATCGGGCGATGCAATGCCACCCATTTTGGCGCGAACATCGGTGACGACGCCGCTCGCCGGCGCGCGCAACTCGAACTGATCGCCCGAGCCATCGCCGAGCGCCGCAGCGGCGCGCCGTGCCCGTTCGAGCTCGGCACGCGCCTCGCGGACGCCGGTCTCCGCGGCGAACCTTTCGACCTCCAATCCCACGCCCTTGGCCATCATCGCGTTCTGGCGGTTCAAGAGGTCTTCGGCGGCGGCGGCGCGTGCGGCCGCCTGCTCCAACCCCGCGCGGATCGCTGCGATCTCGCCCCCGCGCAGGGTTATGAGTGCCGCGCCTTCGCTGACGACATCGCCCGGACTGACGTGCACCGCGACGACGCGCGCCTGTGCGGGGCTATTCACCGCGGCCAGCGCTTGCGGGCGAAATGTGACACGGCCCGGCAGGACTTCTCCGAACTCACCCTTCCGAGCCGAAACGGTCTCGATGGTGAGTGCATCGGCCGGGCGCTCGACATCCCTTTCGCTCGCCGAAGCGTTCGTATTGCTTCCCGCCTCCGTACACCCGCCCAGGAGGGCGCAACACACGGCCCCAGACAGTGCAACCGCGCAGATACGCTTCATTTCGGCCGGGCCCCTCGCCAAACGTGGAATCGTTTGATGCGAGAAACATGTTGGGGCGAGCTGACAAAATCCTTACAAAGCCTCGGCTCATCATGCCCCAGCGCGGGGTCCTCCCATAGGCGCTGCGCGAGATGAGAAGCGCGCGCGCACGCGACGTCTCCACTCCAGAGGTCCTGTAAGGATTTTGTCAGCTCGACTTCCGAGGTTCTCTGGCGACCCGCGGATAGAACCCGCGGTGAACACGCTGTGAACCGGGGCCAAACGGCGTGGCATCCAGGAGACGAAATGCCAGATCTATCTTTCTACCAATGGGCAAACGCTCTTAAGGGCTATGCGCTGGCATTGGGTATTGCTTTCGCCGTTGTGATGATTGTCCTTTGGTGGCGGCGCAGCCAGCAGGCCCAGACAATCGATCGGAAGGTCCAGGCGTTGCGCGCATATACGGGCTATCTCCTCAACGTCAACGAGAAGGCCGATCTGCGCCGCCGAGCCGAAATCGGCCGCCAGGAAGAACAGGACACGCACCATGATTGGTTGCTGTCGTATCTTCTGTCGACCTGCAACGAGGTATTGCTCCTCGATCCGACGCCGGAGTGGCACAAAGTGCTACGCCGCCAACTTGAGCCGCATCGCGAAGCCTTGGCCGAGGGCATACCCTTGAAAGACGCTCCATTGCTTTCGGACGCGACGCTGAGATTGGTCGATGAAGTCGTTTGCGCACCGATGTCGCGAGGATGTTCGCCGGCTTCAATCGCTCAGCGTGCCGCGTCGCCGTAATCGCACTTTAGTCGTTCCCCTCAACGACGCTTGCGCCATGCTCGGCCTAGGCAGGCAGACGCTCTATCGCATGGAGAAAGGCGAGGAGATCATCCGCGACGATCCCGTTCAGACGGAATCTCGCAAGGCTTCTTATAGGGTCGTTTGGCGATTCCCAACCCGTCGGGAGTGAAAGCGGTCCGTTCCGCGCGTACGACATCTTTATAGGCCGCTGTCGAAAAGTCCCATGAGCCGACATTCTTGGCAGCAAGGCACCGACGGCGCGCTGGACAGGGTCGAGATGTCCGCTGCTGCGGTGATCCGGCCGCGCGGAGCCATGACCGACTGGCGTTGTTGCCCCGAAGCGGACTTGAGCAGGTGCAGCATGCTCAGCTACCAATGACCGCTGCCAATGACAATCAAAGCCGCCAGCAACGGCACGCGCATCGCCGCCCGCTCAGAAATCGAGCGTCGCCGACATTTTGAACGTCAGGGGATCGCTCAACAGCAGGGCGCCATACGTGTCCGTCACCCAATAGTTCGAGTCGAGAACGTTCTCGATATTGGCGCGAATGATGATCGGCTTGCCGTCCGCGCGCTCGAAGCGATACCGCGCGCCGACATCGAAACGCGCCCAGCCGGGAGCCCGCAGCGAGTTTTCCGCGTTGATGTACATCGCGCTCGTATAGGTCGCCCTGCCGGTGAGCGTGAGGCCCTTGAGGAACGGCGTGTCCCACTCGGCACCGGCAACCACGCTGTAGTCGGGGACGCCGATGCCGGTGTTGCCGTCGTTCTTACCGCCCACCGTGCTGGTCAGCTCCGCGTTGATCAACGAGACGCCGCCGAGCAGGCGGATAGTTTCGGTGAGTTCGCCAAAGACGTTGAACTCGAGCCCGCGATTGCGTTGCTCGCCGCTGACGCTAAAGACGTGGCTGACAGGATCGAGGTAGGCACTCGGCACTGAGATCTGATACGCGGCAAGCGTCGTCGTGATGGCGCCGAAGTCGACCTTGATTCCCGCCTCGTACTGTTCGGTGACGAAAGGAGGGAAAATTTCGCCGCGGTTGACGGCTTCATTCGGAGCCGTCTGCCCTTGCTGCAACCCCTGTATGTAGTTGCCGTAAAGGGAGACGTTGTGCAGTGGCTTGACCACGAGGCCGACCATCGGCGTTACGGCGTTCTCGTCGTAGGAGCCGGTAACATTTCCCATCCAGAAGTTGTCCTGCTGGATGCGTTGCAAACGTGCACCCACCGTGAGCTGGACCCGCTTGTCCAGGATGGACATGGTATCGCCGATGATGCCGCTCGTCAGGACAAGCTGCTGGATCTTCGGTGCATCGTCGGGGTCGGAATGGAATGCCGAATCCGGAATGCCGTAGAAATACGTGGGGTTATATATGTTCGACGCCGGGATATCGAAACCCGGGCCGCTGCCGCTTCTCCACTCACGGTCGAACCAGCTGTAGCCGATGACTGCCTGGTGCGAGATCGGCCCCGTATCGAACGTGCTGCGCACGCCCACCTGGCTCGTCTGGGAGATCATCTTGTCGGCACGACCAACGGCCCAGGCATTACCCGCAGCCAGATCTCCATCGGCATTGACGATGGTCGTGTAAAAGCTCGAAGTCTGCCATTCGCGCTGGCTGCCACCGATAGCGGCAAAAACGGTTATGTTGTCGGTAATATCCAGCTCGCCGCTCAGCGTCCCGTAGTAGACCTCGGGTGTCGAAAACTCCCACGGTTGGCTGAAGTTCTTCCTCGAATCCGGCGCTTTCGGAAGCACGCTGATGGCCCCGACGGAGCCCCTGGAACCCTGAAGATCCTGGTACTGATAGCCCAGGTCGGATGAAACGCGCAGCCGGTCCCCGCGATAGTCGAGCCCCAGAGCGGCCATGCGCGATTCACGCGATAGATTGTCGATCGCCATGTCGCCATCGCGATAAGAGCCATTGAAGCGTACGCCCCACTCCTTATCCACTCCGTAGCGCCGGCCGATGTCGAGGTGCTCGCCGAAGTTGGAGTTCATTTCGTAGCTTGTCGTCACCTGCGTGAGCGGCTTGTCGCCGGCCCGCTTGGGAACGAGATTGATCGTGCCACCGACGCTGCCGTTCGGCGCCATGCCGTTGAGGAGCGCGCTTGGACCATTCAGGAGTTCGACCCGCTCGATCGATTCCGACATCATCGAATTTGCGAAGGTGGGGCCGACGCCGGCCATCCCGTTGAACAGGATGTCCGTGTTGTTCACGTTGAGGCCGCGGATCGTGAAATAGTCGAACCCGGACGATGGCGGGTAGCTGACGACAACCGACGGGTTATTTTTCAGCGCATCCGAGATGAAATGCGATTGCTGATCCTGCATCAGCTGCGACGTGTAGCTTGTCTGGTTGAATGGCGTGTCCATCACGCCGCGGTTGCCGAGAATGCCCACCTGGCCGCCGGTGGCAACTTGGCCTCCGGCATATGTGGCTGGAAGATTGCCGATGTTGGCGTTCGGATTGGTGGGCTTGATTGGCGGCGCCTGTGGGGGCGTCGAAGCGCTGGAAGCCTGCGCGGGAGCAGCCGCCTTGGTCGCCCCGGCCTTCTTCTTCTTCTTCTTTGCCGGCGCCTTCGAGGCCTCTACGGTCAGCGGCGGAAGCGGAACCGGCGCCGCATTTTGCGGCTGTTCCTGCGACCGCGCTTGAGGCGAGATGATGATGAGTGAGGCAAGGCAAACTGCTGCAGGCGGGACGGCACTACGGAAACGCATAAATACTCCAAACACGCTACAAACTGAGCACCCGACCTAAAATGGGCCTACCTCTGACGATTTTTGTATACTATGCATGTATACTTATGCTGCCTAGGCGCAATGCGCCGATGAGGAAGCGATCGAATCATTTCGGCTTCGCGTGTGGACAGCCTGCAACAGGCGATTCTCCCCGCTCAAGGAAGGCTCCCGCGGCAGCCGCATCGGCCGGAAATTCCTGAAAGCGGCGCACTGCTGGCATGTTGACGCTGGCTGTAGACATTAAAATATCGCGCTGCCATCCTGCCGCCGAACGGGACGATGCGTCTTGCTGCAGACCTTGGTAGCCAACGACCTATGCGCCTTATCTTCACGTTGCTGCATCGCTGGGTCGGATTGACGATTGCCGCGTTCCTTTTCATCTCGGGGATCACTGGCACCATCATCTCGTGGGATCACGAGCTGGACGAAGTGCTCAACCCGCATCTGTTCGAGGTGACGAGCGAGGGCGAGGCCGGCGCGCCCCTCGATCTGGCGCGACAACTGGAAGCGCGCTCCCCGCAAGTCTGGGTCACCTATGCGCCGCTGACGATCGAACCCGGCCATGCAATTGCGTTTGGCGTCGAGGCGAAGCTCGATCCGGCGACCGGTAAGCGCCATACCATCGATTACAATCAGGTATTCGTCGACCCCGTAACTGGCGCGGAAATCGGCAAACGCCAATGGGGAGCGGTATGGCCAATCAGCCGGGAGACCGTCATCTCCTTCCTCTACCGGCTGCACTACACCCTGCACATCCCCGAGATGTGGGGCATTAGCCGATGGGGACTGTGGCTGATGGGCGGCGTTGCCGTCCTCTGGATGCTGGATTGCTTTGTCGGCTTCTATCTCACGCTGCCGCCGCGACGTGCCGTCGAGCAATCGCAGCCGGCGGCGGTGGCGCGGCAGTTGCGCCGCGGCTGGTGGGAGCGCTGGAAGCCGGCATGGAAAATCAAGACCGGTGGAAGCGCCTACCGCATCAACTTTGATATCCACAGGGCCTCCGGCCTCTGGATGTGGGGAGTTCTTTTCATCCTCGCCTTTACGGGCTTCGCACTCAATCTGTATAGCGAGGTCTTTTATCCCGCCGTGCGCATGGTCTCCGAGGTGACTCCCACGCCATTCGATAAGCGTACGCCGGCAGACCACAACAGTCCGGTGGTGCCAAGGTTCACCCATTCGCAAATTGTCGATGTCGCGGCCCGTGAAGCGGCGCGGCGCGGAATCGACGAGCCACCGGGTGCCGTGCATTACGCCAGCGCCTATGGAATCTACTCGGTGAGCTTCTTCGAGCCCGGACATGATCATGGGCCGGGTGGAAGCAGCCCGCGCATCTTGTTCTTCGACGGCAACGATGGACGGCTGCTGGGCCGCCATCGGCCCTGGTCGGGCACGGCGGGGGACATCTTCATCCAGGCACAGCTTCCGCTGCACTCCGGGCGCATTCTTGGCCTGCCCGGCCGCATTTTGGTGTCCTTCATGGGCCTCGTCGTTGCGACGCTCTCCGTCACGGGTGTCGTAATATGGCTGCGCAAACGGCGCGCGCGCGTTTCGCGCAATCATCAAGCCAAAATGGCCGGCGCGCATCGCGGCGCGTGAGCGATCCGCAACAATTCCCATTGTTGTCTGATCCACTTCTTCCTCGCTGCCGAGCCGACCTTGGGAAGAGGTCTCGCGGGGACTAAGCCGTCGCCGTCGCAAATGTCTTCTATGGACGAACAGCGTTGTGCGGCGCACCGGAGAAGAGGACTGGTTTGGTCGCTGCTGGCCCAGAGTCGGAAGGGTCATGTCGGCTGTCGAAGGTAGACCGGTCTTAGGCAGGACCGTGTGAGTCTGCCGTGCGCTACTTAACCTGGATGTCCGCTATTCTCGGCGTCGCGACGGGAGCGGCATCCCATTTGTGCTGCCGCGGTCGCCATCCGCCCGCCCCCTATTGAAGCTGTCGATCGTACATGCTCCATTTCACCCCACGCCAACGCGCACGATGCAGAGCAATGAACCGCGGTATCCTCGTATGAGCGATCAAGGCAAATATCACGCTCAGATCGATAGTAGGATCGCGCGCGCCATGCTGCTGCTCGAACAGCGCATGGCCGATGACGTGCGCATGGAGGAAGTCGCGCAGGCGCTCGGTCTTTCCCTGCATCATTTTCATCGCCTGTTCGTGGCAGAGACAGGTGAGGCACCGGCATCCTATCTACGCCGGATCCGACTCGACGCCGCTGCGCTGCAGCTGCAGCGGTCGTCGCAGCCTGCAGGCAGCATCGCTCATACGCGCGGCTATAACAGTCAGGCCGCCTTCACCCGCGCATTCCAGAGCCAGTTCGGACAGTCACCGCTGCGCTACCGGCGGGACAATGCGCCTGTTCGGCGAGCCGGAACGCATGGAGACAGCGCATTCAAGATCGTCGTCGCAGATATCGGAAGCTTTCGCCTGCTGGCGATGCGATTTGTCGGCCTCATCTGGAACATAGAAATGGGCTGGGGAAAGTTTCAGAGCGCCCTTCCTAGAGACATCGAAGACGAAGCCTCCTTCTACGTGGGGCAGTTGCACAACAATCCTAGCCTCCTCCAGTCGACCCAGACCCGCTACGACTGCTGCGTAGCGCTGGCGCCGGGAACCGAGCCCGCGCCCGCATTGCTGAAAAGCCTCGGCATGTTCGTGGTGGAGACCCGTGCCGGCCCCTACGCCTGCGTGGAGAATGTCGGTCCCGCCGAGGACGTGCCGGCCGCCTACGATGCCCTGTGCAACAAGTGGCTGCCGCACAGCGGCTATCACGCTACGGACGATCCGGTCTTGGAACTGTTTGCTACGGCTCCGTCGAGCCAGGAGCCGCAACTGCGCAGGGCGACGCTCCTGCTCCCGATCGAATAGCCACACCCGGGCGGCAATTCGCACGCGCAAATAGTAAACGCCGCCAGAATGTCAAAAGCGAGCAAACCGCCCTCCGCGGCTGCTGATATCCGTTCAAACACTTGACGGGCAGTGGAGGCGTGCCGTCGGGCGGGAATGGCAGCGAAGCTTCGGCTTAGCAACGCTAGTTGCTACCTGGATTGCTTGAGGGTCTGATGCTCAATCGTTTTACCGCACTCGCACTAGTGTTTTCTTTCGGTGTTGTCGTGCATGCGCCAATCGCGATAGCTGCCTGCGTTGCCGACGGCACGACGATGACCTGCACCGGCGACCTGTCGTCGGGGGTCGCTTTAGATTCACTGTATGAGAAGCTCGTCATCAAGGATCTCACGGCGCCGATCGGCGGGCTGGGCATCTCCTTGCAGTCTGGCGGCACCGGCGTGACATCTCTGAATTTGGAGGTCGACGCAGACCTTGGATCGCAGCCCCTTTTTGTCGCTGGAGTTATTGGTATTACTGCTGCAACCGCCGAGTTGAAGTGGAACAGCGGTTCGGTATCGGTAGGCTCGGTCGCCGTCAGAAGTCGTGGCAGCGTAACATCTGTCGACTCCTATGGCATATTCGCACAGTCCTTTGCCAACGCTCACGTTATTTTCGGGCCGCCAAATTCCTCTCCGATCACGGTGGTGGTCGGGGATGTCACGGTGGACGTCGAGTCCGCGACGGGCGGGACCGCGGGCATTCACGCCTACAGTTTCGTGAATGCTTCTGACTACGATTCAACAGAGACCATGCAAGCTCAGTCCGGAAACATAAAGGTAACGGCCAGCGGCGACGTCATCGCAACGCGAGATGCGTCACGCGGCGTTGATGTCATGTCGGACTCTAGCGTTTCCGGAGGCCCACTAACTCCTCTGGTGACTGCGACGGGGGGGAGCGTCGATATCGACGTCAACAACGTGACGGCGCTTGGCACGGACAGCTACGCAGTCAATGCTCTCCTGTCCGCGTGGGTAGGAAGTGGACAAAATTGGTCGTCGACCCTCGGCGACGCTACTATTACCACGCGCGGAGAAATCTCCGCGACCGGAGCCGGCGGTATCGGCATCTTCGTCAAGAATGTGCTGGAGGACAACAGGTCACCTTCTTCCAGCTACGGCAATTACGAGGTGAACGTCCTCTCCGGTTCCTCGGTGACCGGTGGCAGTGGCGGCGGGATAGGCATCTACGGCGAGGGCTTCGGCACCATTACCAACCATGGGACAATCTCGGCGCTCTCGGGCCTGGCGATTTCCTCCACAGTGGCTACGACCGACGTGGAAAACTACGGCGTCATCACCGGCAGTGTCGGGCTGTCGCTGGGTGCAAACGCCTTCAACAACCACGCCTCTGGCATCTTCAACATCGGCAACAGCGCTTATGTCGGCACCGGCACGCTGACCAACGACGGCATCGTCTCCCCGCACGGCGCCGGCACGATCGGCCAATCGACCGTCACCGGCAACTATGTGCAGTCCGCCTCCGGCAAGCTCGTCGTCGATGCCGACTGGTCGGCAGCCGGTGCCGACCTCCTCAACGTCACCGGCAACGCCACGCTCGCCGGCACCGTCATCGTCATCCCGCACAACTCGCCCCTCAAATCCGGTGCGAACGCGCCGCTGCAGATCGTCGGCACCACGGGCTCGGTCACCAATGCCGGGATGACGGCGCAGGATACCGCCACCGTCGATTACAGCCTGCAGTTCGATCCTCAGGCCGTCTACCTCACCGCGTTCGTCGACTTCCGCGGCATCGGCGGCGGGCTCAATCGCAACCAGACGGCCATCGGCACGGCCGTCAACACGTTGACGTCGGGCGGCACGCCGGCGCCCTTCCTCCCCGTCACCAATGCGCTGATGACGCTGCCGACCGGAGCCGCCCTCGCCAACGCCTACGACCAGCTCTCGCCCGAGGTCTACAACTACGAGAAGATCGACACCCTGTTCGCCGCCGAGCAGTTCTCCGCCGACCTGATGAGCTGCAAGGTGGACGACGCCGGCGGCTATGCCTTCATCCGCGAGGGGCAGTGCATCTGGGCGAGGGCGCGGGCCCGCTTCCTCGACCTCGGCACGACGCGCGACAGCATCGGTGCCGACACCACCGTCGGCTCGTTCTCCGGCGGCGGACAGTTCGCCATCGCGCCCGACTGGCGCCTCGGCGTCGCCGCCGGCTACGACAACGTCTCGCTCGATACCGGCACCGGTGCGGCGGCGAGCGGCGACCGGGCTCACGTCGGCGCCGTGCTCAAGTACAACCCCGGCCCCTGGCTGGTGACCGGTGCCGTGGCAGGCGGCTGGTCGGTGTTCGACACACAGCGCAACATGGCCTTCGGCGGCTTCGCCGGCTCGGCCGCCGCCGACACCGATGTCGACTACTTCGCCGGCCGCCTGCACCTCGCCTATCTCGTCGATGCCGGGTCGTGGTACGTGATGCCGATGCTGGATGGCGTGGCGACGCGCCTCGACTTCGGCGGCGCCCGCGAAAGCGGCGGCAACGGTGCGGCGCTGCTGGTGGCAGGCGACCACGACACCATCCTTGCTCTCGCGCCGGCTGTCGAGTTCGGCACCCAGGTGAACCTCACCGCCGGCACCGTGCTGCGGCCCTTCATCCGCGCCGGCGTCACCTGGCGCGATGGCGATGATCTCGGCCTCGCCGGCGCTTTCGCGGTGGCGCCGGCTGTCACCTTCGCCACTGATACCGCCCTCGACGAGGTGCTCGCCGATGTCAGCGCCGGCATGGATCTCATCAACGCCAACGGCGCCGTGCTGCGCCTGCAGTACGATGGCCGTTTTGGTGAGGACACACAGCAGTCCAGCGCCAGCCTGAAAGGCAGCGTCCCATTCTAGTGAACTTCTGCTCACCAGAAACCGTGGCTGCTGCAGAGCGATCATTATGCACGGATGATCCGATCCTGGAGCTGTTCGAGGTAGCGCCGGTGCACCAGCCGGAAGGCTACAATCCCTCTTCCCTGAAGCGATCAAAGCTCTGATCGACGTCGTGTTCCACGAGTAACTCCGGACCCGGACACCGCGCGACTCAGGGACGACAGACACAAAATAAAAAGCGCCGGTACTTCCAATTACTCTCATCGCCCTTATTCAGCATCAGCCAACATGACCTGGAGTTGGGCAAGCTGGACGGCGCGGCGTACTACACTGGTTATGGCGCTGAAAAGCCACAAGCAGGCCCTCGCCTGACACGCCTCTCCTCCTCAACGAGGAATTCTTTGCGCTCAAAGCCAACGTCGCGGGCCGCTTCCAGACTATTCGCTGAAGTCCGCTCGCAACGGTGAAACGGACGCAGTGGCGGCGCTGTACTCGGACAGCTCTTAGACCAATTGCTCCGCGCACGGCCTGCGCAAAGCCGGCGCCGCGCTTGCCGCCGAAAACGGGCCACTGAGCATCAACTCATGGCAATCTTCGGCTGGCAAACCATCCAAGAGGCGGAGCGCTACACGAAAGCCGCGCGTCGACGGAAAATGGCTGGCGACGCGATGGGGCTGGTCAGGTCCAAACGAGGAACGTAAATGTCCCACCACATTTGCCGGTGGGACATTCCAGCCAAAAATAAGTAAGGGAATCAGTCGCTTAAATAGGTAATGGCGCCCCGTAGGGGACTCGAACCCCTGTTCCCAACGTGAGAGGCTGGTGTCCTAGGCCACTAGACGAACGGGACAGCGCTGGAGCGAACCTATATGGGACTAAGCGCCCATCAATCAAGCCGTTTCTTTCCCCAAAGCCCGCCAATACTCAAAGAGCGTCAATCGGGCGCTGTTCGCCGGATGCCGATGTCGGTGAGCGCGCGGCCGGCGGCGAGATCGTAGACTGCAATCCCTTCCTTGCCCGCGGCTTCGTAGTGAACCGCGAGCCGGTCACCCGAAAGCGAAATCGAGCGCACCTGCGCCCCTGCCGGCAAGCGCAGCATCGCCTCGGGCGGAACGGCCGGTTGCGGCGCGGGCGGCGGTTGCGTCGTCCTGGCGGACGCGAGATAGATGATGCGCCCGGCAACCGTCGCAAGGCCGGCGAACAGCAGCACCCCCAGCGCGACGACGATGATCTTCATCGTGCGCTGCAGGCGCGCTTCCGCTGCGTTCGGCACAGGGGCCGTGGCCGCCGCGGAGGCTGCGTCGGCGGCATCGGTTGCGTGCATTCCACGTCCTTCCGTCATCGTCGCGGAGGCCATCCGGAGGCCAGTTCACAAGGCTATGTCTAGCGCCGAGCCGACACAAAGCGCAAACCCGTTGCAGGTCACCGCAGGCGAGGAGGATGCGGGCACCCGGCTCGACAAGCTGCTCGCCCAGCGCGTCGACGGGCTGAGCCGCGCGCGCATCCAGGCGCTGATCCGCTCCGGCAACATCACCGATGCCGGCGGCCGGCCCATTGACGATAGCGCCTGCCGCGTCAAACCCGGCGACACTTTCAAGGTTGTACTGCCGCCGCCGGTCGCCGCCGAGCCGCGCGCCGAGAAAATGCCCCTCAGCGTCGTCTACGAGGATAGCGATCTCATCGTCATCGACAAACCGGCACACATGGTCGTGCATCCCGCGCCGGGGCACGCCGAAGGCACGCTCGTCAATGCCCTCATCGCCCATTGCGGCGAGAGCCTTTCAGGTATCGGCGGCGTGCGGCGGCCCGGCATCGTGCACCGGCTCGACAAGGGCACCTCGGGGCTTCTCGTCGTGGCGAAGAACGATGCGGCCCACCAAGGGCTCGCCGAGCAGTTCGCCGCCCATGGTGCAGACGGACGCATGCACAGGGCCTATCGCGCCCTGGTTTGGGGCAAGCCGCTGCGCCCCCGCGACACCATTTCGGCCCGTCTCGGCCGCAGCCAGTCGAACCGCACCAAGATTGCCGTGACGCGCGGTGAAGCGGGCCGTCATGCTGTGACCCACTACGAGCTTCTGAAAACTTTCGAGACCGCGGCCGGCCCCGTGTCGCTGCTTCGCCTCGAGCTCGAAACCGGCCGTACCCACCAAATCCGCGTGCACCTCGCCCACGTCGGAATGCCCGTGCTCGGCGATTCCATATACGGCAGCGGTTTCAAGGCGAAGAGCGGACGGCTCGGTGACGGCGCCCGCGAAGCCCTCGAAGCCCTTGGCCGGCAGGCGCTCCACGCCGCCGAGCTGGGCTTCGAGCATCCGCTCACGGGCCGATCACTTCAGTTTGAAAGCCCGCTTCCGGCGGATATGGCCAGTCTGTTGAATGCCTTGGAGGCGGATTAGCGGCAAAATTGGCCCGCGCTGCAAATCGCAGGTTAGGTCCAATACCATGTCCCACAAGGCGGATTTGCCCCTTGCGTTGCAGTCCCGCAGGCCCGTCGAATGGGCATAAACAGACCATAGCAGCCATCTCAGCAAAACATTTCTGCGCTGCGCTTGCGACATAGATGGAGTGCAACAATATATCCCTGACCTGCGTATAGGGGGGTAAGGCGGGCACCGGATCGACGGAAATAGGCATCTGGTGCGTTTTCTCAAAGGGTTTCAGCCGAAAGTCGGCGACGCCCGCGAACGGTTTCCCGCTTATGATGACTGAGAGGGACCGCCCTGGCACTGGGGCGGCTGGTAAACACATGGCAACGAAACTTCCGACGATCGCGCAGGGCTCCCTGGGTCTCGCCCGTTATCTCGAGGAGATTCGCAAATTCCCGATGCTGGAGCCGGGCGAAGAGTTCATGCTGGCCAAACGCTGGCAGGAGCACTCCGACCAGGACGCCGCCGAGAAGCTCGTGACGTCGCACCTTCGCCTCGTCGCACGCATTGCCATGGGCTACCGCGGCTACGGCCTGCCGATCGGAGAGGTGATCTCCGAGGGCAACGTTGGCCTGATGCAGGCCGTGAAACGCTTCGATCCCGACAAAGGCTTCCGCCTCGCCACCTATGCGATGTGGTGGATCCGCGCCTCGATCCAGGAATACATCCTGCGCTCGTGGAGCCTCGTGAAGATGGGCACCACCGCGGCGCAGAAGAAGCTGTTCTTCAACCTTCGGCGCGCCAAGAGCCAGCTCCAGGCCCTCGACGACGGCGACTTGCATCCCGATCACGTGAAGACGATCGCGCGCAAGTTCGGTGTCAGCGAGGCCGACGTCGTCTCGATGAATCGCCGCCTCGGTGGCGATGCGTCGCTCAACGCGCCGGTACGCGCCGATTCCGAAGCCGGCGAATGGCAGGATTGGCTGGCGGACGACGCGCCCACGCAGGAGGATACCCTCGGCGATGAGCAGGAGCTCGACCAGCGCAAGAACTACCTGTCGAACGCGCTCGCCTCGCTCAACGACCGCGAGCGGCGCATCTTCGAGGCGCGGCGGTTGACCGAGCAGCCGGCGACGCTGGAGGACCTGTCGACGGAGTTCGGCGTTTCGCGGGAGCGCATCCGCCAGATCGAGGTGCGCGCGTTCGAGAAAGTTCAGAAGGCGGTGCAGTCAGCCGCAACGGCGGACGATGCCGCCCGTGTGCACTGACGGGCTGGCCTCGTCGCCAGCACCGCCAGGGAATATCGACGGCGCCGCGCTATTGCGGCGCCGTTACTTTTAGATCCCCCACCTGCCAGGTATCGCCGTTCTTGCTGCTGGCAGAAGCAGCCAGCAATCCGATATGGCTCGGCCACCGTGGCGGCTCGCCCCTGAAGCTGCCGGCAGGGCTGCCGTTGACGGCAATATCCACCTGCTCGCCCTTGATCGTCACACGCATCGTGTTCTTTTGCTTCGAGCCGGTTTTGGCGGCATCGAGCTTGGTCCACGCCACCGGGCGCTTGGGAAGCGCCTTTCCGTCGACGATGCGTGCGACCGTGAAGTAGCCGTTGGGCGCGAGCACCGCCTGATAGTAGTTGCGGCTGTCCTGCACCCAGAACACCAGCCCTGCGTAGCTCGCCGTGGGATTTGCCGTGTTGTTCGCAAGCGTAAACTCTGCGCACGCATCCATATCGCCGAAGACGAACACGCGGTTCCAGCGCAGCGCGGGCGTACCGGGCGCCGGAGTGAACGTCGCCACACCGTTGGCGATGTCGAATTTGCTATCCTTCGGACCCCAGTTCGTATCGTACTCCGCGAATGCCCCGTCGTAGAGCGGCTTGCCGGATCCGCAGCCGGTGGACGCGGCGTCGATCGCGCCGGTAACCGCCTCACCCTCTCCGGACGATGTTCCCTCCGCCGCCGCCGGCGTGGAAGCAGGCGCAGGGTCCGCCGCGCTGAAACCGGACACGCGCCAGGTGTCGACCGCGGAAGGCGCCGACGAAGCCACGATACCGGCATGGCTCGCAGCTTCCGGCGGCTGCCCGCGGAAGCGCGCAACCTCGGTGTCATTGATATGCAGGGTGATGTTCTGGCCGTTGGCGGTGACACGCAGAACGTTCTTCGCCCCCGGGCCCGTTTTCACTGCAGCCGATTGCGTCCAGTTGACCGGCAGCGTCGCCACGATGCGCCCCGCCGCCTTGCGCGCCACGGTGAACATGCCGTTGGGTGAAATCACCGCCTGATAGAAATTGTCTTTGTCGGTCACCCAGAACAGCAGCCCCGCATAGCTGCGCGACGCATCCGACGTCGTCTCCGGCATTGCAAAGGTTGCGCAGACCTCGACCGCATTGAGCGATAGTCCGGCATTCCAGCGCGCCGTCTGCGTGCCGATCTGTGGCGTGAGCGTCGCCTCGTTTCCCTGCGTCTTGAACTGATCGTCCGCCTCACCCCAGGCGCTGGCGCTCATCTGGAATTCGCCGGAACCAGCCGCCTCGACACAGGCCGCAGCAGCGGGCGACACGAGAAGAAAAAGGGCCAGCGCAGTGAAGTAAGCTCGGTGCATGCGTTCCTCGCAGATTTCGCGATTCGACGTGAACCGCAGTATGCCGCAGAAAAAGCATTCTGCGGCCTTGAGAAGGCCACTTTGCGGCACCGGGAGCATCACCGTGCATGCAACATTAATTCGCTGCGCAGCGCACTCGTATCTGTTCTCGAATCACTTACTCTTTTCCTCGAGGGGGCCGACCTCTCGCGTCTCCGGCCTTTGGAGCCGCACGGGAGTGATGCGTAGGACGACGGGTGCGCGTCAGAGAAGGAGGGCAGTTGCCCTTGGACTCTCCGTGCAAGAATAGTCGAATGACTGACGCAATCAGTCGGTTGGATGCGTGGCGGGTATGGATAGGGCCGCCCCAGGGAGCATCCGCCGGCTTTGTCTGTCGGCCGCCGCCGAGCCCTGTCCACGACCGCCGCAAACCATTGCATTCCCCGATGATCGCCGCGCAGGCGTCGCGCCCTCCCCGGGCAGCGCGTCGTCGCGTGGCATGCATCGGCCTTGTTTCGGGTTGCACGGCACCGCGGCACCTACTGGAAGATGGAGTGGAAAATGCTGAAGCGCCTTCCTCATACGAAGGTCCCACACACCGTATCTTCTCGTTCTCGCGTTGCATCCTCGCTTCGGCTTCAAACGGAATGGCTTTGGATACTGCTCTGGCGCCAAAAACAGATGCGGCCTCCAAGTATGACTTGACGGGGCTCTAGCCGAGGAAAGGCGTGCGACCTGATACTCGGCCACAAACGAAGAGGCCGGTCCCGAGGGACCGGCCTTTTTTATTATTATTGACGCCTAAGGGGGAGGGCGCTTGCTGCGCGCGACGCTTACATCGGCAGCTGCGCAACCTGATTGGAGAAGTAGTTGTCGATGGCCGACAGGATGGAGTCGGTGACCTTGTCGCGCCAGACATCCGACTTCAGGTTTGCCGCATCCTGCTTGTTCGTCACGTAGGCGAGCTCGATGAGCACCGAAGGGAACTGCGCCGTCTTGAGCACGCGGAACGATGCCTGCTGATCGGGCTTGCTGCGCATCGTCGTGCTGGCGCCCATGGTCTCGATCACGGACTTCGCAAAGACGTTCGTGCGGTCGTGCGTGGCGTCGATCTCCCGCTCGGCCAGATCCGCAAGGATGCCCTTGACGAAGTTGACGTCGCGGTTCGTACCGATCTGCTTGACGGTCTCGACCTCGGTTTTCGATAGCACGTCGACATCGCCGCGCGTGGAGCGGCGCAGGCTGGCGGCTACGGAATCCCTGAGCGAATAGATGGTGGCGCCGCTCGCGTTGCTGCCACCGCCTGCATAGTCGCAATGCACGGCGATGAAGAGGTTGGCGTTGTGCTTTTCACCGAACGCGACACGGTCGCCGAGCGGAATGAAGACGTCCTCGTCACGCGTCATCAGCACTTTGTAGCGGCCCGTCTCGTTGAGCTTGCGCTCGAGGATCTTGCTGAATTCCAGCGTGATGACCTTCTCGACGGCGCCGTTCTTCATCGCGCCGGAATCGTGCCCGCCGTGTCCCGGATCGATGACGATGACCGGCTTGAAAGCGCGTTCGGCCCGAACATCCGGTGGCACCGCCGGGCGCGGCAACGGCGGCTGCAGCCCCGCTGCGCCCAGCGAATAGGTCGGCGGCGCAATGTCGGACTTCGCCGTCACCTTCTGCTTTACGGGCGCTGAAATGCTGGCGGTGATGGGCGTGAACGAGGAGATCTCGACGACGAGGTGCTCGTCGCTTTCCCCGCTCGCCTTCTCGATGCGCGCACTCGAAACGATCACCGGCTCGGTGACGTAGATGATGATGCGCGAGCGATCGGTTCCCGACAGCCCCGCCTGGAACGACTTGATCAGACCGATCGGGCCGTCCTTCGGCTGCTGCGGCAGACGCAGCTTCGTTTCCTTCACCTGCACAACCACGCGGTTCGGGTTGCTCAGCGAGAAAACCTCGAATTCCGTTTTCTTCGGCAGGCCGACGACGAAGCGCGTGCGCTGCGGCGGTGCGTTGGCGACAGCCGTGGCAGCGCTGCCGCCTCCGAAGAGGCTGTCTGCGCTTTTGTTGATGAGGTTCTGTGCTTCGTCGAGCAGACTTTGCGCCCGCAGCGGTGTATGCGCACAGAACAGGACAAGCAGGAATAGTATCCCGCGGCGCAGGCGCCACGGAGTGCAGGTAACCATGACGTTCTGACCCCCGTCTACGCGATACAATTCCAAGTGGGTCAAGGTTGCCTGAAATGATGGCCTTTTGCAGTCGGCCTTCAGGCATTGTTAGGGTTATCGCATAGTAAGCCTTAACACTTCGCTAACGGCGGCACGGATTGCAGACAAAACCATCGGTTTCGCCGCCTCGGGAGCGTGTTTCTCAATCGGATTGCAGTAGGTCGATCAGCGCCAGCGGTCGGCCGCGCCGTCGTCCTCGGCGCGCGCGTCAACCCATTTGGTTTCGCCGGACGGCATCGTCTCTTTTTTCCAGAACGGCGCGCGCGTCTTGAGGTAGTCCATCAGGAACGCTGCCGCCTCGAACGCGGCCTGACGATGGGCGGACGCGGCAATGACGAGCACGATGTTGTCGCCGGCGTGAAGCTCGCCGACGCGATGGATCAGAAGGCTCGCCTGCAGCGGCCAGCGCGCATGCGCCTCCGCTTCAATGCGCGCCATCTCCGCTTCCGTCATGTCGGGGTAGTGCTCGAGCGTCAGCGCTTCGATCTGCCGTTCGCTATCCGCACCGCGCACACGCCCCGTGAACGTGACGATGGCGCCGATATCGGTGCGCCCGCCGATCAGCTTTTCCGTTTCCGCACTGACGTCGAAATCATCGTGCTGCACGCGGACAGCCACGGCTCAGCCTCCGGTGACGGGCGGAAAGAAAGCGATCTCGCGCGCCGCGCCCAGCGCCGTAGACGGCTTCACGTGCACCTTGTCGAGGGCTGTGCGCACGACTTCACGCCGCGCGAAGGCCTCGCCATATTGCGGCCCGCGCTGCTCCAGCCAATCGACGAGGTCGGCAACCGTCGCGATACCCACGGGCAGCTCGACCTCCTCCGAGGCGAGCCCGACCTTCTCGCGAAGCCACGCGAAATACAAAAGCCGCACGTTGCGCGTCTGCTTGTCCATGTTTGCCCTGCCGATGCGCGCCTAGCGCTCCATGGCATGCACGATGCCAGCCTTCAGATAGTCGTATCCGGTCCACAGCGTCAGCAGCGCCGCGATCCAGAGAATGACGATGCCGCCCGTCATGATGCCGGGCACGATCTTTTCCGCCGCCGGCCCCGCGAGCAGCACCGCCAGCGCAATCATCTGCATCGTCGTCTTCCACTTGGCGAGCTGCGTGACGTGGATCTTCACGTTGAGCTCGGCCAGGAACTCGCGCAGGCCCGAGACGAGCATCTCCCGGCACAGAATGATGATCGCCGCCCAGATCGACCAGCCACCGATGGTGTTGTCGTGCACGAGCATCATCAGCACCGCGCCCACCAGCAGCTTGTCCGCGATGGGGTCGAGCATCCGGCCAAGGGTCGACTGCTGCTCCCAGATGCGCGCCAGATACCCGTCGAGCCAATCGGTGACGCTGGCGAACACGAAAAGCGTGAAGGCCGACCACCGCGCAGCATCGCCCTTGAGGAAAAAGAGGCAGGCGACCAGCGCAGGAACGGCGGCGATGCGAACGTACGTCAGCACGTTCGGCAGGCTCATCGGCATGGCGCGGGAGGCAGCAGCTTGTTCCATCGCCCTTGGTACACCATCCCCGTGCACGCCCGTCAATGCCGCAGGTAGCGTGGCGCTAAACAGCCCCGAAATCAGCCGATTAATGGCAAATGCCACGGCTCGAGCGGCGCACCTTCATATCGAGGTGAAAATGGTCGCGATGGGCCTCGTTGGCCTCGGGGCCTAGGACCGTCGCGAAAACGGCGCAGGAGCCCTCGTGCAGCCGCTTCAGGAACACCGCTTCCTTGGTGGTTGCCGGCTTCAGGTTCGCATCCGTCCCGCCCGCTGCTGCCCTGTTGGCGGCCGCCGGCCCCTTCGGATCTTCAGGGGCCTTCGCCCCATCCTTCGCGGCGGGCTTGGTCGCGGGGCGCCTATAATCGACCTTCTGGACGCTGCCATCCTTGGAATTCGCCCGCTTTCCCGCTTCCCCCTCGGCCGGCTTATCGCCTGCGGGAGGCTCGGAAGCCCCTTTTCCATCGGCTGGCGCCTTGGGCTTGGCAGCCTCCTTCTCGGCGGCCTTTTTGCGCGCCGCAGTGATATCGCGCTCCGTCGGCCCCCAGCCTTTTGCGACGGTGACGGTGCGCCCGTCCGCCATCACGAAGGCGGAAATATCGACCGCGTTCCCCGTCGCGTGCTCGCTCAGCGTCAGCTTCGGATTGTTGTAGATGTTGCGGCACGAATAGGAAGACGCCCCCACGATGCGGGTGACCCGCGAGCCGAAAACCTGCTGCGCCGCCGGTTGCAGCACCTTGTCCACCCAAGTGCTGAGCGAGGCGGCAAGGCGGCAATTCATCGTTGGAGGCGGTGAAAACTCGACCTTCTGCACACCTCCGACGCTACGGAGCGCGAGCGGCGCGGGCGTTCCGCACGCGCCGCGGCGCATGGGCTCCTCCAGTTCCATCTCCACCGCTGCCGGAGCCAGCAACTCGAGGCACTGGCGCAGCCCTGCGTTGAGTTCCTCCGCGCTCCAGGTGTCCGGCGGCGGGGCGTTAGGGGGCGCCGCGGGGGTAGTAGCGGTCGCCTGCGTGTTTCCGAGGCTGGCCGCGGTCGACGATACCGGCGCCGCGGGAGCTTGGGCCGATGGAGCGGTGGTAGCAGGCGGGGTGGCGACGCGCTCGGGCGGAGCAGGCGACGCCGAGGCGATCGAAGAGGGTTGCATAACCCGTGGCGGCCCCGGCACCGGTGGTGGCCCCTGCGCGCTGCTTGCATCCGCGTTTGCAACGGTCGCCTCGGCCGAAACCGGCGGAACCACGGCGGGCGCCGGGGTTTTAACCTCGGCCGAATGCTGCGGCGCGGCGGGTGGCGGATCGACTTGACGGCCCGGCAAATGCGCAAGCGCAACCAGTCCCGTGAAGGCTGCACCCGACAGCCACGTGGAAAGACGGCCCAGCGTCTGGTCAACGGAAATCCCGGTCGCCATGCACACCTGCAGGTCGATAATAGGCGAAGAGCTGCGCTTGTTCCCCTCGCGCCCAGCATCCGCCGTCACGGCGGCGAAAATGCGATTATATTCGGGTGCAATTTACCAAGCTGTAAGCTGCGCCCTTTTCCCGGGCCCCGCCAATCGAAGGCCCACGCACCGCCGGGAGATCGAAGATGGACGGTTTCGAGGACGACCGCCGCAGCCTTGCCCCCAAGCCCCGCGTCGACAGGCGAGAAATGCTCGCGGCGAGCCTCGCGGCGGGCTTTGCCACGGCGACCCATCCCATCGCCGCGCAGACCATCATCCACACCGATACCGAAGGGCTCGAAGCCGGAACCGTTTCCGTCCCCGCACCGGATCGGGAAATCCCCGCCTACCGTGCCGCGCCCGCGGGTGATGGCCCCTTCCCCATCGTGCTCGTCGTGCAGGAAATCTTCGGCGTCCACGAGCACATCCGCGACCTGTGCCGGCGGCTCGCCAAGTCCGGATATATGGCCATCGCCCCGGAGCTCTACGTCCGGCAAGGCAACGTCGCCGACATCACCAACATCCGGGAGATCATCTCCAAGGTGGTCTCGAAGGTCCCCGACGCCCAGGTCATGTCCGATCTCGACGCCACCGTCGCCTGGGCGGCAGGCACCGGCAAGGGAGACGATGCCAGGCTCGGCATCACCGGCTTCTGCTGGGGCGGACGCATCACCTGGCTCTATGCGGCCCACAGTGACAAGCTGAAGGCCGGCGTCGCCTGGTACGGCAAGCTCGTCGGCAGCGCTTCGACCAACACACCGCGCCATCCGCTTGAAATCGCTGCCGAACTGAAGGCCCCCGTCCTCGGGCTGTACGGCGCCGCCGACACGGGCATCCCGATGGATACGATCGAGCGGATGCGCGAGGCGTGCGCAGCGTCCGGCAAGTGCGAGCTGGTCGTCTATCCCGATACCCCGCACGCGTTCAACGCAGACTATCGGCCAAGCTACCGCGCTGAAGCTGCGAAAGACGGCTGGAAACGGATGCTCGCCTTTTTCCGCACGCACGGAGTTGCATAATGTGCTTCGCCCGCAGGATGGACGGCTGCAATCGTTCCGTCATGCTGGCGGGCTAGACCATGATCGCTTCGGACCCTACCAGTCCGAAGCGTGAATCATCGGTCTAAATCAAAAGACAGACCATGATCGCTTCTGGCCCCGTCAGTCCGAAGCGCCGATCATCGGTCTAATCGAGTGGCTAGGGCCGCATCGCGATTCGAAGAAAAGCGATCGTGCTCTAGAGATCACCTGCGCACAGCGGTTTCGCCATGCGGCCTTGCATCGCCGGTTCCGTTGGCAGAAACTCGCCGTGCACGAGCACGTCTAATCAGCCCACGAAGATGGGCTTTAGGGGGAGTGTGTCGTATGCCTGACTTGCCGTTCGATCTGGCGACCGTCGATTGGGTCACAGTCGCCATTTATTCCGGTATCGCATTTCTTGCCGCGATCATCGGAAATGCAATCGCTTTGGGAAATCGCTTTGCGGGTGCAGTGCTGACCGCGCTGTTCTTCGCTGTCTTCTACGTGTTGTGGGTTTATTGGCTCGCGGCCCTCGCCTTCCCGCCGGCCACCACGCCGCCCATCTAAGAAGCGCCCGTCTAAGAAGCGCAATGTCCACTGCCGACACACGTGGCCGGGCGCGGCGTCCCGGTCGCGATCGTGTGCGTCATCGCTTGATCCAGTGAGACCGCGCCGGCGGCGCCGAAGTCAGCTGCGCCGCTCGTGGAAGTGGTCGTAGATTCGTTGCGCGATCTCGCCCGAGATACCGTCCACGGTCTTGAGGTCCTCGACACTCGCGCGCGAGACCGCCTTCGCCGAGCCGAAATGATTCATCAGCGCGCGGCGCCTCCGCGGGCCGATGCCCTCGATCTCGTCGAGCGGACTTGCGCCCATCGCCTTAGACCGCCGCGCGCGGTGTGTGCCGATGGCGAAGCGGTGCGCCTCATCGCGCAGCCGCTGCACGAAATAGAGGACCGGGTCGCGCGGCTCGAGCATTATCGAGCGGTCGTGCCCCGGAATGTGGAAGTGCTCGCGGCCGGCATCTCGGTCCGGCCCCTTCGCAACGCCGATGAGACAGATGTCGTGCAGGCCGAGGTCGGCCATCACCTCGCGCGCAACCGCGAGCTGGCCCGCACCACCGTCGATCAGCACGAGATCCGGCCGATCGGGGAAAGCATCGTCCTCGATGTCCTCCGGTGAGACGTCCGCAGCCGTTGCCGCGAGCGCAACGAGATTGCTCGTCTCCTCCTCCGCCACGACGGCTCCAACGCCTTCACGTTTTTCCTTACTGTTCGTCTCCACCACCAGCCGCTTGAAGCGGCGTGTCAGCACCTCGCGCATCATGCCGTAATCATCGCCGGGCGTGAGGTTCTGCGACTTGATGTTGAACTTGCGGTACTGGCCTTTGACGAAGCCCTCGCGCCCCGCAACGATCATCGCGCCGACGGCATTGGTGCCCTGAATGTGGCTGTTGTCGAACACCTCGATGCGCCGCGGCGGCGCCGAAAGCGCAAAGCGCTCGGCGAGACCATCCAGCAGACGCCGCTGCGAGGAGCTCTCGGCCAGCTTGCGCCCCAGCGCCTCGCGCGCGTTGGCGAGCGCGTGCTCCACGATGCCCGACTTCGTGCCCCGCTGCGGCACGCGGATCTCGATCTTTCTCTCCGCCTTGATGCACAGAGCTTCCGAAAGCAGCTCCCGGTTCGGCACGTCGTGCGACAGCAGAATGAGCCGCGGCACCGGCTTGTCGTCGTAGAATTGCGCGATGAAGCTATCGAGCACCTCCTCGACGGGAAGCGCGCGGTCGGCCTTCGGGAAGTAGGCGCGGTTCCCCCAATTCTGTCCGGTGCGGAAAAAGAACACCTCGACGCACGTCTGTCCGCCCTCCTGGGCCGCGGCGAACACATCCGCTTCCTCGATGCCCTCCGGATTGATCGACTGGTCCGCCGTGACGTGCGCGAGCGCCGACAGCCGGTCGCGGAAGCGTGCGGCGCGCTCGTATTCGAGGCTCGCCGCCGCCTCTTCCATCAGCTTCTGGTACATGCGCCGCACGTTCTGGCTTTCGCCGCGCAGAAAACGCACCGCTTCATCGACGAGGCGTCCATAGTCGTCGAGTGCGATCTCCCCCGTGCACGGAGCCGAGCACCGCTTGATCTGATAGAGCAGGCACGGACGCGTACGGCTCTCATAGACGCTGTCGGAGCACGAGCGCAGAAGGAATGCGCGCTCCAGCATGTTGATGGTGCGATTGACGGCGCCCGCAGAAGCGAACGGGCCGAAGTAGTCGCCCTTCCGCGTACGCGCGCCGCGGTGCTTCATGATCTGCGGCGCGGCCGTGTCGCGCGCGATGAGGATATACGGAAACGACTTGTCGTCGCGCATCAGCACGTTGAAGCGCGGCCGGAAGCGTTTGATGAGGTTCGCTTCGAGCAGCAGCGCCTCGGCCTCCGTGCGCACGGTCACGAACTCCATGCTCGCGGTGGTCGCGATCATGCGCGCGATCCGGTTCGTGTGCCCGCCGAGGCGCGTATAGTTGGAAACGCGCGCCTTGAGGCTGCGCGCCTTGCCCACGTAGATGACGTTCCCTTCCGCATCGATCATGCGGTAGACGCCCGGTGCGGCCGGCAGAAGCTTCAGATAGCGGGCGATGACCTCCGGTCCGCTGGCGACCGGCGGCGCCTCCGTATCGGTCGTTACAGATTGCCACGGCGCGCTGACATCCGGCGCAGGCGCAGCCGCACCGGGCAGAACCGTTGTCGGTTGCTCCGGCGCCGGCGTTTCCGGCGAAGCTGCGCGCGTATTCTTGTCGGGCATCGTCGATAGATCGGCCTGCGGACCGGCGCCGTCAAGCCGAGGGTGTCGGCCATCCGCCCCGATTACAGGGCGAGGCTCTCCATCGCCGCGATGGGCCGGAGCGCGCCTGGAGGAAACAGAGTTGCAATAGCCCCCGCATCGAGCCCGCCCTGGACGTGCACGCCGCTGGCGATGAACACCGACCGGATGCCGGCTGCGGCCGCCCCCGCGATGTCGGTGCCGATGCCGTCGCCGATTGCGATCAGTCCCGACTTCTCCGAGCTACCCGGCGCCAATTTTTCCAGCGTGGCGAAGGTCAGATCATAGATTGGCATATAGGGCTTCCCCGCATATTCGACCGATCCGCCCAGCGCCGCATAGGCGCGCGCCACCGCGCCGGCGCAATAGACGATGCGCCCTCCGCGCTCCACGCGCACGTCGGGATTGGCGCAGATCATCGGCAGCTGCCGCTCCCGGCACGTAGCCAGAAGCCCCGCATAGTCCTCCGGCGTTTCGCTCTCGTCGTCGTAGAGCCCGGTGCATGCAATGGCTTCGGCGGCCTCGGCATCGACGCGAATGAGATCGAGGCCCGCCAGCGTGGCGAGATCACGTTCGGGACCGATGTGGAGGATCGGACGGCCCGAATAGCGCGCGATCAGCGTGCGGGCGACGTCGCCCGACGTGACGATGGCATCCCAGCACGTGCGCGGCACGCCGATGCCGTCGAGCTGCGCGGCCACGCTGTCGTGCGGGCGTGGAGAGTTCGAGACGAGCACCACGATGCCGCCCTGCTCGCGATAGCGTGTGCAAGCCGCACACGCATCGGCGAACGGCACCACGCCGTTGTGCATCACGCCCCAGACGTCGACCAGCCAGGCACGCGTGCCTGTGGCGACCGGGGCAATGGAATCGACGAGGGGAATGGTTTCAGGCGGTGGCGCGGGCGGCATGGCGTCTTGCTAGCCGCCGCCCGCGCAAATCTCAAGCGGCGGCTTCACCCGGTCCGGCAAAACCGGCGCCCGCGACAGTAGCAGGCGCGCCGAATAGCGCCCCTTGGCCGAGCGGAGCGCCCGCATCGAGCACTTTGTCGCGCGTCGGCTCATCGGCGATGCCGCCGACGATGACAGTCAGGCCCAGCTCTTCCAGGCTGCGGCAAACCTCATCCGCCGGCATGGCTCCGTTCGGCGCGACCAGCCCGGCCATCAGCGTGGCCGCGTCGATCTTCACGAAGGCGAAGCCAGCGGAACAGAGCGCGGTGAACTCGTAGTCGAAGTCGGTCACATCCTCGATGCCGAAACGGAAACCGAGGTCGCGCATGTCCGTGAGTGCGCTCCATTCCGAATTGCCGAAGGTGCGGATGTCCGCTTGAGCGAAGGTGAGCACCATCTCGCTCGCGAGCGCCTCACGGTCCTGATAGGCAGCGGCAAGATCGTCGAGGAAGCCGTCGTTGGCCAGCGACACGGCGGTCGCCGGAACGAAAAGCTGCACCTCACGACCTTCATGCGCGAAGGTGCGCGCCACCACGGCGGCCTGACGCAGGCGCGCACTGTCGAGCAGCGGCAGCAGCCCCGCGACCGCGAGCTGCGGATCCCGCGTGGAGATCGAAAGCGGCATTCCGCGCTCGTCACACGGACGGGCCAGCACCTCGTGATAATGCACCTGATTGTCGCCAAGACCGACGACGGGTGCGAGCGCCACGTCGATCCGTCCCGAAGCGACAGCCTCGGCAAGCGAAGCAAGGCGCGTATGCGACGGCATGATCGGAGGCGGCACGGATCCACCCACCGATGCGCCAGCACCAGCCGGCTTCTTCTTGCTCGCGCGCATCACGTTGGCGGTCGTCTGTAGCGCGTTGAGCGAGGCGCGCAGCGCGCTTTCCTGCCGCTGCGGCAGGCCCTCGAGCGGCGGATCGTCCCCGACGTCCACCTCGTCGGCAAGACGCTTGATCATGCCGTGGACGGCATCGAGGTCGGTCTCGCGGTCGGAAGAGAGCGACGGCTCCGTGCGCGGGGTCTCGGGCAGCGTCGGCTTTCCACGGCGCGCGGACCATTGCCCGTGCATCTGATCGCTGGACGAAGCCGCCGGCGCGGGCGGCGGAGCCGACCAGTCCGGAAGCGTCGGCGACGCAGGCGCATCAGCCTTGAGCGGCGGCACAGCGGGACCCTTGGGGCCCGGAGCGCCCGAGTTGGGAGCACCCGAGCCCGGAGCAGCGGGAGTTCCCAGCTTCAGCTTCGGAGCAGGGGGAACCGGAGCACCGGCCGCCCTCGGCGCCATGGACTCCCGCGCGGCGGCGACGCCGGGCAATTGCGGCTCGGCACGCTGCGGCTCGGCCGGAGCGCCCGGACGCTGCGTTGTCAGCCGCGGCTCACGGGGCGGCATTCCACCCGCGGCCGCTTCGCCCGGCTCGGCGCGCAAGCTCCGCGGCGGGGGCGGCGGCGCGGCCTTGGGAGCGATGGCCTTCGGTGCAGGAGCACCCGGAGACGCCATGGAGGAAGGTGGCGCCATGGAAAGAGAAGGCTCGGCGCCCGCGGCGCCAGGAGGAGGCGCAGGCGGCGCGCCCATCGGGGCACCGGCGGAAAGCGACGGACCAGCCGACAGCGGCGGTGGCATGGGCATGCGCGGCGCACCGGGCGCCGCCAGCGTCGGTCCGCGCGGCGCCCGCATTCCGGGCAGCGTGCCATTCGGCGCCTCCGGCGTGCGCAGCCGTTCCACCTCGTCCTGCAGGCGGGCAAGCTCGCCGGCCAGCTCGCGTTCGCGCTCGGAACGCCGCTTCAGCACGTGCGCGGTAAGCAGCACGGTGCAGACCGATAGCGCCGCAATGAGCGACGGCCAGAACGGCATCTGGAATTGCAAATATGCGCCGATGAAGATCGCCGCCGTGACCAGCACGATGGCTCCCTTCACGATGAGATCGGCCATGCCGCTGAGTTTCGGCATTCCGCCCTCGCTGTTCTCGATGCTCGCCATGGAAGAGTGACGACGCCCCCTTGCCGATTCGTTGATCACCCGAGCTTTTCGCCCGCGTCCTCACCGCGCAATGGCAGCTGGACCACTTTCACCAGCTTTCGCAGCTGCGGGCCGATTCGTGACCCTGGCGTGGCACGCTCGCACCCCTTCCTGTGGAGAAATAAGGTGTTTTTCCACCGCTCCAATGGCGTGCGCACGTCCCGCTGCGGAGCACGCGGTCCATCCACTGCCAAGGCGCGTTCACGCGGAACTCCGCATGTTCCCGTGGATTGCCACGGAACGCCCCAGTGGCGCCGCAGACCGGCCTAAGGCCGACCTGAATCGGGGTGCTGTTTAGGACTCGTTAGGCGAATCGCCATGGTATCTGTTGTGTCGGGGCGTTCCCAAAAAGTCCCGGCGTATAATCGAAGGGAATGCTCAATGCTGATGACGGTGATGGGTCGCGATAGAAGTGCGTCTTATTATGGTGAGCTTGCCGGCGTACGCGCGCTGATCACCGGGCTTTCTCCGAGCTGCGGCGTTGACGTTGCACGCAAATTTGCCGACCACCGGGCCCGTCTCGTCGTCCACGCAAATGCCCACGCGCCGGAGATCGACGCCGTCGCCACCATGCTGGCGGAATCGGCAACCGAGGTGAAACTGTTCTCGGATGCCTGCCGTGACAACGATTCAGCGGTGCGCTTCGCCCAGACCGCCGCTCAGGCCTTCGGCGGCCTCGACGTCGTCATCAACCTGATCCCCATCGACGTCAGCGAAACGCACGGGTGCGCGAGCATGTCGGAGATCGAGGACCTCGTCGCCGATAAGCTCAACCTGCCGGTGCATGTGACGCGCGTCGTCGCCAACCGCATGCGTCTCACCCTCAACGAAGGCCTCGTGCTGAACGTCATGACGCTGCCGACACCGCGCACCGCGGGCGAGGCGGCGTTCGCGGGCATTGCACGCCAGGCGCTTGCGGCGATGACGCGAGGCGAAGCTGCCCATTGGGCGCCCCAGGGCATTCGTATCAATGCGGTCGGCCCCTCGACGACGCAGGATGATGAAGGCGCATCGCTCGCGAGCGAAAGCGACATCGCCTCGCTCGCGCTCTACCTCGCCTCCCGGCCCGGACGCACCCTCACGGGGCAGGTGTTCGACGCCACCGGCGTGGCGCGCCGCGGCTGCTAGCTCAACGCCCGCCATGGGCGCGCCGGATGCCAGACCGTCTACGGCGTGGCCCGCTTCGGCCACCGCTGCGCGATCAGGCCCCTGATGCGCCGTAGGAGCGGAAACGTAGAGCCCGCGAACGCGGCAAGCTCCGTTTCCCGGTCGGCGAGGTCGCGCAGGTTCAGCCGCAATTGGCCCAGCGCGAAGTCGAACGCCAGCAGCCGGATGACATCGTCCATCGGCATCGCGCGCATCTCGCCTTTGGCACGCATCTCCTCCATTCCCTGGACGATCTTCGCCAGCGCGACTTCGACCGCGGAGAGGTCCGCAGTTGCATAGGGGCCCGGCGAGGCAACGAGGCTCTTGCCGACGTCGTCGACGGCCTCCCGCAGCTCGCCAATCGCCGGCCCCAGGCGCTCGATGGCGCGCGCCGGCAGCGGCTGCGCGGTGGCGCGTAGCAGTATGATTTCCGTGTGCCACAGCCGGCGCAGCGCCCGCAGGATGGATTCCGGATCGGGTGAATCGCCGACGTATCCCGTCACCTCGAGCCGTGCATCGCCCGCAAGCTTATCGCCCGTGCCGAGCGCGCTCCGGATCTTCGCACCGTATTCTGCCGCACGCTCCGCATCGATGGGCTGCCCGTCGCCAACCCCTTCACCCGTCTTGCCGACCGCGCCCGCGAGAATCCCGCTGAGCAGATCGATGAGTGGTATGAGCGTGCTCTTCACGTGCTCGGCAAACGCGATCCCCGCCCGCGACGGAAAAACGATGAGCATCGTCGCAATAGCGACCACGGTGCCGATGACGACACCCATCATGCGGGTTTCGGCCGACGTTATCGGCGGACCGAGACTGGGATCGCCGAGCACCACGATAGCGGCGGTCACGCAGGCGATGCGCAAGGCCGGCCGGCGCGCGGCAAAGAACGCGAGCACCAGCACCGTCACGGCCAGACCGGCAAATCTCCACTCGTGCGCATCGGCCAGCGCAATCGCCACGACACCGCCGACGACGACGCCGAGCAGACTGCCCATCAGCCGTTCGATGGCGAGGCCCAGGGAAGCCCCCACGTTCGCCTGGGTGACGAGGATCGCCGTCATCACCGCCCAGAAGCCCTGCGATAGGCCGGCCGCGTCGGCCGCCATATAGGAGACGCAGGCGGCAATGGTCGTCTGGATAGCCTGGCGCATGCGCGGCCATGCACTTGCAGCCATTCCTTCGACAGAGGGAAGTTCAGGCACGGCTCGCCTCCAGATTGCATATTTATCGAGGGAATTAACGCCCCGTTCGCACGCTTGCCGATATTGGACGCTACGGCATTGAAGCGGGCACCTTCCTTGACAGCCCACTTGCCAACGCTTATCTCCGCCGCGGGTTTGGCACTCTCCTCACAACAGTGCCAAGACCCCCATTGAGAGAGACCGGGCCCCTGCGGCCGACCCCGCCATCTGGAGCAAAATTTCCCATGAAGTTCCGTCCTTTGCACGATCGCGTCGTCGTCAAGCGCGTTGACAGCGAGACCAAGACGTCCGGCGGCATCATCATC
>Ga0180220_1000343_pt1 | contig 57991 bp, 57 predicted proteins | sample eDN5th37CBELigBY_FD_151335 | JGI IMG/M metagenome (GOLD analysis project Ga0180220, IMG submission 151335) | Enriched backyard soil microbial communities from Emeryville, California, USA - eDNA 5th pass 37_C BE-Lig BY (version 2) (version 2) | ecosystem: Environmental > Terrestrial > Soil >...
CTCGGTGCCCTGCGAGTCGGTCACGACCTTCGCGTGGTGGGGGCGGCTGTAGACGACCTTGCCGTTCTCGACGGTCTTGACCAGCTTCGGGGCCTCGGCCTTCCACTGCGCGCGGCGCGAGCGGGTGTTCGAACGGGAGACCTTCCGCTTCGGGGGGTTACCTGCCATGGCTAGCTCTCTTCTGTGTTCTCGACGTCGCGGCCCGCTGCGCGCGCTGCTTCATCGTGGTCTGTGGTGTAGTCCTGGAGCGCCGCCCAGCGTGGATCGATGGGAGCGCGGGGCTCTGACCCGGCGTTGTCGGCCAAACGCTCGCCCGTGGCCGGGTCGAGGCCGGGGCAATCCGGCTGACACACCGGCTGAAACGGAAGCGACAGGACGATCGCATCCCTGACCGGAGTTTCAAGATCCACGTGGTCGTCTTGAACCTCGAAGTCAGTTGCTTCCGCTCCAGGATACGCGAAAAGCTCCTGAAACTCGACTTGGACGGCCTCGGCGACGTCGGTGAGGCACCGACCGCACACACCGGTGTACTCGGTGTCGACGTGCCCCGTCACGAGGATGCCCTCGTGCACGGACTCGAGCCGCACGTCGACGACGACCGGTTCGCCCTCGGCGATGGACACGAGCCCTTCGCCCCACTTCTCGGGCGCGGGGAGCTCGATCGAGTGCTCGCGCATCTCGCCGGGCTTGTGGGCGATGTCGCGAACAGGGATCACGAGGGGCCCCGAGAGATGCTTTTTCACGATCCACCATCGTACCGGCCGGGTGTCGGACGAGGGCCGGATGCGCTCCGCCCCGCTCCGAGCGCGGAGCGGCGCTCAGCGCGGCTCAGATGATGTCGCGCGCGCCCGTGTCGAGGAACCGCGCGACCGCCGCCGGAACGTACGGCGACACGTCGCCGCCGAGCGCCGCCACCTGCCGCACGAGCGAGCTCGACACGAGGGCGTGCGCGGGATCGGGCAGCAGGAACACCGTCTCGACGTGCGCGAGGTGACGGTTCACGATCGCCATCGGGGTCTCGTAGGCGACGTCGACCTGCGACCGGATGCCCTTCACGAGCACGCCGGCACCGACGTCGGTCGCGTAGTCGACGAGCAGCCCCATGCTCCACGACGCGACGATGACGTCGCCGTCGATGTCCTCGTCCTCGGCGATCGACTGCTCGAGGAGCGCGAGGCGCTGCGCGATCGGCAGCATCGCCTCCTTGTCGGGGTTGTGCACGACGAGGACGTGGAGCTGGTCGTAGAGGCGAGCCGCACGACGGATCACGTCGATGTGACCGAGCGTGGGGGGATCGAAGGAGCCCGGGACGACGGCGATCCGGCTGTTCATGGCGACAGCCTATCGGCCGCACGAGAGGCGACCGGCCGCCGGTTCCGGTGCTTGGAAGTCACGCCTTGCTGAGGGCGGCGCGCTCCTCCATGCCGACGCGGCGCTCGAGCGCCTGCGCGAGACCCGGGTGCCGCGTGAGCGCCGGATCGTCCTCGAGCACGGCCTCGGCGGCCTGCCGCGCGTGGGCGATGATGTCGGCGTCCTTCACGACGCGCAGCAGTCGCAGCGACGATCTCGCGCCGGACTGCGCGTCGCCGAGGACATCGCCTTCGCCGCGCAGCTCGAGGTCGACCTCGGCGAGCTCGAACCCGTCGAGGGTCGCCGCCACCGCGTCGACCCGCGCGCGTGCGGGCGTGCCCTCGGGGGCTTCGGTGACCAGCAGGCACAGGCCCGGGACGCCGCCGCGACCGACGCGGCCCCGCAGCTGGTGCAGCTGCGACACACCGAAACGGTCGGCCTCGAGGATCGCCATCGTCGACGCGTTCGGCACATCGACGCCGACCTCGACGACGGTCGTCGCGACGAGCACGTCGACCTCGCCGCGCGCGAACGCCTGCATGACCGCGTCCTTCTGGTCGGAGGGCATCTTGCCGTGCAGGATCTCGACCCGTATCGACGAGAACGACGGATGCCGCGCCAGCAGCTCCGCGACCTGCACGACGCCCCACCGCGTGCGCGGCGTTTCCCCCTCGACGTCGTCCACGGGCTCGTCGGCCGTGTCGTCCTTCGTCAGCGCCTCGGCGTCGATCGCGGCGCACACGACGAACGCCTGTCGCCCCTGGGCGACCTCTTCGGCGATGCGCTCCCACACGCGTGCGAACCACGCCGGGCGCTCGGCGAGGGGCGCGACGAAGGTCTGGATGCCGGCACGCCCGGTCGGCATCGTGCGGATCGTCGACACGTCGAGGTCGCCGAAGACCGTCATCGCGACCGTCCGCGGGATGGGCGTCGCGGTGAGCACGAGCGCGTGCGGGGCGGAGCCCTTCGCGCGCAGCGCTTCGCGCTGCTCGACGCCGAATCGGTGCTGCTCGTCGACGACGACGAGCGCGAGGTCGGCGAACGTCGTCGTCTCGCTCAGCAGCGCGTGCGTGCCGACGACGATCTTCGCCTGACCCGATGCCACGCGCAGCGCCGCCTTTCGACGCTCGGCGGCGGGCTGCTGGCCGGTCAAGAGGGTGGGCATCAGCTCGGGCGCGAGCTCGGGCCCGAGCATCCGTGCGATCGACCGCACATGCTGGGCGGCGAGCACCTCGGTCGGCGCGATGAGCGCCGACTGGCCCCCGCTCTCGGCGACCTGCAGCATCGCGCGCAGCGCGACGAGCGTCTTGCCCGAGCCGACCTCGCCCTGCACGAGCCGGTTCATGGGCCAATCGCCCTGCAGATCGCGTGAGATGCGGTCGCCCACCGCGATCTGGTCGGGCGTGCGCTCGAACGGGAGCGCCGCGTCGAAGCGCTCGAGCAGCGTGCCCGGCGGACGCGACGTCGCCGACATCGCGCGAACGAACGCGCGCTGCTGCAGGAGCGCGACCTGCAGCACGAACGCCTCGTGCATGCGCAGTGTCGCGCGCGCCTGCTCGACCTGCTCGATGAAGTCGGGTCGGTGGATGCGCTCGATCGCGGTGCGCGCGTCGAGCAGCCCGTGCCGGGCCCGCAGGTCGTCGGGCAGCGGGTCGGGCACGTCGCCGAGACCATCGAGCACGAGGTCGACGATGCGCTTGATCTGCCAGCTCGCGAGCGAGCCCGTCGCGGGATAGATCGGGATCGGCAGGTTCGCGTACGCCTCGGCGTTCAGACGCGCCGCGTCTTCGTCGTCGAACAGCTCGTAGTCGGGGTGCGCGAGCTGCTTGGCGCCCCGGTACTCGCCCACCCTTCCCGCGAAGATGCCGCGACGCCCCGGACGCAGGTCTTTCATGCGCCACGACTGGTTGAAGAACGTGAGCGACAGGTCGCCGTGCCCGTCGCTGATGACGACCTCGAGGATCGAGCCCTTGCGGTTCTGCATGCGCCGCTCGTTCGCGCGGCGCACCTCGGCGACGATCGTGACAGGCTCGCCGACGGGCAGCGACGAGATGGGCGTCAGCTCTCCGCGACGCGCGTATCGTCGCGGGTAGTGGGCCAGCAGATCGCCGACCGTCTTCATGCCGAACGCCCGCGCGAGGGCCGCCGACGTCTTGCCGCCCACGGCGCCGTCGAGGCGCGATTCGAGCGTGAGGGCGGGCATGCCCACGAGTCTATTCACCGCCTCCGACCCGTCGGCCGCGGCGTTTGTAGGGTGGTGCGTGTGACGAGGATCATCGCGGGCAGGGCCGGCTCGATCGTGCTCGACGTGCCCGACGCCGGCACGCGACCCACGAGCGACCGTGTGCGCGAGTCGCTGTTCGGCGCGCTCGATGCGGCGGGTGTCCTGCACGGGGCATCGGTCGTCGATCTCTACGCCGGCTCGGGGGCGCTCGCCCTCGAGGCGATGAGCCGCGGTGCGGCGTCGGCCGACCTCGTCGAGAAGGCGCCGCGCGCGGCATCCGTCGCCACCCGCAACGCCCGCAGGGTCGAAAAGGCCATCGGGCGCGACGGCACGATCCGCGTGCACCGGTCGTCCGCCGACGCGTTCCTGCGCACGGGCCGCGGACCGTACGACATCGCGTTCCTCGACCCGCCGTATGACGTGCGCGAGGCTGAGCTGACCGCCACGCTCGAGCTGCTCGTGCCGGCGCTCGCGCCCGACGCGATCGTCGTGATCGAACGGGCGTCGCGCTCGCCCGAGCCCTGCCTCCCCGTGGGGCTGGAGCACACGCGCGACAAGCGCTACGGCGACACGACCCTGTGGTGGGCGGCCGCCGGCTGAGACGGTCCGCGAAGGTCCGGTCAGCCTCGCCCGGCGTCCCAATCGTGGTACGGATCCCACCCGCCGCGCCCGGCGTGCGGCCGCCCGTCGACGAGCACGGCGTCGGTCCCGGCCGCGGTCACCCGGCCGATCGCGACGAAGCCTTCGGGCAGCGGCGCGTCGGAGGGGAAGGTCGCGAGCAGCGCATGGTCCTCGCCCCCCGCGAGGGCGGTGGCCGGGTCGTGACCGAGCCGATCGGTCGACAGCGCGATCGTGACGCCGGATGCCGCGGCCATCCGGCTCGCGTCGAGCACGAGTCCGTCCGACACGTCCATGAGCGCGGTCGCACCCGCATCCGCCGCGACACGTCCGAACGCGATCGGGGGCGACGGCCGCAGCTGCGCGTCGAGGTCGACGACATCGGCGGGAGACAGGGCGGAGCGGTCGATGGCGACCGGGGTGCCGGAATCGTCGCGGAACCTCTCGAACAGCAGCGCGAGCCCGCGACCGGCATGCCCGAGTGCTCCGGCGACGGCGACGACGTCTCCCTCGCGAGCGCCGCTGCGCAGCACCGGGTCGCGGCCGTCGAGCGAGCCGAGCGCCGTCACCGCGATCGTGAGCGTGTCGGACACCGTGAGGTCGCCGCCCTCGACGCGGCACCCGGGCGCGAGCGCGTCGCACGCGGCCCGCAGGCCGTCGGCGAGGCCCTCCACGACCGACACCCGCGTCGCGTCGGGCATCGCGAGAGCGACGAGCAGCGCCGTCGGTCGCGCACCCATCGCCGCGACATCCGCGAGGTTCACCGCCGCCGCCTTCCACCCGAGGTCGAACGGCGTCGACCACGCGAGCCGGAAGTCCGGCCCGTGCACGAGCGTGTCGGTCGTGGCCACCACACGCCCGTCGGGAGCCGCGAGCACCGCGGCGTCGTCCCCCGGCCCGACGAGCGCGTCGCTCGGACCGAGCCGGTCGAGGATCCGCCGGAGGACGGCCGCTTCGCTCAGGTCGCCGACGGCGGAATCGTGCTCGGTCACCTGACCACGGTAGCGAAACGGATGCCGCGCCTCCCGCCACGCGGCATCCGCGCCCCTCTCCCCGACCCGGACCACCCGACCGGCCGGACTAGCCTGGAGAGGTGACCCGCTCGCTCCGTGCCTCCGTCGTGGTGCTCGTCGCACTCGCCGCGACCGCGCTCACGGGGTGCTCGACGACCGTGGCGATGCAGCCCGCCCCGGGAGCGAACGATCCGCTGTGCGCGGACGTCATCGTGCGGCTTCCGTCGACCGTCGACGGACAGGCGAGGCGGTGGACCGACTCGCAGGCGACCGGCGCGTGGGGCGACCCGGCGGCTGTGCTGCTCACGTGCGGGCTCGAGCCGCCCGGGCCGTCTACCCTGCGGTGCATCACGATCGGGGGCGTGGACTGGCTCGTCGACGAGTCCGAGTCGCCGCGCTTCCGGCTGACGACGTATGGGCGCACGCCCGCCGTCGAGGTCTACCTCGACAATGAGCTCGTCTCGCCGAACGACGCGCTGGACGACCTGAGCCGCGCCGTCTCGATGATCCCGGCGACGCGTGCGTGCACCGCTCCCGAGGCGCCGCCCGAAGGCTGACGTCCTCGGTCAGGCCGCGCGCTCGAGCGCCGTGTCGATCAGCTCCGAGATGAGCTGCGGATACGTCATGCCCGACGCGATCCAGCACTTCGGGAACATCGAGATCGGTGTGAAACCCGGCATCGTGTTGAGCTCGTTCACGTAGAACTCGGTGCCCGTGAAGAAGAAGTCGACGCGCGCGAGCCCCTGGCCGCCGATCGCCTCGAACGCGCGCACAGCGATGCGCTGCATCTCGGCGAGCTCGCCTTCGCGCAGGTCGGCCGGGCACACGAGATCGACGCCCGGGGCGTCGAGGTACTTCGCCTCGAAGTCGTAGAAGTCGCGTCCGGTGACGACGATCTCGCCCGCGACGCTCACGCGCGGCAGCGCGCCGTCGCGACCCGGAAGCACGCCGCACTCGACCTCGCGTCCCACGACGGCCTGCTCGACGAGCACCGTCGAGTCCTCGGCGAAGGCGGTGTCGAGAGCCGCGTCGAGCTCCGACCAGTCCGACACCTTGGAGACGCCCACGCTCGAGCCGGCGCGGTTGGGCTTCACGAACACGGGCAGCCCGAGCGCCCGCATCCGAGATTCCCACAACCTGCGCTCGCGCGCGAGGTCGGCGCGCGTGACCGAGACCCACGGCACGACGGGCACGTCGGCAGCCTTCAGGATGCTCTTGGTCACGTGCTTGTCCATGCCGATCGCCGACATGAGAAGGCCGGCTCCGACGTACGGGATGTCGATCAGCTCGAGGAAGCCCTGGATCGTGCCGTCCTCGCCGAACCGCCCGTGCAGGATCGGGAACACCACATCGACGTCGCCGAGCGAGCGCTCTCCCGAGGCGTCCTTCACCTTGAGCTCGCGGCTGAGGGCCGAGTCCGGCCACACGATGCGCGTGCCGTTGTCGACGACCTCGGGAAGCCGCTCGGGGTCGAGCGTGAACTTGTCGGGGTCGTCGTCCTCGAGGACGAACGCGCCGTCGCGCGTGATCCCGATCGGGATCACGCGGTAGCGGTCACGATCGATCGCCCGCAGCACCCCTCCCGCCGTGGCGGAACTGATCGAGTGCTCGCTGGAGCGACCGCCAAAGAGCACCGCCACCGCCGGCTTGTCCATTCTGAGTCCTCTCCCCCTTCGGGGTGTCGTCGTCGGTCGTGAGATGCGGAGCGATGTCCTTCGGGTTCATGGTGCCGTCGAGCACCATCTTCACCTGCTCCACGATCGGCATGTGGACGCCCACCTCGCGCGCGAGCTGGAGGATCGGGGCGACCGAGGCGAGGCCCTCGGCGGTCTGGTTCATCTGCTTGACGACGTCGTCGAAGCGGTAGCCCTGGCCGAGGAGCCGCCCCGCGGTGTTGTTGCGGCTCAGCGGCGACTGGCAGGTCGCGATGAGGTCGCCGAGCCCCGCGAGGCCCTGCAGGGTCTCGGGGTGGGCGCCGAAGGCGACCGCGAAGTCCGTCATCTCGACGAGGCCGCGCGTGATGATGGACGCCTTCGTGTTCTCGCCGTAGCCCACGCCGTCGACGATGCCGATCGCGACGGCGATGAGGTTCTTCAACACGCCGCCGAACTCCGTGCCGATCACGTCGGTGTTCACGAACGTGCGGAAGTAGCGGTTGCGCGCACGGCGCGCGACCGCATCCGCCGTCTCCTGGCTCGTCGACGAGATGACGGCCGCCGTAGGCTGCTCGCGCGCGATCTCGAGGGCCAGGTTCGGGCCGGATGCCACGGCGATGCGCGCCGGATCGCAGTGCAGCTCCTGCTCGATGACCTGGCTCATGCGCAGACCAGTGCGGCGCTCGACGCCCTTCATGAGCGACACGATCGGCGCTTCGGTGCGCATGACGAGCGGCCGGACCGCCTTGAGGTTCTGGCGCACCGCCTGGCTCGGGATCGACAGGTACACTTGCTCGGCACCGTCGAGCGCCTCGGACAGGTGGTGCGTCGCGGTCATGTTGCGCGGCAGGTTGATACCCGGCAGGTACTCGCTGTTGCGTTTCGCCTCGGCGATCTCGTGCGCGAGCTCGGGTCGGCGTGCCCACATCGTCACGTGCGCGCCGCCGTCCGCGAGGATCTTGCCGAAGGTCGTGCCCCAGCTGCCCGCGCCGATCACCGCGACGCGGGGCAGCGAGGCGTCCCTACGACTCAAGGCGCCCCGTCTCGGTCTGGCCGTGCGCCGCGGGGTTCCAGCGCTCCGGCGGGGCGGGCTCGCCGCGCAGCCGGGCGAGCAGATCGGAGATGCGCGCCATCACGATGTCGGTCGCCTCCGTGAGCGCGCTCTGCGACGACTGCTTGCCGGCGAACGCCGACAGGTCGACGGGGTCGCCGACGATGAGCTTCACGGGCTTGCGCAACGGCCACAGACTCAGCTTGCCGTAGCGGGGCAGGATCTGCTGCACTCCCCAGTGCGCGACGGGGATCACGGGGATGCCCTGCGCGAGCGCGAGACGCACCGCTCCCGTCTTTCCGCGCATGGGCCACATGTCGGGATCGCGCGTGAGGCTGCCCTCCGGATACACGATGACCCCGCGTCCGTGCTCCATGATCTGGGCAGACGCCTCGAGCGTCTGGCGGGCAGCCGAGGCCGACGACGCGCGCGCGACGGGAACCATGCCCGTGCGGCGCAGGATCCACCCGAGCACCGGGATGCGGAACAGGCTCTCCTTCGCGAGGAACCGCGGCGCACGCCCGAGCCTCCAGGTCGCGACCGCGACGATCAGCGGGTCGAACTCGCTGTAATGGTTCGGCGCGAGGATGTACGCGCCCTCGCGAGGCAGCTTGTGCCCGTCGACGATCTCGATCTTCGTGATGAGGCCCATGATCGGCACGACGATCGCCGCGAGCGGCCAGAAGATGCTGGGCCTGGACTTCTCGGGTGTGGCGCGAGGCCGGTCGTGCGTCATCACCGCCGTCAGCCGATGATGTCGAAATCGGCGCCGAGCGTCTCGAGCTTGGTGAACAGCTTCTCGTAGCCGCGGCGGATGATGCCCACGTTGCGGACGATCGACTCGCCCTCGGCCGCGAGAGCTGCGATCACGTGGCTGTAGCCGCCGCGCAGGTCGGGCACGACGATGTCGGCGCCGTGCAGCGGCGTGGGTCCGTTGATGACCGCCGCCTGCTCGAGCGCGCGTCGCGGAACGCGGCGGTGGCCTCCCTCGAGGCCGTGCGGGTGCACGACGATGTCCGCGCCCATCTTGACGAGCGCCTGGGTGAAGCCGAAGCGGTTCTCGTACACCGTCTCGTGGACGATCGACTCGCCCTCGGCCTGGGTCAGCGCGACGATGAGCGGCTGCTGCCAGTCGGTCATGAAGCCGGGGTGCACGTCGGTCTCGACGATCACGGGCTTGAGGGCACCCGCGCGACGGAACTGAATGCCGTCCTCGTGGATGTCGAACCAGCCGCCCGCCTTGCGGAAGACGTTGAGGAACGTCAGCATCTCCTGCTGCTTCGCGCCCCCGACGAAGATGTCTCCGTCGGTCGCGAGAGCCGCGCACGCCCACGAAGCGGCCTCGTTGCGGTCGAAGATGCAGCGGTGGTCGTAGCCCCGCAGCTCCTTCACGCCCTCGATGAGGATCACGCGGTTGGGCTCGTACGAGATGATCGCGCCCATCTTCTGCAGCACCGCGATGAGGTCCATGATCTCAGGCTCGATCGCCGCGTTGCGCAGCTCGGTGACCCCCTCGGCACGGACGGCCGTGAGAAGCACCTGCTCGGTCGCGCCCACGCTCGGGTACGGCAGCTGGATGTTCGCGCCGTGCAGGCCGTTGGGCGCCGACAGGCGGATGCCGCTCGGGAGTTTGTCGACGATGGCGCCGAAGGCGCGCAGCGCGTCGAGGTGGAAGTCGATCGGGCGGTCGCCGATGCGGCATCCGCCCAGATCCGGGATGAACGCCTGGCCGAGCAGGTGGAGCAGCGGACCGCAGAACAGGATCGGGATGCGCGACGCACCCGCGTGGGCGTCGATCTCCTCCATGTGAGCCGACACCGCGCCGCTCGGGTCGAGGTGGAGGACGCCCTCCTCGTCGCCGTCGATGACGGTCACGCCGTGGACCTCGAGGAGCGACCGGACGACCTGCACGTCGCTGATGCTCGGCACGTCGCGCAGCGTGCTCGTCGACTCGCCGAGGAGCGCCGCGACCATCGCCTTGGTCGCGAGGTTCTTCGCACCCTTGACCTCGACGCGGCCCGTCAGCGGCTGCCCGCCTCGGATGCGCAGAGTTTCACCGGAGGCCTCCTTCTCTGCTGTCGCGGGGTCGGTCGACGGGGTGAGAAGGGGGGTCTTCATGCGGTGAACCTCACTTGATTGTTCGAGGGCGCGGGTCGGGCGGAGCCGCCTTCGTGGGGCGGAGCCCTGGCTTACGGAATGGGAAGTGTCCGCGGCCGCCATGCCTCGCGGCGCGCCTCGAACTGCGCGATCTTGTCTTCGTTGCGCAGCGTGAGTCCGATGTCGTCGAGACCCTCGAGGAGCCGCCACCTAGTGTAATCGTCGATCTCGAACGGAACCGTGAGCGCGCCGAGAGTGGCGGTTCGCGCCTCGAGGTCGACGGTCATGCGGATGCCGGGCTCGGCGTCGATCGCCGCCCATACCGCCTCGAGGTCGGCGTCCGAGATGGCTCCCGTCAGCAGACCCTGCTTGCCCGCGTTCCCCCGGAAGATGTCGGCGAACTTCGGGCTCAGCACGACCTTGAAGCCGTAGTCGCGCAGCGCCCACACGGCGTGCTCGCGGCTCGAGCCCGTGCCGAAGTCGGGGCCGGCGACGAGGATGCTCGCGCCTGCGAAGACGGGCTGGTTGAGCACGAACTCGGGGTCCTGGCGCCAGCTCGCGAACAGCGCGTCCTCGAAGCCGGTCTTGGTGACGCGCTTGAGGTAGACGGCCGGGATGATCTGGTCGGTGTCGACGGCGGAGCGCTTCAGCGGTGCGACGACGCCCGTGTGGGTCGTGAACTTCTCCATGCTCAGGCCTCCGTCCCGACCAGGACCGGCGCATCGAGATCCGCCGGACTCGACAGGGTACCTCGTATCGCGGTGGCGGCGGCCACGAGCGGCGACACGAGGTGCGTGCGACCGCCCTTGCCCTGGCGGCCCTCGAAGTTGCGGTTGCTCGTCGACGCGCAGCGCTCCCCCGGCGCGAGCTGGTCGGGGTTCATGCCCAGGCACATCGAGCACCCGGCGAACCGCCATTCGGCGCCGAACTCCTCGAAGATCTTGTCCAACCCCTCCGCCTCGGCCTCCAGGCGCACGCGTGCCGACCCCGGCACGACCATGACGCGCACGCCGTCGGCCTTCTTGCGGCCCTTCACGATCGACGCGAACGCGCGCAGGTCCTCGATGCGGCTGTTCGTGCACGAGCCCATGAACACCGCGTCGACCGGGATCTCCTTCATCGGGGTTCCGGGCTCGAGGTCCATGTACTCCAGTGCGCGCTCGGCGGCGGCGCGCTCGTTCGGGTCGTCGAAGTCGTCGGGCGAAGGGACGACGCCCGACAGCGACACACCCTGACCGGGGTTGGTGCCCCACGTGACGAACGGCTCCAGCTCGGTCGCGTCGATGAAGACCTCGGCGTCGAAGACGGCGCCCTCGTCGGTCGGGAGCGTGCGCCAATACGCGACGGCGTCGTCCCAGTCCTTGCCCTTGGGCGCGTGCGGACGGCCCTTCAGGTACTCGAACGTCGTCTCGTCGGGGGCGACCATGCCCGCGCGCGCACCGGCTTCGATCGACATGTTGCAGATCGTCATGCGGCCCTCCATCGAGAGGGACCGGATGGCGCTGCCGCGATACTCGAGCACGTAGCCCTGACCGCCGTTCGTGCCGATCTTCGCGATGACGGCGAGGATGATGTCCTTCGCGGTCACCCCGGGCTTGAGCTCGCCCTCGACCGTGATCGCCATCGTCTTGAACGGCTTGAGCGGCAGCGTCTGCGTCGCGAGCACATGCTCGACCTCGCTCGTCCCGATGCCGAAGGCCATCGCGCCGAAGGCGCCGTGCGTCGAGGTGTGGCTGTCGCCGCACACGACCGTGATGCCAGGCATCGTCAGACCGAGCTGCGGGCCGACGACGTGCACGATGCCCTGCTCGCGGTCGCCGAGCGGGTGCAGCCGCACGCCGAACTCCGCGGCATTGCGCCGCAGGGTCTCGATCTGGGTGCGGCTGGTGAGGTCGGCGATCGGCTTGTCGATGTCGAGCGTCGGCGTGTTGTGGTCTTCGGTGGCGATCGTCAGATCCGGACGCCGCACGGGCCGACCCTCGGCGCGCAGTCCGTCGAACGCCTGCGGGCTCGTCACCTCGTGCACGAGGTGCAGATCGATGTAGATGAGGTCGGGCTCGCCGTTCTCTCCCTTGACGACGAGGTGGTCGTCCCACACCTTCTCGGCGAGCGTGCGCGGGTGGTCGGGGATACCGGGGACAGGGGTGCTCATTGGTTGGTCGTTCTCCTCGGATGGGGGCAGTGCCCCGCTGGAATCGGGCCCGCGACGAACTCCGCGACGAGAGAGGCCTGAGAACTAGGACTCGTCGCGGCCGCTAAGGAGAAGGCGAGCGATCCGCACCCGGCAAGGTTACCACCGGCTCCGGATGCCGCGGCGCGCGTCAGGTCGCCCGACTCATCCGCACCTGGCGTGAGAGGAAGTCGAGTCGCGCGTCGCGCGCGTAGCGTGCGGAGGAACACCGGGGGAAAGCGCTCCGAGGGCTCTCGCATCGACCAAGGAGGTCGGAATGTCGACGGGAGCGCGCGCAACGAGCCGCGAAGAAGCCCGGGAACGTCCTGAGTGCTTTCCCAGTCAGGCGTCGGAGTCCGTGCCGGACCCCGTCTCCCGGGGAGCGGCCCGCGCGGCATCCGCGGCGGCCAATGCGGCACGACGGTCGCGCGCCGACGCCCACAGGCTCGCAACCGTCGCCACGGTCATCGACAGCACGATGACGCCGAGCGACATCCACGTGGAGATCTCGGGCGCCCACTCGATCGGCTCCCCGTTGTTGAGGAACGGCAACTCGTTCACGTGCATCGCGTGGAGGATGAGCTTCACGCCGATGAAGGCGAGGATGAACGCGATCCCGTAGTGCAGGTAGCGCAGCCGGTCGAGCAGGTCCCCCAGCAGGAAGTAGAGCTGGCGCAGGCCCATGAGGGCGAAGATGTTCGCCGTGAACACGATGAACGGACTCTGCGTGATGCCGAAGATCGCGGGGATCGAGTCGATCGCGAAAAGCAGGTCCGTCACCCCGATCGCGACGAACACGATGATCATCGGCGTCCACAGCTTCTTGCCGTCGACGACGGTGCGCAGCTTCGCGCCGTCGTAGTGGTCCGAGATGTCGATCGCGCGGCGGAGCAGGCGCACGACGAAGTTCTCCTGCTTGACGTCGTCGTCGAGGTCCCCGCCGGGGAACGCCTGGCGGATCGCCGTCCAGATGAGGAACGCGCCGAACACGTAGAAGATCGGGCTGAAGTGCTCGATGACGGTCGCACCGACGAGGATGAACAAGCCGCGCAGCACGAGCGCGATGATGATGCCCACCATCAGCACCTCCTGCTGGTAGCGGCGCGGCACCGCGAACTGCGTCATGATCAGCACGAACACGAACAGGTTGTCGATCGAGAGGCTGTACTCGGTGAGCCAGCCGGCGACGAACTGGCCGGCGAACTCGCCGCCGGCGAAGATCCACATGAGACCCGCGAAGATGAGCGCGAGCGTCACATAGAACACGACCCACAGCGACGATTCCTTCGTCGAGGGGATGTGCGGGCGCTTGAGGATCAGCAGCAGGTCTGCGAGGAGGATGAGCGACAGCCCGACGAGCGAGCCGATCTCGAACCAGAGCGGAAGGGCGAGGTCCATGCGGGCCTTTCGTGCGAAGGGGTCTGAAACGTCTGGAAAGTCTCTCCCCGCAGCAGGACCGCAGCTGCGTCGCACGCCCGGGGCCCCTCCGACGGGGCCCGTGATGACGGACGGCGATGACGGGATACTCCCTTTCGCGGGTTTCAGGATACAGTCCGGCGGGCGGTTCGAAGGCCATCGCGGATGTCCCGCTCACCGCTGCGGCATATCGCCCGGCGCGGCGCGACGCCCGGCCGCCGTCATCGCGCCGCCGATGTGAAAGCGTCGGGACCAAACCGCCGAACCGGCGCCCGCGGGCCGCGCTCAGCGCAATCGAGCCCGACGCTTTCACGCCCCGCGGCGACCGCCGGGATTCCCGGGCCGCGTGAGACGATCCGCTCCTCGCCGACACCAACACTGTGAGAGACAATGGTGCTCCGCGACGACGCATCACGGCGGCGCGCGGTGCGAGCCGAGGGATGGGGATGGACGCACACGACGCGCATGACGATGCCGAGCTCGTGGCTCTGGCCGCGCGCGGGAGCGAGCACGCCTTCCGCGCGCTGTATCGCGCGTACGTCCGTCCCATCTACTGGCTCGCACACGGGCTGCTGCACGACGCGTCCGATGCGGAGGACGTTACGCAGGAGACCTTCCTCGTGGCGTGGCGGAAGCTCCCGGGCCTCGAGCTCGCGGGTGACTCGCTGCTGCCGTGGCTCGCGACGGTGTGCCGCTTCCAGGCGGCGAACCGGATGCGGGCGCAGCAACGCGACCGCCGACACACCGCCGCGGCGGCCGACGAGACCATCCCGTCGACGGTCGACGTCGAGCAGCAGGTCGTCGACGCGGAGCTCGCGGACCGGATCCTGCGCGAGGTCGCGGGCTTGAGCCCGCTCGATCGCGAGATCTTCCGGCTGTGCGCGACCGAGGGGTACGCGTACCAGGCTGCGGCCGATGAGCTGGGTGTCGCCCACGGCGTCGTGCGCAATCGTCTCTCCCGCATCCGCACGAGACTGCGGACCGTCGTCAAGGAGAGCACATGAACACCGAACAGCCCACCCAGGCCCGTTCGGGCGCCACGCTTCCCGAACTCACCGACGAGCGCATCGACGAGATCGAGAACGCGCTCTTCGCCGACATCGCACGCGAGCGCACGGCGCGGCGCGCGCGCCGGAGCCGTTGGCTGATGGCCGGCGGTGCAGCGGCGGTGGTCGTCGTCGTCGCGGCGGCGGTCCTCCCACCTGTTGTCTCTTCGGTCATGTCTCCGCAGGGCGCGGGCGACAGCGCGTTCATCGGCACGCAGTCGTCACCCGAGCTGGGCGGCGTCGCGCCCGACACGGGTGACGCCGACGGCGGAATCGTCGACCTCGCCCCCGGCGGAGACGACGCGGCCTCCGCCGAGGGCAGCGCCACCGAAGAGGGCGCGAGCACGCGCGAGATCATCACGACGGCGACCGCGACCGTGGTCGTCGACGACCCCGAAGAGGCCGCCCGTGCGATCGGGGCCGCAGCCGAGGCGCGCGGCGGCTACGTCGAGTCCATGCGCGTCGGCAACACCGGCGTCGTAGGCGGCTCGGGGGCTGAGTACGACCTGATCGTCCCCTACCCCACGCCGATCGACGGAGCGTGGATCACCGTGCGCGTGCCGGCCGATCAGCTCGCGTCGCTGACGAGCGACCTTTCCGAGTTCGGCGATGTGACCTCATCCGCCATCCAACGCGAGGACGTGACCGAGCAGGCTGTCGACCTGCGCGCACGCATCGACGCGACCCAGGCATCGGTGGATCGGCTCACCGAGCTCATGTCGCAGGCGGGAAGCTTGAGCGACCTCATCGAGGCCGAGCGCGCGCTGTCGGAGCGGCAGGCGATGCTCGAGTCGTATCAGCAGCAGCTCGAGTCGCTCGAGGGACAGGTGCAGATGTCGACGCTGACGGTGACGCTCAGGACGGCGCCGGAGCCGGTCGAGGCGAACCCGGCCGGGTTCGGCGACGGTCTCGCCGCCGGGTGGAACGGACTCGTCGCAACGATCAACGGCATCGTCGTCGGCCTCGGGTTCCTGATCCCCTGGATCGCGGTCGTCACCGTGGTCGGGCTCATCGTGTGGGGCATCGTCGCGCTCGTGCGGCGTCGCCGCCGCAAGGACAGGACGGATGCCTCGGCCGAGGCATCCGCTCAGTCCGCCGACGGGCCGTAGAGCCTTCCGATATCGGACGATTCGAACCAGCCGGCGTAAGCGGGGCCCTGGGGCCAACCCTCGCGCACGTCCTGCCACTCCTCCTGGCGACCCCACGGGAGCACGTCGATGAGCGGGAAGGTGTGGCTGAGCTGCTCGATCCCGCGCCCGGTCGTGTGCCACGTGCGGTAGACCGTGTCGCCGACGCGGAGGAAGACGTTCAGAGCGAACTCGCCGCCGGGAGGCGCGTCCATGTCGGCGCCGAACGGACTGTCGGCCGTCGAATACCACTCCATGCGGTTGCCGACCTTCTCTTTGTAGGCGAGCGCCTCCTCGATCGGGCCCTGCGTCACGATCACGAAGCGCGCATCGTACGCGTCGAGGAAGTCGAGCCGGGTGAACTGCGACGTGTAGCCGGTGCAGCCCGAGCACTGCCACTCGGCTCCGGGACGCCACATGTGGTGGTAGACGATGAGCTGTGACCGGCCGTCGAAGAGGTCGACCAGCCGCACGGGGCCGTTCGGTCCCGTGAGCGTGTAGTCGGGAAGCTCGACCATCGGGAGCCGCCGGCGCTGCGCCGCGATCGCGTCGAGCTCGCGTGTCGCTGCCTTCTCGCGCGCTCTCAGCTCGTCGAGCTCGCGTTGCCACGTCTCGCGGTCGACGACCGGAGGGAATGCGGTGGGCTGGGCCGTGCTGGACATGCATCCTCCAATGGGGTCGGCGTCCACATGCTAAGTTGACAGCGTACACATCGGTCGCGACACGTCAAGGGGTGGGGGTGACGCGGTGGCACGAGAGACCTATCATCACGGCGATCTGCGCAACGCGCTCATCCGCGCAGGTCTCGAAGTGACTCGCTCGGGCGGTCCTGACGCGCTCGCCATACGTGACGTCGCTCGACGGCTCGGCGTCTCGCCCAACGCCGCCTACCGCCACTTCGCCGACCGCGATGCGCTGCTGGCGGCCGTCGCCGCACGCATCCATGCCGACATGGCCGAGCGCATGCATGCCTTCGAGGTGGACGGCCTCGGCGCTGCCGACCCGCGACACCGCCTGCGAGCGGTCGGCCTCGGCTACATCGCGTTCGCGCTCGACGAGCCGGGGTGGTTCGCCGTCGCGTTCGGCCGCATCGACAACGGGCCGCGATCGGCGGACGAGGGCGGGATGGCCCCTCCCCTGATCCTGCTGGTCGAAGCGCTCGACGCGCTCGCCGACGCCGGCCTTCTCGCCTCCGAGGCGCGTGCCGGAGCGGAGTGGCCGTGCTGGTCGGCGGTCCACGGCTTCGCCTCCCTCGCTCTCACGGGACCCTTGCGCGGAGCGCCGCGCGCGGCGGTGTGGGAGCACGCGGAGCGCACAGTCGACACGGTGATCGACGGCCTGCTCGCGCCGGAAGGCGCGGCATCCGTCAGTCCAGACGTGCACGCAGGTTGAGCGCGTCCCGCACCGCGTGACCCTCGCCGTCGTTGTTGAAGTAGCAGAGCACGCTGTGCCCGGCGCCGCGCCATTCGGCGATGCGCTCCGCCCACCAGTCGAGGTCGGCGTCCGAGTAGCTGCCGACGTAGAGCCGCTCGTCGTCGGGACCATGGAACCGCACGTACACGAGCTCGGCCGTCGCGCGGAGCTCGCAGCGCAGGTGTGCGCCGCTCATGACGCAGTAGCTCGCGCGATGCCGCTCCAGCAGCGCGAAGACGTCGTCGTGGACCCACGACGGATGCCGCAGCTCCACCGCGGCCGGAACGCCTTCGGGCAGCGCGTCGAGCGCCGCCGACAGTCGTACGTCGTCGCGCTCGAGGTCGGGGGGCAACTGCAGCAGGAGTGGACCCGCGTGGTCGCGCAGGGCGGCCATCCCCTCCGCCAGGCGCTCCGTCCACAGCTGCGGTGAGCGGAGCTTGCGCGCGTGGGTCAGGCCGCGCGGGGCCTTGACGGTCATGAGGAACCCGTCGGGCAGGCGCGCCTCCCACGCCCGGAAGCCGTCGGCGCGGGGCCAGTGGTAGAAGCTCGTATTGAGCTCGACCGTGTCGAAGCTCTCCGCGTACACCTCGAGCCGGCGGCCCGACGGCGTGCCGCGGGGGTATAGCACGTCCTTCCAGTGGTTGTAGCTCCAGCCGGAGGTGCCGACACGCACGTCGCCGGGCCGCAGACCCGGATCTCGTGGGGTCATGGGTCTCCCTCCGCCGGTGCGAGCCACCACCGTCGCCGCCCCGCCGCGCGCGTGTCAACCCCCTCGAATCGCAGCGACGACCCGCCGTAGCGTGACGTCGCGAGAACCCGTGTCCGCCGATCGAAGGAGCCTCATCGTGGTGACCGCCCTCGCACTCAACTGCACGCTCAAGCCCTCGCCGTCCGAGTCGAGCACCGGCGTGATCCTCGACCTCGTGCTCACCGAGCTGGCGAAGCACGGCGTCGAGGGCGAACACGTGCGCGTGGTCGACCACGACGTGCGTCCCGGTGTCGAGGCCGACATGGGCGACGGCGACGAATGGCCGAAGCTCCGCGAGCGCGTCCTCGCCGCCGACATCCTCATCGTCGGCACCCCGACGTGGATGGGGCACATGTCGAGCATCGCTCAGCGCGTGCTGGAGCGGCTGGATGCCGAGCTGTCCGAGACGGATGCCGACGGCCGGCCGATCCTCACCGGCAAGGTCGCCGCGACGGCGGTCGTCGGCAACGAGGACGGTGCGCACAAGATCACCGCAGACCTGTATCAAGCGCTCGTCGACGTCGGATACAGCGTCGCGGCCCAGGCGGGGACGTACTGGAACGGCGAGGCGATGCACACCGTCGACTTCAAGGACCTCGACGAGACCCCGCAGGAAGTCGCCGACGCGACCGCGACGCTCGCCCGGAACACCGCGCATCTCGCGAAGCTCCTCGCGGAGCAGCAGTACCCCGCTCCCCCGGCGTGATCAGCGGGTCCGCGAGGCACATCGACGTCGCCTGGTCAAGCCCCTTTGTGCTGACCGACCCGATTCTTACGGTGGCCGCTCCGCTCACTTCTACGGGCGGTCGGAGGTGGGAACGTGAGAAGCGGAAACTCGAAGGCGTTCAGCGGGCTGATCCTCGTGAGCGCCGCCGCGATCGCGGTCACCGGATGCGCCGTCGGAACCGGCCAGTCCGAGACCGCCGACATCGACTTCTCGTCGGATGCCGAGCTCAGCGGCACGCTGAGCGTCATGGGCTTCTCGGGGGTCGACGAGGTCGCGACGTCGCGCATGGAGCTCGCCGAGGATGCTCTGGGCGAGGTGACCGTCGATCTCATCGAGGGCGACCTCGATCTGCAGCAGTTCCTCTCGGCGGTGGCGACCGGCTCGCCGCCGGACATCGTCTACGCAGACCGAGACCAGATCGGCTCGCTCGCCGCGCGTGGCGCGGTGCTCCCCCTCGAAGACTGCATCGAGGGCGAGCGCATCGACACCGGTCAGTTCGTGCAGGCGGCGATCGACCAGGTCACGCTCGACGACGAGGTCTACGGCATTCCCGAGTTCAACACCGTGCAGCTCACGATGGCGAACGCCGACCTGCTCTCGGCGGCCGGCGTCACTATCGAGGATGTCAACGGCTCCGACTGGGAGGCGATGAGCGCCGCCAACCAGGCCCTCACCAAGTCTGACGGCGGCCGGTTGAACGTCATCGGCGTCGACAGCAAGCTCCCCGAATTCCTGCCGCTGTGGGCGAAGGCGAACGGCGTCGACCTCATCTCGGAGGACGGCAGGACCGCGCAACTCGACGCGCCGGAGGTCGTCGAGGCGCTCGAGTGGGCCGTCTCGATCTACGACGACCAGGGCGGCTTCAGCGCCGTCAAGGCCTATCGCGACTCCGCCGACTTCTTCGGCGAGGGCAACCAGTTCGCGACCGGCGTGCTCGGCGCCATGCCGATGGAGCAGTGGTACGTCAACGTGCTCAACGACGTGTCGCCGGATGCCCCCATGGCGTTCGACACGGTCCGCGACCGCAACGGTGAGACGCTCGCGTATGCATCCGGCTCGGCATGGGCGATCCCGGCGGGCAGCGAGAACCCGGAGGCCGCGTGCCGCTGGGCGCGCGTCATGACGTCGATCGACGCGTGGCAGGCAGCGGCCGAGGCGCGCATCGAGGTCCGCGAAGGCGAGGGCAAGCCGTTCACGGGGATCCTGACGGGCAACGCGCAGGCCGACGAGATGATCTCGGGCATGGTGACCTCGGGCGGCGAGCCGTGGGACACCGCGGTCGCGAAGATGTACGAGGCGAACGACGCCACGTTCTCGATGCCGGCCAACCCGGCCGATGCCGAGTTCGAGCAGGCGCTCCAAGACGCCGTGAACGCCGTGCTCAACGGCCAGGCGGAGCCCGCGGAGGCGCTCGCGAGCGCGCAGGAGACGGCTCAGTCCGCGCTCGACGAGGCGTGGGCCGACCTCGAGTCGAGGGACTGACCCGAGGTGAACGCCTCGACCGCCGTTGCCGCGCCGGCGATGACGCCGGAGCGGCAGCGGTCGCGCCGCCGCGCGCGGCGGAGGAACGCGGCATCCGCTTTCCTGTTCCTCTCGCCGTGGCTGATCGGGTTCGCCGTGTTCACCGCGTGGCCGATCCTGTACAGCGCGTACCTGTCGCTCACCGACTACGACGTGATCAACGACCCGCGGTTCATCGGGTTCGAGAACTACGCGCAGCTGTTCGAGGACCCGAAGATCGCGCTGGCGATCGGCAACACGCTGCTGTTCTCGGCGCTGCAGGTGCCCGCTTACGTCATCGTGTCGCTGCTGCTGGCTCTGCTGCTGGATCGAGCGGGCCGCAGCGCGGGGTTCTTCCGCACGTTCTTCTTCCTCCCCAAGATGACCCCTCCTGTCGCGGTGGGCATCCTCTTCCTGCTGCTGTTCAACGGGCAGAACGGGCTCATCAACACCGTGCTCGGGTGGTTCGGCATCGCCGGACCCGCGTGGACGACCGACCCGGCGTGGGTCAAGCCGGGTCTCATCCTCATGAGCCTGTGGACGGTCGGGGCATCCGTCATCATCCTGTTGGCCGCCCTCCAGGACGTGCCGACCGAGCTGTACGAGTCGTCGAAGCTGGACGGGGCGGGGTTCTGGAGGCAGTCGTTCAGCGTGACGCTCCCCATGATCAGCCCGGCGCTGTTCTTCATCATCGTCGTGAACACGATCGCGGGGCTGCAGACCTTCGATGAGGCGTACACCGCCTTCTTCGGATCGGGCAATACGACCTACAGCAACGACGCGGCGCTGTTCTACGTCATCTACCTGTTCCAGCAGGCGTTCGAGTTCCTCCACATGGGCTATGCCTCGGCGATGGCGTGGATCCTGTTCGCGATCATCATGGTCGTCACCGCGGTGCAGCTCATCGTGTCGCGGCGGCTCGTCTACTACGAGGGCGAGGCGCCGAAGTGAGCAGAGTCCTCCCCCACGGCGCACCCGACCGCGAGTACGAGACCGATCCGCTGCCGAGTGGACCGTTGACGACGCTCGACTCGATCAAGGTGCCGAATGCGCGCGAGCTGCGACGGCGATCGGATGCCGGCGCGGCGTACCGGCGCCGCAGGCCCATCCTGCGCGGACTCGTGATCGCCGCGCTCGTCGTGCTCGGAGTGGTGTTCGCCTATCCGTTCATCTGGCTCGTGAGCGCGTCGTTCAAGCCGCGCGGCGAGGTCTTCGACAACCGGCTCATCCCGAAGACGTTCACGTTCGAGAACTACATCACGGTGTGGCAGGAGGCGCCGCTCGGGCTCTGGCTGTGTCAACACGCTGCTGGTGACGGTGCTCGCGGCCGTCACCGTCACCATCTCGAGCGCGATGGTCGCGTGGGGCTTCTCATACTTCCGCTTCCGCGGACGCGGCGTGCTGTTCGGGCTCGTGCTCGCGTCGATGATGCTCCCTGGCGCGGTCACGATGATCCCGACGTTCCTCATCTGGAACGCCCTCGGATTCGTCGGGACCCTCGTGCCCTTGTGGGCGGGGAACCTCTTCGCGAGCGCGTTCTACGTCTTCCTGCTGAGGCAGTTCATGCTCGGACTGCCCCGCGACCTGTTCGAGGCGGCACGTGTCGACGGAGCGTCCCAGTGGACGCTCTTCTGGCGCATCGCGCTGCCGCTGTGCAAGCCCGCTCTCGCGGTCACCCTCGTGTTCGAGGTGCAGGCCGTCTGGACGGACCTGATGCGCGCGCTCATCTACCTGCGCGACTCGTCGACCTTCACGATCCCCCGCGGTCTCAAGTCGCTCGTCGACGCCTTCGGCTTCGGCGGCGAATGGCACTGGGAGATCATCGTCACCGCGAGCGTCATCGCCACGATCCCGATGATCATCGTGTTCTTCATCGGGCAGCGGCAGATCATCCAGGGGGTGAGCACCAGCGGCTTGAAGGGGTGAAGGGGAAACGACAGAAGCCCTGTCCAGTGGACCGGGCTTCTGTCTTCGGTGGTGACCCCAGCGGGATTCGAACCCGCGTTACCGCCGTGAGAGGGCGGCGTACTAGGCCGCTATACGATGGGGCCGCTTGTCAGCCGTTCAAGTATGCCATGCGGGATGAGGGCGACCAAATCGAGGCCGGGATGGGGCGTCCGGCTTGCCGACGCCGCCTCGCGGCCGGTTGACTCGAACACATGCGAGTGACGAAGTATGAGCACGCGGCGCTGACCGTGCAGGACTCCGGCAAGACCCTCGTGATCGATCCGGGATCGTTCACCAACCCTCTCGACGAACTGGAGAACGTCGTCGCCATCATGCTCACTCACGAGCACCCCGACCACTGGACGCCCGACCACCTCGAACGGCTCCTCACGAAGTTCCCCGACACGCCCATCTTCGGGCCGCAAGGAGTCGCCGACGCCGCCGGTGGGTATGACATCACCGTCGTCAGCCCCGGCGAGACGGTGACCGTCGACCCCTTCACGCTGCGGTTCTTCGGCGGTCGTCACAACGTCATCCACGAGTCGATCCCCGTCGTCGACAACGTGGGCGTGCTCGTCAACGACACGTTCTACTACCCGGGCGACTCGTACGCGGTGCCCGAAGGCGTCGACGTGAAGCTGCTCGCCGCGCCCCTCGGCGCGCCGTGGCTCAAGATCGGCGAGGCGATGGACTTCGTGCTCGCGGTCAAGCCGCGCCGCGCGTTCGGCACGCACGACATGACCCTGTCGGTCATCGGCCGCGGCATGCACCGCCAGCGCCTCAAGTGGGCCACGGAGCAGAACGGCGGCGAGTTCCTCGAGCTCGACCCGCGCGACAGCGCGGACGTCTGACCGAACCGGTATCGTCGGCGGGATGCCCGACAAGCCTGCGGCCGAGGTCGCGATCGATGAGCACCTGATCCGCACCCTGCTCGCCGAGCAGGCGGCCGATGTCGTCCCGCATGCGGCGAGCCGTCCGCTCTCGCTCGCCGAGACCGGGTGGGACTGCGAGATGTGGCGACTCGGCGACGACCTCGCGGTGCGGATGCCGCGACGCACGGTTGCCGCGAACCTGCTCGTCCATGAGCACGAGGTCCTGCCGACGCTCGCAGGGCTGGTCGCGCCGAGCGGCGTCGGCGTGCCCGCCCCCCTGGTTCGAGGCCTGCCGTCGGGCGGGTTCCCGTGGCGATGGTCGGTGGTCCCGTGGTTCGCCGGCACGAGTGCGCTGTCGGTCCCGCGCGCGGAGCGCGCGGCGTGGGCACCCGACCTTGCCCGTGCGCTGCGTCTCATGCACGTGGAGGCGCCGTCGGCGCATCCGGTGAATCCGTTCCGCGGCGTGCCGCTCGCCGATCGCGACGACGCCGTCGAAGCGCGCCTCGCAGCGGTGCGCGCCCGACGGGCGGCACCCGAGGAGCGTCTGCGCGCGGCGGAGGAGATATGGCGCGCGGCGGTCGCGGCGTCCGCCCATTCCGGCCCTCCGGTCTGGATCCACGGCGATCTGCACCCGGGCAACCTCGTCGCCGACGACGGCCGGCTCGCCGCGATCATCGACTTCGGCGATGTGACCGCGGGTGACCCCGCGTACGACCTCGCGATCGCGTGGCTCGCGTTCGACGCGGCGGGTCGGGAACGCTTCATGGCGATGCTCGCCGACCGGCACGACGAGGCCACGTGGACGCGTGCTCGGGGATGGGCGGTGGCGGTCGCCGCGATTCTCCTCGATCACAGCGACGACAACCCCGAGTACGCCGCGCTCGGCGCTGAGGCCCTCGCCGAAGCGACGGCGTAGCGCTTCAGCCCTCGATGATCCTCGGGCCCTCGCCGATGTGCACCCACACCTCGACCACCTCGCCCTTCAGGATGAGCCGGATCGTGCTTCTCTGAGGGAGGTCGGGATCGGTGAGCTCCTGCAACCCGTAGTCATCCGTGATGTCGAAGACCGCGCCGAATTCAGCGGGCGCGCAACCGCCGTTGAGCCAGCGGTCGCCCACCGCCGCGAACAGGCACTCCTGGTCGGAGTCGTTGATGCCCGAGACCACCTGGAGGTCGCCGAACATCTCGTGCAGGCGGATGTCCTCCTGCTCGAGCTCGTAGTACACGAGCGCGCCGTCCGGCAGGAACACGATGTCCGACCCCGCGCGCGAGGAGTCGATCCCGAGCCGCGCGGCCGGCTGCGCCGCGGCGGCCGCGCCGAGTCCCACGCTCACGACCGCGCCCGCGATGACGGCGACGACGGCGATCGTCCACCGCGGGATGCGTCGCCACCAGGTGGCGACGCGCCCGAAGAAGCCCTTCGGAGCAGTCGAGGCGGCCGGTGCAGTCGGTTCGCCATCGGTCGCGGCTGCGGATGCGGCATCCGCCTCGCCTTGAGTGTCGTCAGACGACACGGATGCCTCGCCTGCCGGTGTGGACTGGGGATCGGCCGGTGCGGGCTGGGGATCGGCCGGCGCGGGCGGAACATCGCCCACGTCGATGACCTCGGCAGGCGCAGCCTCGTCCGTTGCCGCAGTCTCCTCGGCCGGAGCCTCGACACTCGCGGGAGGCTCCCCCGCGACCGGAGCGACCTCGTCTGCGATCGCGCCGCGACGCGCCAGGTCTTCAAGCTCCCGCAGGCGGGCGACCGCGTCCTGATCCTGCTCGATGTCGGCGTCCGGGCCGTACGCACGCCGCTGCAGAGCAGCGAGCTCATCCATGCGCTCGGGCGACAGCGACGATGCGGTCATCCCCCCATTATCTCCGTCCGCGAGCGAGCCGTGACACAGCGGCGGAACCGCGCCGAAGCCGCTCGAACGGGCGCGCCGGCATGACCGCCGAAACAAGAAAACCCCCGATCAATCGAGGGTTTCTGTCTTGCTGGGGTACCTGGACTCGAACCAAGAACAACTGAACCAGAATCAGCCGTGTTGCCAATTACACCATACCCCACCGGTTTCGACCGGGGTCGTGCCGAGGATCAAGTCTAGACGACCGACACCCCTCCTCCAAACCGAGCGGATCCCGCGCGCGTCGTCAGCCGCGGCTGTCGACGAACGCCGCGAGACGACGCAGCGTCTCGCCCTTGCCGAGCAGCTCGATGGACTCGAACAGCGGAGGCGAGACGCGGCGGCCGGTGAGCGCGACCCGCAGCGGACCGTACGCGACGCGGGGCTTGAGACCGAGCCCCTCGACGAGCGCGCCCGCGAGCGCCTCCTGCACCGCGGCCGCGGTGAACTCCGACTCCGGGATGAGCTCGAGCGCCGAGACGGACGCGACGACGACCTCGGCGGCGTTCTCGGGCAGAGACTTCAGCGCATCCTGGGCGTACGTGATCGAGTCCGTGAACAGGAACCCGAGGAGACCGGGCACCTCGCCGAGCAGTTGCACGCGCTCCTGCACGAGCGGGGCGGATGCCTCGATGAGCGCCTTCTGCTCGGGCGTCGGCGGCTCGGCGACGAGGCCCTCGGACGCCAGGTAGGGGACGATCCGCTCCGCGAAGTCGGCGGGCTGCAGCATCCGGATGTGGTCGCCGTTGATCGCCTCGGCCTTCTTCTGGTCGAAGCGGGCCGGGTTGGGGTTCACGTCGGCGATGTCGAATGCCGCGATGAACTCGTCGAGCGTGAAGACATCGCGATCGGGCGCGATCGACCACCCGAGGAGCGCGAGGTAGTTCAGCAGGCCCTCGTGGATGAAGCCCTTCTCGCGCTGGAGGAACAGGTCGGCCTTCGGGTCGCGCTTCGAGAGCTTCTTGTTGCCCGTCTCGCCGAGCACGAGCGGCATGTGCCCGAAGCGCGGTACGAACGTCGTGATGCCGGCGTCGATGAGCGCGCGGTAGAGCGCGAGCTGCCGGGCCGTCGACGGCATGAGGTCTTCACCGCGGATGACGTGCGTGATGCCCATGAGCGCGTCGTCGACCGGGTTCACGAACGGGTACAGCGGCACTCCCCCGGCTCGCACGAGCACGAAGTCGGGGAACGAGCCCGCCGGGAAGGTCACCTCGCCGCGGATGAGGTCGACGTACGTGAGGTCCTCGTCGGGGACCCGGAGGCGCCATGCGGGCTCGCGACCCTCGGCGCGGAACGCGGCCTTCTGCTCCTCGGTGAGATAGCGGTCGTAGTTGTCGTAGCCGAGCTGCTTCGCGCGGCCGTTGGCCTCGTTGCGGGCGTCGATCTCCGCGGGCGTCGAGTAGCTCTCGTACACGGCGCCGGTCTCGATGAGCTTGTCGAGCACTTCGCGGTAGATCTCGTGCCGCTGGGACTGCCGGTACGGCGCGTGCGGGCCGCCGACCTCGACACCCTCGTCCCAGTCGATCTGCAGCCACTTGAGCGCCTCGAGCAGCTGGAGGTAGCTCTCCTCGCTGTCGCGCGCGGCATCCGTGTCTTCGATGCGGAAGATCAGCTTGCCGCCGTTGTGGCGCGCATACGCCCAGTTGTAGAGGACCGTGCGGATGAGACCCACGTGCGGCAGCCCCGTCGGCGACGGGCAGAAGCGCACCCGGACGTCGGCGCCGGTCGCGGTGGTGGTGCGGGGATCGGGGGTGGAGGCCATTCGATCGATTTTAGTCGACTAACCTTCGTCGCCCTTGCCGGTGAGCACCGTCGGGAGCACGTGCATCATCGTGTCGAGCACGGCCCGGATCGACGGCACGCGCTCCGCGCCGTGCGCCGTCACGAGATGCAGCGTGCGCCGCTCGCCCTCCGGCAGCGGCCGCGTCACGACGCCGCCGAGCTTGGGGAACGCCTCCACCGCGAGGCGAGGCAGCGTCGCGACGCCGATCCCCTGAGCGACGAGGCCCTCGACCGCCACGAAGTTGTCGGTCTCGAACGTGATGCGCGGCTCGAACCCCGCCCGCCCGCACAGCTCCATGAGGTGGCCGCGGCAGCGCGGGCATCCGGCGATCCAGTTCTCCGACGCGAGGGTCGCGACGTCGAAGTCGTCATGTTGAGCCGCCGGATGCTCCAGCGGCAGCACCGCGAGCATGTCGTCGTGGCCCGCCGTGCGCACCGAGAGCCCGCGCGCACTCGCGCCGTGCGGGTCGTCGCGATCGCCCGGGTAGCTGAACGTGAGCGCGAGGTCGGCGCGGTCCTCGCGCACGGCCTCGACCGCCTCGGGCGGCTCGGCCTCGACGTACGTGACCTGGATGCCGGGGTTCGTCTCGGCGAGCTCGCGCAGCAGCCGCGGCACGACGGTCGGTGACGCGGACGGGAAGGAGACGAGCCGCACACGCCCCGTGCGCCCGCCGCGCAGCTGGGCGAGCTCGCCCGCCGCCGCGTCGAGGGCGGTCGTCACCGCCGGGGCGTGCCGCGCGAGCACCCGCCCGGCCTCGGTGAGGCGCACGCTCCGGCCGACCCGTTCGACGAGCGGAACCCCCAAACGGGCCTCGAGGCGCTTGAGGTGCTGGCTGATCGCCGGCTGGCTGTACCCCAGCACCGCCGCCGCGCCCGTGATCGACCCCTCGTCGGCGACGGCCTTCACCAGGCGGAGCGACTGCACGTCGAGACCGAGCCCGTCGGCGTCGAACGGATCGATAGTGGTGTCGGTCATGATCAGATCATAAGTCCATGTCATGTGTTGCATCGAATACTTGCTGTAGACGAATGAAATGAGCGGGGCCACACTCGTTCGCATGGTCCAGGCACTTCTCCTCCCCCGTCCCGCGCGCGACGACGCGCCGCGGCGCGGCCTGAACGTCGCCGACGTCCAGGAGCGGTTCGCGGGTGGTCGCGGTTACCTCGCCGCGTGCACGGCGGGGCTTCCGACTCGCGCGGCGCATGCCGCGATGGTCGCCGATGCGGATGCCGCAGCCCGCGGTCGCGTCGACGTCGCGGGCTACTCCGCCGCCGCCGAGCGCTCGCGCGCGCACTTCGCCGCCCTCGTCGGCGTCGCGCCTTCCCGGGTCGCGATCGGATCGCAGACCTCCGTGTCCGCAGCGCTGGTCGCGGCATCCGTTCCCGCCGGTGGCGAAGTGCTCTGCGTCGAGAACGACTTCGCCTCGCTGCTCCTCCCGTTCGTGCACGCGCCGCAGGGACTCCGCCTGCGCGCGGTTCCGCTCGGCGAGCTCGCCGACTCCGTCACCTCCGAAACCGCAATGGTGGTGTTCTCGCTCGTGCAGTCCGCAACCGGCGAAGTCGCCGACGAGCGCGCGATCCGCGCGGCCGCGGCACGCCACGGCGCCCGCACATTCTGCGATGCGACGCAGGCCGTCGGGTGGCTGCCGGTCGACGCATCCGGATTCGACGCCCTCGTGTGCCACGCGTACAAGTGGCTGTGCGCACCGCGGGGCGTCGCTTTCCTCGCGCTCTCGGAGGAGTTCGAGCGCGAGCTGCCCGCGCTGTTCGCCGGCTGGTACGCGGGCGGCGACCCGTGGACCTCGTGCTACGGGCACGAGGTCGACCTCGCCGACGACGCGACGCGGTTCGATGTGTCGCCCGCGTGGCAGGCGTTCGTCGGCGCGGAGCCGGCGCTCGAGCTCTTCGCGACCGCCGACCTCGAAGCGGTGCACGACTACACCACGGGTCTCGCGGCGATCTTCCGGCGCGGACTCGGGCTCGAGATCCCGCAGATCCCCAGCGCGATCGTCACATGGGACGACCCCGACGGATGCGACCTCGCGCGCCTCACGGCCGCAGGCATCACCGCGTCAGGACGAGCCGGGCGCGCTCGTGTCGCGTTCCACGTGTTCAACGACGATGTCGACGTCGAGATCGCCCTCGCCGCGCTCGGTCGCTGACTCCGGACGACGGCCGAGCGGCGAGAGTGCGATCGTCGCGACGACGAGCACGCCCGCGACGAGCGCGAGCCCCGCGTAGCCGATCCACGACAGCACGACGCCCGAGGCGATCGCGCCGACGGCGCCGACAAGGCTCATGATGAGGTCGCTGCGGCCTTGACGCCGCGTGCGCAGGTCTTCGGCGGAGGCCTCGGTCAGCAGGGCAGAGCCGGCGACGGTCGACGCGCTCCAGCCGAGCCCGAGCAGCACGAGCGCGACCGTCACCGCGACCGTGGACGCTTCGCCGAATGACGCTGTGAGGAGTGACGCGATGAGCAGCGCCTGACCGATGAGGATCGTCGGCACGCGTCCGATCCGGTCGGCGAGGATGCCGAAGACGGGCGACAGCGCGAACATGCCGGCGATGTGCAGGCTGATCGTCGTGCCGATGACGGTGAGCGACGCACCGTGGTGCAGCAGGTGCACGGGAGTCATCGCCATGACCGAGACCATCGTGCCGTGCGCGGCGGCGATCGCGAAGATCGCGTACCGCGCGACGACGGGCCGGTCGGGTTTGGCGATCGCACGTGTGGCCTTGCCGGCGTCGCGCGCCACGAGGTGCTGCGCGAGGATGAGCGGATCGGGCCGCAGCGCGACCAGGTACAGCGCGATCCCGAGCACCTGCGCGATCACCGTGAACAGGTACGGCCCTGTGAGCGGCGGCATGCCGAGGGCCTGCCCGAGGTCTTCGCCGGGTCCGGTGAGGTTCGGCCCGAGCACGGCGCCGATCGTCGTCGCCCACACGACGAGCGAGAGGTCGCGCCCGCGGGTCGCGTCGGTTGCGAGATCGGCGGCCGCGAAGCGCGTCTGGAGGTTGACGGCTTGCCCCGCCCCGACCAGCCCGAACGAGATCAACAGCAGCGGGAACGAGTCCAGCGCAACGCTCAGCACGACGAGCACGACGCCGACGAGCGCGATCGTCATGCCGAGCGCGAGCGACGGGCGGCGTCCGCGCGCGCGTGCGAAGGCCGCGAACGGCACCGCGAGCGCGGCCGTTCCGAGCGTTATCGCGGCCGCGGCGAGCCCCGAGAACGCCTCGTCGCCCGACAGCTCGGCGGCGAGAACCGCACCGAGCGACACCGTCGCGCCGAACGCGAGACCGCCGAGGATCTGCCCGATCGAGAGCACCCACACGGTGCGGCGCTGGATGCGCCCGACGTCCGAGACCGTGAGAGTCGCGGTATCCGTCTTCATGATGTCGCCGTGACGGCGCCGTCAGGCGGCGCGCGCCGAGTTGCGCAGCGTGCCGAGACCGGTGATCTCGACTTCGACGGTGTCGCCTGCCGCGAACGGACCGACCCCGGCGGGGGTGCCCGTCAGGATGACATCGCCGGGCAGGAGCGTGAACGCAGCCGATGCGTAGGCGATGACGTCGGCGAGCGAGAAGATCATGTCGCTGATCGGGCCCTGCTGGCGCACCTCGCCGTTGACGCGTGTCGTGATGACGGCGTCGCCGGCGACGTCGAAGTCCGTCTCGATCGCGGGGCCGAGCGGGCAGAACGTGTCGAAGCCCTTCGCGCGCGCCCACTGCCCGTCGGTCTTCTGAAGGTCGCGCGCGGTGACATCGTTCGCGATCGTGTAGCCGAACACGTACTCGAGCGCCTTGTCGGCCGGCACGTTCTTCGCGATGCGGCCGATGACCGCCGCGAGCTCGCCCTCGAAGTCGACGCGCGACGACTGCGGCGGGAGCACGATCGTGTCGCCAGGCCCGATCACCGACGTATTGGGCTTGAAGAACAGGAGCGGTGCATCGGGCACGTCGTTGCCGAGCTCGGCGGCGTGGTCGCGGTAGTTGCGGCCCACGCACACGATCTTCGACCGCGGGATGACCGGGGCGAGCAGCACGGCGTCGGAGATCGGCACGCGCTCGCCGGTCGTGTCGTAGCCCGCGAACATCGGGTCGCCCGACAGGACGACGAGATCCGTGTCGTCGACGATCCCGAACCGGATGGAGTCCTGGTGGCTGAAGCGCGCGATTCTCACCGGATCACCCTATCCACCCGCTCCGACGCCGCACGGCCGCGGACGGTCAATCGTCGAGGCGAAGCAGCCATCCGTGCTTGTCTTCGCGGCGCCCGTACTGGATGTCGGTCAGCTCTTCGCGCAGCGACAGCGCGAGCTCGCCGACGGGCTGCTCGTCGAAGAAGTCCTTGCCCTTCAGCACGCCGATCGGGGTGACGACGGCGGCCGTGCCGCACGCGAACACCTCGACGATGTCACCGGATGCCACGCCCTCGCGCCACTCGGCGAGCGAGATCGCACGACCTTCGACCTTGTGCCCGCGGTCGCGCGCGAGCTGCAGGATCGAGTCGCGAGTGATCCCCTCGAGGATCGAGTCGGACTGCGGCGTCACGAGCGTGCCGTCCTTGAAGACGAACACCACGTTCATGCCGCCGAGCTCCTCGACATTGCCGTCATGGTCGAGGAAGACGACCTGGTCGCACTCGTTCTCGTACGCCTCGGACTGCGGCAACAGGCTCGCGGCGTAGTTGCCGCCGGTCTTGGCCGCACCCGTGCCGCCCTTGCCGGCGCGCGCGTACTCCTCGCTGAGCCAGATCGACACCGGCTGCACGCCGCCCTTGAAGTAGGCGCCGGCGGGCGAGGCGATCACGTAGTAGGCGACCTTGTGCGCGGGGCGCACGCCGAGGAACGCCTCCTTCGCGAACATGAACGGCCGCAGGTAGAGGCTCTGGTCCTCGCCTGAGGGCACCCAGTCGCCGTCGACGGCGATGAGCTCGCGCAGCGACTGGATGAAGTACGGGACGGGAAGCTCGGGCAGCGCGAGGCGACGGGCGGAGCGCTGCATCCGTCGCCCGTTCTGATCGGGCCGGAAGGTGTGGATCGACCCGTCGGCGTGGCGGTACGCCTTGATGCCCTCGAAGATCTCCTGGCCGTAGTGCAGCACGGCAGCGGCGGGGTCGAGCGCGATCGGCCCGTACGGCTGGACGCGCGGACGGTGCCACCCGCCGTTGATGGACCAGCAGATGTCGACCATGTGGTCGGTGAAGTTCGTGCCGAAGCCGGGGTTCTCGAGGATCTTGTCGCGCTCGGCGGCGGACTTCGCCTGGAGGTTGCGGTGCACCGTGAACTCGAGCGGGGCGAGTCCGGTGTCGGGGTCGGAGTCGATGAGGGTCATGTCACGTCCTGAGGTTCTGTGTGGCGACGTGCCGGAGCTTCCAGGTTACGCCTGGACGGCGGCGGCGATGGCGTCGCCGATCTGGGCGGTGGTGCGGCCGGCGGTGCCGCGTGCCGCGATGTCGGCCTCGACCGCGCGGGTGACGCGGGCGGCCTCGTCGCGCAGCCCGAGGTGATCGAGCAGCAGCGCGACGGAGAGGATCGCAGCGGTGGGATCGGCCTTCTGCTGACCTGCGATGTCGGGCGCCGAACCGTGGACGGGCTCGAACATCGAGGGGAACGCGCCGTCGGGGTTGATGTTGCCCGAAGCGGCGAGGCCGATGCCTCCTGTGACGGCGCCGGCCAGATCGGTCAGGATGTCGCCGAAGAGGTTGTCGGTGACGATCACGTCGAAGCGGCCCGGGTTCGTGACCAGGAAGATCGTCGCCGCGTCGACGTGCAGGTAGTCTACGTCGACTTCGGGGTGCTCCCGCGCCACGTCGTCGACGATGCGCTTCCACATCGACCCCGCGTGCACGAGCACGTTGGTCTTGTGCACGAGCGTGACCTTCTTGCGCCGGCGCTCGGCGAGGTCGAACGCGTAGCGCACGACGCGCTCGACGCCGAACGCCGTGTTGACCGACGTCTCGTTGGCGACCTCGTGCGGCGTGCCCTTGCGGATGGCGCCGCCGTTTCCGACGTACGGCCCCTCGGTGCCCTCGCGCACGACGACGAAGTCGATCTCGCCCGGCTCGGCGAGCGGGCCGGGCGCGCCGGCGTAGAGCTTCGACGGGCGCAGGTTGACGTAGTGGTCGAGCTCGAACCGGAGCTTGAGCAGCAGCCCGCGCTCGATGTTCGCGTCCTTCAGTCGCGGGTCGCCCGGCACTCCCCCGACCGCTCCGAGCAGGATCGCATCGTGCTGCTTGATCGCGTCGAGGTCGGCGTCGGTGAGCGTGTCGCCGGTCTCGAGGTAGCGCGCGGCTCCCAGCGAGAACCGGGTCTTGTCGAACCGGATGCCGCTGTCCGCGGTCGCCGCGTCGAGCACCTTCTCGGCCTCGGCGATGACCTCGGGTCCGATCCCGTCACCGGGGATGACAGCGAGCTTCACGACGCGCGACATTGCTCTCCTTGCTCGGGGTGAGGTGCGCGGGGAACGCGCAGGGTTCCAGGCTACGGGTCAGTCCTCGGTGATCTCGATCTGCCGGAACAGGTCGGCGCCCACGGCCTCGCGCATCTGGTTGAGCACGGCCTCGGGCACGGGCGAGTCGACGGTCAGCACCGACAGCGCGCGGCCGCTCGCGTCGGGGTGCGCGACCTGGAGCCCTTCGATGTTGATGTTCTGGTCGCCGAGCTCCTTCGCGTAGATCGCGACGATTCCCGGACGGTCCTGGTACCGCATGACGAGGTGGTACTGCGCGAACGGCACCTCGATCTCGTAGCCGTTGATGCCCACGACCTTGGGCACCATGCGGGTGCCGGCGAGCGTGCCGGCGACGGTGAGGACCGTGCCGTCGGCGAGCGTGCCGCGCAGGATGGTGATGTTGCGGTACAGCGGGCTCTCGGCCTCGACGATGAGCCGGGTCTCGATGCCGCGCTGCTCGGCGAACAGCGGAGCGTTCACGTACGACACGTTCTCGGACACGATGCGCGTGAAGATGCCCTTGAGCGCCGCGAGGCGGTACACGCTCACGTCGTAGGCGGCGAGTTCGCCGCGCACCTCGATGTCGAGGCTCGTGAGCGCTCCGTGGGCGAGGCCGGTGAAGAACTGGCCGAGCTTCTCGACGAGCGCGATGCCGGGGCGCACGAACGGGTCGATCACGCCGCCCGCGACGTTGACGGCGTCGGGCACGAGGTCGCCCTCGAGGGCGAGCTTGACCGAGCGCGCGACCGAGATGCCCGCCTTCTCCTGCGCCTCGTCCGTCGACGCGCCGAGGTGCGGCGTGACGACGACGTTCGGCAGGGTGAGCAGGCGGTGCGCCGAGCCGCCCTCGACGGGGGGCTCGCTCGTGAAGACGTCGAGTCCGGCTCCGGCGATCACGCCGGTGGAGAGCGCGTCGTAGAGGGCGTCCTCGTCGATGAGACCGCCGCGCGCGACGTTCACGAGGTACGCGGTGCGCTTCATAGAGCGGAGCTGCTCAGCACCGATCATGCCCGTCGTCTCGGGTGTCTTCGGCATGTGCACCGTCACGAAGTCGCTCTGCGCGAGCACCTCGTCGAACGAGAGGAGCTCGACCTGGAGCTGCGACGCGCGGGCGGGAGTCACGTACGGGTCGTAGCCGACCACGCGCACGCCGAACGCGCGCAGGCGCTCGGCGATGAGCCCGCCGATGCGGCCGAGGCCGATGATGCCGACCGTCTTCTCGAAGAGCTCGGTGCCGGTGTAGGCGCTGCGCTTCCACGCGCCGCCCGCGAGCGACGCGTGCGCCGCCGGGATGTGGCGCGCGAGGCTCAGGATGTGGCCGATGGTGAGCTCGGCGGCCGAGATGATGTTCGACGTCGGCGCGTTCACGACCATGACGCCGGCGGCCGTGGCCGCCTTGATGTCGACGTTGTCGAGGCCTACGCCCGCGCGGGCGACGACCTTGAGCTGCGGAGCCGCCGCGAGCGCCTCGCCGTCGATGCGGGTCGCCGAGCGGATGAGCACCGCGTGCGCATCCGTCAAAGCCGCCAGCAGCGCCGGACGGTCGGTTCCGTCGACGTGGCGCACGTCGAAGTCGGGTCCGAGCGCATCGATCGTGGCCGGAGAGAGCTGTTCGGCGATGAGGACGACGGGCTTCGTCACGAGATGGTCCTTCGGAGCGGGCATGCCAGAGCGATGCGGATGCGACGGTGCGGTGGAAATCCTCGCTCAGGCCCGCGTTCGGCAGGCGGCGAGGCCGTCCCCAAGCCTAGCGCGAGGCACCTGCCGGGCTTGAACCGTGACGCTCCGCTACGTCTCACCCACCGAGGAGCGACGCTCCGTACACCGTCGCGTACCCCACCACGTTGAGCCAGAACACGGCGACGAGCCCGAGACCCGCGAGAAGCGCGGCGGCGAACTCGCCCGCGCGGCGCCGATAGCCGAGCCAGAACGCGATCGCGAAGGCGATGAGGGGGAAGATCACCGCCGAGAGCAGAAGCGCCCACCCGTACCCGTTGAGCCCGAGCGGCCCGGTCGCCTGGATGAGCAGGAACGCGAGTGCGTTCCACACCGCGTACGCGTAGAAGAGGCCGAACACACCAGCGATCGTCGCGATGACCCACACCGGCATGGGTCGCGAGGGCGCGGCATCCGTCATGTCGGTCATCGTCCGATCGCCCCCATCATGATGAACGGCCACGGAATGAGCAGGAGCGCCCCCGCGGCGAGCCATGCGAAGCGCATCCACACGGGCGACGTCCGCGTGAGGAGATAGACCGCGGCGAACCAGATGATCGGGGTCGCCGCGGCGAGCCACATCGCGACGTCGTACGCGATGGGCGAGACGAGGAACTGCGCGGTGCCGCGCAGCCGCAGTCCGCCGACGATCCAGCCGATCGCGTAAAGAAGGTAGATGCCCCCGAGGACACCGAGGCCGATGAGGCCGGCGTTTCCGAGCGATGCGGATGCCCCGCCCGCAGTCTCGCGGTCGGCGAGGACCGCCGTCTCATCCGCATCCGTGCCCTTGGCGAACTCCTCGCTGCCTTTGCCCACGGCGGTGAAGCCCTCGGGGAGGACCTTCGTCGCGTCGGGCTCAGGCTCGGCGTCGGGCGGCGGGGTCGCCCCGACATCGAGCGTGGGGTCGTCGTCACCCTCCCACGTCAGGGCGTCGTCGTCGCGTCCCGCTGTCACGGTGCCAGCGTAGTGCCGCGCACCCGGCCTGCCGCAGCGGCGCGGCGAGCGGTCGGCACAAGGGACGAGGAACGCCGGCCGCCGCCGCCCCGGTTGGGGGCGACGACGACCGGCGGGAAGCCGTGCCGGATCGGCAGGCCGTCTCGATGCCGAGGTCAGGTCAGCGCGCGGCCGAGCCCTCGGTGTAATCCTCGTCCGTCTGCTTCCACGCGAACAGGGCGCGCAGCTCCTTGCCGACGCCCTCGATCGGATGCTGGGCGGCCTTCTCGCGGAGGGCGTAGAACTCGGCGCCGCCGTTGTCCTGGTCCTCGATGAAGCGCTTCGCGAACGCGCCCGACTGGATGTCGGCGAGCACGGCCTTCATGTTCTCCTTGACGTGCGGGTCGATCACACGCGGGCCGGAGACGTAGTCGCCGTACTCGGCGGTGTCGGAGACGCTCCAGCGCTGCTTCGCGATGCCGCCCTCCCACATGAGGTCGACGATGAGCTTGAGTTCGTGCAGCACCTCGAAGTACGCGATCTGCGGCTGGTAGCCCGCCTCGGTGAGCACCTCGAACCCGTACTGGACGAGCTGCGAGACGCCGCCGCACAGCACGGCCTGCTCGCCGAACAGGTCGGTCTCGGTCTCTTCCGTGAAGGTCGTCTTGATGCCGCCCGCGCGGAGGCCGCCGATGGCCTTCGCGTAAGACCACGCGGTGTCCCACGCCTTGCCCGACGCGTCCTTCTCGACCGCGACGATGACCGGCACACCACGCCCGGCCTCGTACTCGCGGCGAACCGTGTGGCCGGGGCCCTTCGGGGCGACCATCACGACGTCGACACCCTCGGGCGCCTGGATGTAGCCGAAGCGGATGTTGAAGCCGTGGCTGAACAGGAGCGTCTTGCCCTCGCTCAGGTTGTCCTTGATGGACTCCGCGTAGATGCCGCGCTGGTGCTGGTCGGGCGCGAGGATCACGATCACGTCGGCCCAGGCCGCGGCATCCGCCACGGTCTTGACCTCGAAGCCCGCCTCCTTCGCCTTCTCGATCGACTTCGAGCCCTCCTTGAGCGCGACGACGACCTCGACGCCGGAGTCGCGCAGGTTGAGGGCGTGCGCGTGGCCCTGCGAGCCGTAGCCGACGATCGCGACCTTCTTGCTCTGGATGATCGACAGGTCGGCGTCGGCGTCGTAGAAGATCTCGGTCATGTGTTGTGTCTCCTTGTGGTGGTTCGGTCCCCGAGCTTGTCGAGGGGTCGTGGTCGCTTCGGGCCTTCCGCGGGCTCAGGGACCGCTGAGGTCAGCCGCGCGCGACGCGCTCGGTGATGGACTTGCTGCCGCGGCCGATCGCGAGAAGGCCGGACTGGGCGAGCTCCTTGATGCCGAAGGGCTCGAGCGCCCGCAGGAACGCCTCGACCTTGCCCTTGTCGCCGGTCACCTCGACGACGAGCGCGTCCGGCGCGTAGTCGACGATCTGGGCGCGGAACAGGCTCACGACCTCGAGCACGTTGGAGCGCGTCTGATTGTCGGCGCGCACCTTGATCAGCATGTGCTCGCGCTGCACGGATGCCGCGGGGTCGAGCTCGACGATCTTGATGACGTTCACGAGCTTGTTCAACTGCTTCGTGACCTGCTCGAGCGGGAGCTCCTCGACGTCGACGACGACCGTGATGCGGGACAGGCCCGGCACCTCGGTGACGCCCACGGCGAGCGACTCGATGTTGAATCCGCGACGCGCGAACAGTCCTGCGACGCGCGTGAGCAGACCGGGCTTGTTCTCGACGAGAAGGCTCAGCACATGACTCGGCATCTCACGACTCCTGCTCGAACGCGGGCGAGTGATCGCGCGCGTACTGGATGTAGCTGTTGCTCACGCCCTGCGGCACCATCGGCCACACCATCGCGTCGGCGCTCACGACGAAGTCGATGACGACCGGGCGATCGTTGGTCTCGAGCGCGGTGCGGATGGCGGCGTCGACGTCCTCTTCCTTCTCGACGCGCAGCGCGAGGCATCCGTACGCCTCCGCGAGCTTCACGAAGTCGGGGATGCGCGCCGTGCCGTGGCCGGTCTCGAGATCGGTGTTCGAGTAGCGGCCGTCGTAGAACAGCGTCTGCCACTGGCGCACCATGCCCAGGGACGAGTTGTTGATGATCGCGACCTTGATCGGGATGTTGTTGATCGCGCAGGTGGCGAGCTCCTGATTGGTCATCTGGAAGCAGCCGTCGCCGTCGATCGCCCACACCGGGCGGTCGGGCTCGGCGACCTTCGCACCCATCGCGGCGGGCACCGCGTAGCCCATCGTGCCCGCGCCGCCCGAGTTGAGCCATGCGTTGGGCCGCTCGTACTTGATGAACTGCGCCGCCCACATCTGGTGCTGGCCCACGCCCGCGGCGTAGACGCCCTCGGGTCCGGTGAGCTCGCCGATGCGCTGGATCACGTACTGCGGAGAGAGCAGACCGTCGCTCGTCGGCGAGTAGCCCAGCGGGAACTCGTCGCGTAGCCCGTCGAGGAACGACCACCACGCGGTCGTGTCGGGCTTCGTTCCGCCCGTGACGCCCTGGAACGCCGCGTCGAGGTCGACGAGGACGTCCTTCAGGTCGCCCACGATCGGCACGTCGGCCGTGCGGATCTTCGAGATCTCGGCGGGGTCGATGTCGACGTGCACGATCTTCGCGTGCGGCGCGAACAGCGCGGACTTGCCGGTCACACGGTCGTCGAAGCGCGAGCCGAGCGCGAGGATGAGGTCGGCCTCCTGCAGCGCGAGCACCGCGGGAACGGTTCCGTGCATGCCGGGCATGCCCAGGTGCTGCGGATGCGAGTCGGGGAACGCCCCGCGCGCCATGAGGGTCGTGACGACCGGGGCGCCGGTCGACTCGGCGAAGGTCTGGAGCTCGCTGGCCGCTCGGGCGCGGATCACACCTCCACCGACGTACAGCACGGGCTTCTTGGCCTCGGCGAGGAGCCGCGCCGCGGCCTGGATCTGCTTTCCGTGCGCCTTCGTGACCGGGCGGTAGCCGGGCAGGTCGATCTTCGGCGGCCACACGAAGGGCACCTCGTTCTGCTGCGCGTCCTTCGTGATGTCGACGAGCACGGGACCGGGGCGACCTGTGCCGGCGATCTCGAACGCCGCGGCGATCGCACCGGGGATCTCCTCGGCGCGCTTCACGAGGAAGGAGTGCTTCGTGATCGGCATCGTGATGCCGACGATGTCGGCCTCCTGGAAGGCATCCGTCCCCATGAGGTTCGAGAAGACCTGACCCGTGATGCACACGATCGGAACCGAGTCCATGTAGGCGTCGGCGATCGCGGTGACGAGGTTGGTCGCACCCGGTCCGGACGTCGCGATCGCGACGCCGGTCTTGCCGGATGCCGCGGCGTAGCCCTCCGCGGCGTGACCGGCGCCCTGCTCGTGCCGCACGAGGATGTGGCGGATCTTCGACGCGTCCATGAGCGGGTCGTACACGGGCAGGATGGCGCCGCCCGGCAGACCGAACACGTCGGTCACACCGAGCAGTTCGAGCGAGCGGACGACCGCCTCGGCGCCCGAGAGCACGGGCGCGGACGCGGTGCGAGCGGGAGGCCGGGGAACGGCCGGGGCGGAGTCGGCGGGCATGGTGATGGATCCTCGGATCTGTGGTCAGGGTTCGAAGTGCGGCAGCGCCGCTTCTCGACGACCGACGGGGGTCACCCCGTCACGGCGCCTTCGGCAGCGGAGCGCACGAGTCGGGAGTACTTGGCAAGGACGCCACGGGTATAGCGCGGAGGAAGGGGCTCCCAGCCAGAGCGGCGGGAGCTCAGCTCGGCTTCATCGACGAGTAGGTCGAGAGAGCGAGCCGCGATATCGACCCGTATCAGATCACCATCGCGCACGAAGGCGATGGGACCAGCGTCCACCGCTTCGGGTGCTATGTGGCCGATGCACAGGCCGGTTGTGCCGCCTGAGAATCGTCCGTCCGTCAAGAGTAGTACATCTTTTCCGAGCCCAGCGCCCTTGATGGCGGCGGTGATCGCGAGCATCTCCCGCATACCGGGGCCCCCCTTCGGCCCCTCGTAGCGGATGACCACGACGTCGCCGGCCGTGATCTCGCCGGCCTCCAGCGCGTCCATCGCGGCGCGCTCGCGCTCGAACACGCGCGCCGGCCCTTCGAACACCGCGGCGTCGAACCCGGCGGTCTTCACGACCGCGCCCTCGGGCGCGAGCGAGCCGTGCAGGATCGTGAGGCCGCCCGTGGCGTGGATGGGGTCGTCGAAGCGGTGGATGACCTTGCCGTCGACCGGATCGGGGTCGAGGTCGCGCAGGTTCTCGGCGAGCGTCTTGCCCGTGACGGTGAGCGCGTCGCCGTGCAGGAGGCCCTCGTCGAGCATCGCCTTCATGACCACCGGGATGCCTCCGTGGCGGTCGACGTCGTTCATGACGTACTGGCCGAACGGCTTCATATCGGCGACGTGCGGGACCTTGTCGCCGATGCGGTTGAAGTCGTGCAGGCTCAGCTCGACGTCGGCCTCGCGCGCGATCGCGAGGAGGTGCAGCACGACGTTTGTAGAGCCGCCGAGGGCCATCGCGAGCGCGATCGCGTTCTCGAACGCCTCCTTGGTGAGGATGTCGCGCGTCGTGATGCCGAGCCGCAGCAGGTTGACGACCGCCTCGCCCGAGCGGTGCGCGAACGCGTCGCGGCGCCGGTCGGCCGACGGCGGCGCGGCCGAGCCGGGAAGCGAGAGCCCGAGCGCCTCGGCGACGGACGCCATCGTGTTGGCGGTGTACATGCCGCCGCAGGCACCCTCACCCGGCGCGAACGAGCACTCGATGCGCTTGAGGTCGGCCTCGCTCATGCGGCCCGACAGGCACGCGCCGACTCCCTCGAAGGAGTCGATGATCGTGATCTCCTTCTCGGTGCCGTCGGAGAGCTTGACCCAGCCCGGCGCGATCGATCCGGCGTAGAGGAACACGCTCGACAGGTCGAGCCGTGCCGAAGCCATGAGCATGCCGGGGATCGACTTGTCGCATCCGGCCAGCAGCACCGTGCCGTCGAGGCGCTCGGCCATGACGACCGTCTCGACCGAGTCGGCGATGACCTCGCGCGAGACGAGCGAGAAGTGCATGCCCTCGTGGCCCATCGAGATGCCGTCCGACACCGAGATCGTGCCGAACTGCAGCGGGTAGCCGCCGCCGGCGTGCACGCCCTCCTTGGCGCCCTGCGCGAGCCGGTCGAGGCTCAGGTTGCACGGCGTGATCTCGTTCCAGCTCGAGGCGATGCCGATCTGCGGCTTGTCCCAGTCCTCGTCGCCCATGCCGACGCCGCGGAGCATTCCGCGGGAGGTCGTGGCTTCGATGCCGTCTGTCACCACGCGACTGCGCGGCTTGATGTCGATAGTGCTGTCGGACTGGTTCACATGTGAAGTCTATTCGCGGCCGTCGACCGCTCGCGCCCGCGGCTGAGGGCGGCGACGCGCGGGAGGCAGAACGTGCGGGCGCCTGCGCGGGGCGCCCACGATTCCGACCAGCTCGCCGAGACGTTCGACCCGCATGCTCACGACATCGCCCTCCTGCAACGGCGGCGGGACGAGCTCGCCGCCCGCGAGTCCCCACAGCTCCGCGAGGCATCCGCCGTTGCCGACCGTGCCCGCGCCGATGACGTCACCGGGCATCACCCGCGACGCGCGAGAAGCGTAGGAGATGAGCTCGGGGAACGTCCACGCCATGTTGGAGAGGAGGTCGGCGCCCGTGAGGACGCCGTTGACGTACACTTCGGCGCGCAACGCGAGGAATCCGTCCTCGTCGATGCGATCGTCGACCTCATCCGCCGTCACGATCCAGGGCCCGAGGGAGGTGGCGAAGTCCTTGCCCTTCGCGGGCCCGAGGCGCACGTTCATCTCGTGGATCTGGATGTCCCGCGCCGACCAGTCGTTCATGATGACGTAGCCGAAGATGCGCCCCTCGGCCGTCGCGGGATCGAGGTCCTCCCCCGGTTCGCCCCCGAGCACGACGGCGACCTCGAGCTCGTAGTCGAGCCTTTCCGTCGCGGGCGGGCGGATGCGGGCGCCCGAGCCGTGGAGGGTGTGCGGGTTGGTGAAGTAGAAGGTGGGCGACTCGTACCACTGAGCGGGCACGTTCGGGCGTCCTCGAGCGTCGGCGCTCATGCCCTCGACGTGCTCCTCGAAGACCGCGAAGTCGCGCACTGCTCCGGGGACGACGGGCGGGAGCAGCTCCACGTCCGACAGGGCGCGTCCCGGGCGACCGGTCGTCGCGGCCTCCGCCTCGTGCGCGTAGTCGAGTCCGCGTCGCAGCACCTCGGCGAGTGCGATCCCGTCCGGGAACCGCACGACGGCATCCGCCTCGACGACCCCCTCCTCGACCTCACCGCGATGCGTCCAGCGTGCGATCCTCATTGCGATCCTCCTCGATTCACAGCGGGCGGGCGAGCCGCTCGCCCAGTTCGGCGATCAGGCGCGGCATCTCGGCGGAATGGTCCTCGCCGTCGCGCTGCCACTCCGCGAGCTGCACGGATGCGTCGACCACGGCGGTCGCGCGCGCGACGCGCCGACGGTGGAACTCGTCCCACAGCTCCGACGTGATCTCCGTCGCCTCGACGACGAGGTCGGTGAGCACGAGCGCGTCCTCGAGCGCCTGCGCGGCACCCTGCGCGATCGTGGGCGGGCACGAATGCGCGGCATCGCCGATGATGACCGTGCGACCCCGATTCCACGGCGCCGGGACGACGTGGCGCGTGAACCACGTGTAGTTCACCAGCGCGTCGCCCGAGTCCAGGTCGGCGCGGATGCTGTCCCACGGTCCTCCGTACGCGCGCGACCGCTCGCGCATGTACGCGGCGCCTTCCGCGGCGGGGAGGTCGAAGTGCCGCTCGGCGTCGAAGACGAGGAACGCGTACATGGAGTCCACGCCGGTGGGCGTGTATCCCGCGATGTAGGCCGGTCCGCCGTAGTACAGCTCCGTCGTCTCCACCTCGGCGGGGCGCGAGACGAACGCGCGCCAGATGCCCATGCCGGTCGGCTCGGGTCCGGTCGTGATCCCGAGGCTCGCGCGTATCGCGGAGTGCAGTCCGTCCGCGCCGATCACGAGGTCGTACGTCCCCACGTCCCCCGTCTCCGACTCGAGGGTCACGACGCCCTGCCCCTCGCGGACGCCCGTCGCACGCACGTCGAACCGCGCGCGCACGCCCGCGGCCGTCGCGTGCTCGAAGAGGATGCGTGCGAGGGCCGGACGCGGCATCCCCATCGCCGAGGGCATCCCGGCCACCGGCGCGGACCCCTCCGCACGTCGTGCGATGACAGGCGCGTCGGGTCCGGGTGCCCGCAGCACGAGACCGTCGAACGGATAGCCGGCGGCGGCGACGTCCTCCCACGCGCCGAGCGCGGCGAACGCCTGAAGCGCGTTCGCCTGCAGCGAGATGCCCGACCCGAGCGCCGTGAGCTCGGGCTGGGCCTCGATCAGATCGACGGCGATGCCGGCACGCGCGAGCCGGATGGCTGCTGCGAGACCGGAGACGCCTGCGCCGACGACGGCGACATTGCTGACAGCTGGCATCTCGGAACCTCCTTGTTCAGAGAGTCGGGTGGGGCGAGCACCGCCCCGGTGTTCAGAGCAGTGCGATCGGATTGAGAGGAGAGCCCACCGCACCCGTCACGGGAAGCGGGGCCGCCGAGAGCAGGAACTCGTAGCGGCGCGTCTCCGCGCACACCGCGCCGAGCTCCTCGAGATCCCACATCTCGCCGACCGTGAGGCCCATGTTGGGGATCACGATCTGGTGGAGCGGCTGGAAGGAGTCGTCGAACTCGTTGGGGCGCACCTCGAAGCCCCACGTGTCCGTCGCGACGGCGGCGATCTCCGTGCGGTGCAGCCACCCGGCTGTCGTGATCGACAGGCCCGGCGCCGGTCCGCCCGCGTACTCGCCCCATCCGTCCCGGCGGGCGCGAGCCAGCTGGCCCGTGCGCACCAGGAGGATGTCCCCGCGGCCGACGCGCGAGGTCTCCCCCTGGTGCTCCACGCACGCGTCCAGGTCTTCGACCGTGATCGCGTACCCGTCTTCCAGCTCTCCGGTCTCGGGTCGCAGGAAGCGGCCCATGTCGAGGAGCACGCCGCGCGAGACGATGGTGGCGGCCGCGTGCTCGATGCCCGTGACGAGGTCGCCCTCGGTCGTCACGACGTCGCCCGCCTTGCGACCGTTGTACGCCATGCCCCGGTCGAAGATGTGACCGAGCCCGTCCCACTGCGTCGAGCACTGGAGCGGCATGACGATCATGTCGTCCGCACCGCCGATGCCATGCGAGAAGCGATACGGATGGCGCTCGTGATCGAGTCCCGTCCCCGTCATCGTGTGGACTGGGTTGTTCCGCTTCTTCCAGCCGCGCTGCGGCCCGTCCTCGTCGAACGGCTGGCCGAGCGACACGGCTCGACCCAGCGCGACCAGCTGTGCCGCCTCGACCCGCTTGCGCTCATCGATGAAGTTGAGCGTCCCGAGCCTGTCGTCGGCGCCCCACCGACCCCAGTTCCGGTACGCCTCGGCACGGATCACGACTTCACCCAGAGCATCCGCGCGATCGAGATCGGCGGGGTTCTCCGACAACGAACTCATGACCTGCTCCCCGACCGGCGGGCGATCACGCCTTGCCCTTGAGGAGGTCGCCCTTCACCTCGTCCGGAACGCCCTGCTCCGTCGCGGTCGGACCGTCGGCCGGCGGGAACGACTCCGTCAGCGACAGCGGCATGGTCTTGTTGCGGTAGATGTCGTACGAGCCCTGCGAGGTCTTCCAGGTCTGCGGCTCCCAGTCCGGCACGTAGTTGCGGTAGCCGCCGCTGTTCAACTCGACGCGCATGCCCGACGGCTCGCGGTAGTAGAGGAACGACTGCTCGCCGATGCCGTGGATCGTCGGCCCGTACTCGATGTGCACGCCGTTCTCCATGAGCAGGTCGGCTGCGATGAGCATCTCCTCGAGCGTGTCGTACCAGTACGCGTAGTGATTGACGCGCCCGGAGCGCGTGGACCCGTCCAGCACGACGCCGAGGTCGTGCGACTTCTCGTTCGTCGTGAGGACCGAGAACACCGAGAGCGGCGCGTCCTCCAGCACGGTGCGGGCCATGATCCGGAACCCGAGGACCTCGCTGTACCACTGCGCGAAGGCGTCCACGTCGCTCGCGCAGATCGTGACGTGGTCGAGATGACGCGGGGCGCCCGCGACCCGCGAGCGACGCTGCGGACGATCCGGGAAGGTCGAGGCGAGCTCGCCCTCGGTGTAGCGGTGGTGCACCGCGTCCCAGTGCAGCACCATGGTGTGGCCCCACGGCCCGACGAACCGGTACGCGCGTCCGATGTCGCGGCCGTCGAACCACTCGCCCGCGACGCCCTTCGCCTCGATGCGGCGGACCGCCTCGTCGAGGGCCTCGCGGCTCGTCGTGCGCCACGCCATCGAGTGCAGCGCGGTCTCCTCGGCTTGCTCGATCACGAGGCTGTAGGTGTAGTAGTCGCCCCACGCCCGCAGGTACACCCGGTCGCCGTCGCGTGCGACCTCCGTCATTCCCAGATGAGTGACGTAGAAGTCGACGGATGCCTGGACGTCGCGCGTCGTCAACGCGACGTAGGACAGGTGGGAGAGCAGGGTGATCATCGTCGATCCTTTCAGGCGTGGAACAAGCTCGTCTCGATTGTGGGCGAGGTGGAACCATTGGGGAACGGCATAATCACTATCATCGGCATCAGTATTTCCGATACTTCTGGCATCCACTCAGAGAGGAGCAGACGGTGGCCGACGACCCGTTGCTCTCCCGCCTCGATCTCAACCTCCTCGTGTCGCTCGACGCGCTGCTCACCGAGCGGAACGTCACGCGCGCGGCCGAGCGCCTGCACCTGAGCCAGCCGTCCCTGAGTGCGGCGCTCGCACGCCTTCGCGCGCACTTCGACGATCCCCTGCTCGCGCGGCGCGGAAACACGTATGAGCTCACGCCGCTCGCGACCCGTCTCCTCGAGCACACCGCCGATGCGCTCAGCGCCGTGCGCCGTGTGTTCGAGAGCCAGTCCCGGTGGGACCCGTCCCAATCCACCCGCACCTTCACGGTGCACGGCTCCGACTACGCGCTCACCGTCATCGGCGCGACGCTGTCCCGCCTCGTGAGCGCCCAGGCGCCCGGCGTGCGCCTGCGGCTCGTGCCGACTTCCAGCATGGGCATCGACGACGTCCTCAATCGGCTCGCGTCGGTCGACGGCCTGATCCTGCCGTACGGCATCACCGCCGATCGCCCGTCCATGGACCTGTGGCGCGACGACTGGGTGATCCTCGCGGCAGAGGACAACCCGCGCGCCACGCCGACCGTGAGCCTGGAGGCGCTCTCGGCGTCGCCGTGGGTGTTCACGTATCAGACGCGGTCGTCGTTCACCGCGGTCGGCCGCCAGCTCGAGCAGCTCGGACTCCAGCCGCGCGTGGAAGCCGTGGTGGAGAGCTTCTCCCTGCTGCCGCTCTACGTCGCCCAGACCGACCGCTTCGCGTTGATCCAGCGCAAGCTGGCGCCGCGTGTCCTGGGCCTCGGGGGCGTTCAGGTGTGCGAGATCCCGTTCGAGCCGGTTCCGCTCATCGAGGCGCTGTGGTGGCACCCCGCGCACGGCAACGACCCGGAGCACGTATGGCTCCGCGGCCTGTTCGCCGAAGCGGCGCGCGATCTCCAATGACGCGCTGCGGGCTTCACAGCGCCGCGCGCGCGGAGAGAGCGCCGGCGTTGTCCGCGAGGATCCCCGAGGCGGTGCCCTCGTCGAGACCCGCGCCCCGGATGAACCCGACCGGGTCATCGAGGCCCATGTCGAACGGATAGTCGCTGCCCAGCACGACGCGTTCCGCGCCGGCCACCTCGATGAGCTGTCTGAGCGCACGGTCATCGTGCACGACCGTGTCGAACCACATGCGACGCAGGTACTCGGACGGCGCCCGGAGGCACTCCTGGGCATCCGGGCGCACACGCCACGCATGGTCCGATCGACCGATCGCGGTGGGCAGGTACCCGCCGCCGTGTGCCGCGACGATGCGCAGTTCCGGATGCCGGTCGAGCACGCCCGCGAAGATGAGATGCGACAGCGCGACCGCGTTCTCCACCGGCTGCCCCACGGTGTTGGCGAGGTAGAACCGGTCCAGCCGCTCGTCGAGCGAGCATCCGAACGGATGCACGAAGACGACTGCGCGCAACTCCGCGGCTCGTGCCCAGAACGGCTCGAGCCGGGGATCTGAGAGCTCGACGTCGCCCGCGAACGACGAGATCTCCACACCCACGAGCCCGTGTTCGAGCACAGCGTCGTCCAGTGCCGCGACAGTCTCAACCGGATGCTGCAGAGGAACGAGCCCCAGGCCCACAAGGCGGTCCGGTGCCGCAGCGACATGCTCTGCGACGAGCCGATTCGCCTCTCGGGCCGCCCATGTCGCGAGCGCGCGAGGCGCCCAAGGGTAGAAATGGTTCGGCGACGCGCTCACCCACTGCCGGTCCACACCCTGCTCGTCCATTCGCCGCAGCCGATGCTCCACGTCGACGAGTGCGGGGATCCGTGCGGCCACCATGGGGCCGGACACCGCCTGGCTGGCGGCGCCGTTGCGCCGCAGATCGAGTTCCGCCGCGGCGCGCACGAGGTCGGGCTCGCGGCGCTCGACTTCCGCATGCAGCGTGGGCAGCAGAACGTGGGCATGCACATCCGTGATCATGCGCGGATCTCCCCCAATCGTCGCGGGTGCGGCGTGGCCGCACTCGTGGGCGACGACGCACTCGGCTCCGCCACGCATCGCACCACCTGGGTGCCGAGGTGCGTGATGCTGCCCGTGAGCACATCGCCGTCGCGCAGGAAGCGATCCCAATGCTGTCCGTTGCCGGCCGGGCTGCCCGTCAAGACGAGGTCACCGGGCAGCAGCGGGATCGTCTGAGATGCCGTTGAGACGATGTGCGCGACGTCGTACACGAGCTCGGCCGTCGAGGCGTCCTGCATCGTGCGGCCGTTCAGCTCGAGGTGCACGCGGAGGTCGCCCGGATCGACGTAGGGCGCCGGCACGAGGAAGGGCCCGGTCGGGAGGAAACCGGGCGCGTTCTTCGAACGGAACCAGTCCGCTCCCATCGCCCCGACATCGCGCGGGAACACGAGGTCACGCGTGGTGATGTCGTTCACGATCGTGTACCCCGCGACATGGGCTGCCGCCTCCTCGGGCGTCACCCGGAAGGCGGGCGCTCCGATGACCGCGGCGAGCTCCAGCTCCCAGTCGTGCCGGTCGCTGCCCGCGGGCAGGACGAGCGGTTCGTCGTCGCCGACGACGCACTGGGGCAGGCCGATGAAGATGAACGCACGCCCGCTTGCGGCACGCTCGTCCATCGCGCGCTCCGCACGCGCCCGAGCCTCCTCCTCGCTGATGCCGCTGTCGCCGCGGGTCATGCTCGCCACCGCGAGCTGGATGACGTGCGTGCGGTAGTTCGCACCGGCCTGGAGCACCTGGCGCGGCTCGACGGGTGCGGTGAGCGTCACGTCGGAGAGGGCTCGCCACGGTCCGTCCGCGTGCGCGAGCGTTTCGAGTCGGGCCCACTCGGCCGCCGCGAGGAACGCATTCAGATCGGCGGCGCCGAGCTCGTCGGGACCGAGCGGACGGATCCGATCGCCTCGGACGACTCCGAGCGTGACGCCGGCGTCGTCTCGGAACCGTGCGAGTGCGAACGGGGCATCCGGTGCTCGTGTCGTCATCGCGTCCCCATCCACTCGACACTCTCCGCTCCCGCGCTCAATCGGTCACCGCCGCGGGCGTCAGGCTGTTCTGCTGGATCTCGCCGAGGACGCGCGTGCGCAGCTCGACGAACGTCGGCGTGGACTTCGTCGTGAGCTGCGTCCGCTCTCGACCGAGGGGCACCTCGACGTCGTCGACGATGCTCGACGGCCGCCCGCCCAGGACGACCACGCGATCTCCGAGGTACACGGCCTCGTCGATGTCATGCGTCACGACGACGATGGTGATCCCGATCTCGTTGCGAAGGCGCAGCACGAGGTCCTCGAGGTCGAACCGGGTCTGGGCGTCGAGCGATCCGAACGGCTCGTCCATCAGCATGATCGGCGCCTCGTACGCGAGAGCCCGTGCGATGGCGACGCGCTGCTGCATGCCGCCTGACAGCTGCCAAGGATACTTGTCCTCATTGCCGCCGAGGCCCACCACCTCGAGCGCTTCGCGCGCGCGCCGGCGTCGTTCGGCCTTGCCGACGCCACGGCCCTCGAGCGGGAAGGCGACGTTGTCGGCGACCTTCATCCACGGCATGAGCGAACCGCGGTAGTCCTGGAACACGACCGCGATCTTCTCGGACGGTTCCGTGATCTCCTCGCCGGCGAGCGACACCGAGCCCGTGCTCGGCGCCGCGAGCCCCGCGAGCAGTCGCAGCAGGGTCGTCTTGCCCACGCCGGACGGCCCGACGAGGCACGTGACGTCCCCCGTGCGGATCTGCAGGGTCAGTCCGTGGATGACCTCGACGCGGCTCTCGCCGGTTCCGAACGACTTGCCCACGTCCGCTGCGCTGAGCGCGACATCCGTCGCCATGTCACGGGTCATGACTTGTCTCCCTTCGAGACGCGCCCGGAACGTCGCGTCTCCGCGTCCTGCCGGGTCCACGCGAGCACGCGATGCTCGCCGAACATGTACAGCGCGGTGAAGAGCCATCCGATGACTCCGATCAGCAGCGTCCCGGCCCACGTCTCGGGCAGTTGGAAGCGCTGTCCGCTCTGCAGGATGAAATGGCCCACACCCTCCGTGGACCCGTACATCTCGCTCACCACGAGCATGACGATCCCGATGGAGATGGCCAGCCGCAGCCCGATCGCGATCTGCGGCGCCGCGCCCGGCAGCACGACCCGACGGATGCGCAGAGCGAGCGGGATGCGATAGGAGCGCGCGGTCTCGAACACGCTGGCCTGGATCGAGCGGACTCCTTCGATCGTGTTGAGCAGGATGGGCCACACGCACGCGAGGAAGATGAGGAAGACCTTCGGGCCCCGCCCGACGCCGAGCGTGAGGATCACGATGGGCACGAAGACCACGATGGGCAGGGTGCGGAAGAAGTCCAGGTAGGGCGAGAGCACCTGCCCGACGCGAGGCATGAGGCCGATCGCGGTGCCGATCGCGACACCGACGACGGTCGCCAGGATCAGGGCCATGAAGTAGTTGCCGAAGCTGTACGCGAGCGAGCTCCACAGCGTTCCTGATGCGGCCCAGTCGCCGAATGCGGCGAGGATGGTCGTCAGCGGCGGCCAGAACACCGATGTCGACTGCGCCGACACGAGGAACCACGCCAGCACCAGCACGACGGGCAGCCACACCTGCAGCAGGACCGCCGAGACAGGACCGTACGACTTGACGTTCATCTCAGTCCTCCCCCTTCACCGGCGGCCGCCACCGCACGATGGCCGACTGGAGCCTCTCGAGACCGGCGTTCACGCCGAACCCGAGCAGTCCCGCGGTCACGATGTACGCATAGGCCACCGGCGGGTTCGCGCCCAGCTGCGCATCCGTGATCTGGTTGCCGATTCCCGCCGAGCCGCTGAGGACCTCGGTCGAGATCGCGACGAGAACGGCGACGGATGCGCCGAGCCGCAGTCCCGTCAGGATCGAGGGTGCGGCGCTGGGCAGCATGACCCTGCGCACGAGGAGTCCGCGGGGAGTGCGGAAGGCGCGCGCGGTCTCGAGGATCGAGGGCGGGATGCGGCGCACGCCCTGCTGCGTCTGCACGATGATGAGGAACACCACCGCGACGAACACGAGCGTCGCCTTGAGCTCGATTCCCCGGCCGAGGATCAGCACCATCACGGCGATGAGGGCGACCGCCGGGAAGGCCCGACCGAAGTCGATGAGGAAGCGCATCGACAGCTCGGCCGCACTCGACGCCGCCGTGAGGATGCCGATCGCGATGCCGACGACAGCGGCCGCCGCGAGTCCGACTGCGGCGCCCCACAGGGTGAGCCCGAGCGCCTCCCAATACTGCGCCGTGACGATCTGCTCGCCCAGAGCGACGGCGACCGCCGCCGGCGAGGGCAGAAGCCCGGCCGGGAAGAGATCCGATGCCGAGATCGCCGCCCACAGTGCGATCCCGCCGACGAACACCACCGCGCGCCACAGCGCGATGGCCGGGACGGCGCGGCGGCGGTTGTCCGCCGCCGCGCTCGCCCGGATGGTCTGAGTCCAGGTCACGATCGTGAATTCACCTGCCGGCCGTCGCCGGTCAGCGCGCCCCTTCCCAGACCAGCTCCTCGTAGGTGAGGTCGTCGCGAACCTCGCCGAGGGTCTTCATGACCTCGAGCATGCGGTCCCAACCGCCCTTGTCGAGCTCGACCGACAGCACATCGAGCATCATCACGTTGTCGACGAAGGGCGGCGGCAGCTCCGTGTTCTCGCGGTAGACGCGACGCACCTCGTCCGGGTTCGCGTTGGAGAACTCGGTCGCTTCGCGGAGACCCTCCAGGAAGCGCTCGAGCGCGACGGGGTTCTTCTCGGCGTACTCCCGGCTGGCGACCCACACCACCTGCGGTGCGTACGGCAGGAACTCGCGGACGCCGGTTCCGACGCGCGTGAAGCCGTTGTCGACCGCCTGCAGGAGGAAGATGCTGAACGTGAAGATCGCGTCGACCTGACCGTTCGCCGCCGCGGCGACCATCGCGTCCACCGGGATGGGGACGAACTCGACCTCGTCCAGCGGGATGCCGTTCTCTTCGAGCGCGGCCACGACCGTGAGGTGAGGAAGTCCACCGAGCTCGGGGATGCCGACCTTCTTGCCGCGCAGGTCCGACCAGTCCTTGATCGGGCTGCCCGGAGGGACGATGAGGCCATCGGAGGCCTCGCCCTCCTGATTCGGGTCGGCGGACTTCGTCCCCGCGACCACCACGATCGGCATGCGCTCGTTGATCGCGCGGACGGCGGTCACGGCATCCGTCGCCGCGATGTCCATCTCGCCCGCGATGAGCGCGGAGTTCGTCGCTGCGCCGCCGCCGCCACCGGTCACCTGCAGATCGACGTCGAGCCCGGCATCCTCGAAGAAGCCCTTCTCGTGCGCCAGGATCGAGTTCTCGATCGTGACGGCACCGCGCGCGACGGTCATCGAGATGACCTCCGGCGCGTCGGCGTCGGATGACCCGGCGTTCGATGCCGGCGTGGACGAGCCGGCGCAGCCTGCGAACACCGCGGTGAGAGACAGAGCGGCGGTCGTGGCGATCGCGGTCTTCCGCCAGCGGCGCAAGGGTCGACGAGGTCCCATTTCATCTCCTTTGATGGATCCGGAACTCACCCGCCGCGGTCCCCGTCGGGGCGCGTGCCGGTGCAGTTAACCCACTATCGGCATGGCCGTAACCATCAGGGAAGAACGGTTTGCCGATGCGAAGTATCGGCCTTGCCGATGACTGCCGCGAGGCGGAAAGGGCGTTACGCGGCGCCCCGCTCGTCGGAGCGCAGGCGGGCGAGCGACGCGAGAGCGCGCGCCATGGCGGGGATGTCGGGCACCCTCACACGCGCCGCCGACGGCCGGTCGCCGACGAGGATCCCGAGGTCGCCCGGCCCCAGGCTGCCGAGCGCGTCCTCGTCGGTCACGTCGTCGCCCGCGTAGAGCACCGCGTCGGCGTGCGTGAGCTCGCGCAGCTTGCGGACCGCGGTGTCCTTCCCCTCGTCGCGGAACGCGTATTCGACGATGTTCCGTCCCGTGCGGCGCCGCCACGAGGGCGCTTCGGCGGCCACCAGGTCGTCGACCTCGGCGTCGGCACGGGCGGCGGTCGCGGCATCCGTCAATCGCGTGTGCACCGCGAACCCGAACGTCTTCGGCTCGATCCAGACGTTGTCGTACTTCGACACGATCGACTCGGCGTGCGCGCGCAGCTCGTCGCGCAACGCGATCTCGCCCTCGTCCTCGCTGGGCTCGAGCGGCCCCTCCCCTGGAATCCAGTACTCGGCCCCGTGCGAGCCGGCGAGGAAGATCGGCGAGTCGTCGCGGTGCTCGGCGATGTGCCGCAGGTCGACGAGGCTGCGCCCCGACACGAACGCGACGGAGACGCCCGGCTCGCCGACGAGCGCATCGACGGCGGACGCCGCCTCGGGCAGCATGCGGGCGTCGAGCGGCACGTCTTGGAGCGGCGCGAGCGTGCCGTCGAAGTCGAGGGCGACGAGGAGGTGATCGGATGCGGCGATCCGCCGCAGCTCGGCCTGCAGCGTCTCTTCGGCGTCGTCGGGGATGTTCACGCGGTGACCCTCCTCGGTCGCTGGCGTTTCTCGTCGCGAGCGGCTGCGAGCGCGTCGAGGAACGACCTCGACCAGCGCTCGACGTCGTTCTCGATGACCTTGCGGCGGAGCGCGCGCATGCGGCGCCCCTGCTCGGCCGGAGGCATCGCGATCGCGCGCATGATCGTGTCTTTCAGCGCGTCGATGTCGTGCGGGTTGACGCGCAGCGCCGACCCGAGCTCGTCGGAGGCGCCCGTGAACTCGCTCAGCACGAGCACGCCGCGGTTGTCGATGCGCGAGGCGACGTACTCCTTCGCGACGAGGTTCATGCCGTCCCGCAAGGCCGTGACGAGCATGACGTCGGCGGCGAGGAAGAGCGCGACCATCTCCTCGCGCGGATACGCCTGATGCAGGTACCGGATCGCGGTGTGGCCCATCGTGTCGTGGTCGCCGTTGATGCGTCCGACCGTGAGCTCGATCTCGTCCCGCAGCTGCACGTACGAGTCGACGCGCTCGCGGCTCGGGCTCGCGACCTGCACGAGCGTCGTGTCCTCGACGTCGATGAGGCCGTCCTCGAGGAGCTCGCCGAAGGCCTTCAGCCGATGACGGATGCCCTTGGTGTAGTCGAGCCGGTCGACGCCGAGGAGGATCTTCGACGGATTGCCGAGGCTCTCGCGGATCTCCTTCGCGCGGGCCTGCACGTCCGGGCGCTTCGCCATCTCTATGTACGACTCGGCGTCGATCGAGATCGGATATGCGCGGGCGAGGGCCGAGCGCGTGCTGCCGTCGGCCTCGGGCACCGTGATGCGGGACGAGCGCGTCTCGTAGTGCAGGAGGCGCCGGATCGCGCGTGCGAAGTTGCCTGCGTCGGCGACGCGCTGGAAGCCGATGACGTCGGCGCCGAGGAGTCCCTCGAGCACCTGGCGTCGCCACGGCAGCTGTGAGTACAGGCCATATGCCGGGAACGGGATGTGATGGAAGTAGCCGATCGTGAGGTCGGGTCGCGATTCGCGGATCATCTGCGGCACGAGCTGCAGCTGGTAGTCCTGCACCCAGACGGTCCCGCCCTCGGCGGCGACGTCGGCGGCGGCATCCGCGAATCTCCGATTCACGCGCACGTACGCGTCCCACCACACGCGGCGATAGCGCGGCACCGCGATCACGTCGTGGTAGAGCGGCCAGATCGTGTCGTTCGAGAAGCCCTCGTAATACAGCTCGACGTCGTCGTCGCTGAGGGTCACGGGCACCAGGTTGACGCCGTCGAACTCGAATGGATCGACCTTGAGATCCGGTCGGCCGGGCCAGCCCACCCACGCGCCGTCGGTGCGCCGCATCACCGGTTCGAGTGCGGTCACGAGGCCGCCGGGAGACCGCCGCCAGGAGCCCTCGCCATCACTCCCCTCAGCCGAGTCGGGCACCCAGTCGACAGGCAGACGATTGGCGACGACGACGAACTCGGCTCCGGACACGCGGGCTCCTCACTCGGGGGGTACGCGGCAATAGCCAGGCTATCGCGATGCCGCAACCCCGATGCCCGCGTTGACATGTGGGCGCTAGCGTGTTCGCATGCGCAAGTATCTGTTCGGCACCGGCCTGCTCACCGCGATCACGGGCGGCATCACGCTGCTGCGCAGCCTCCGCACCGAGCAGTTCACGTGGCGCACCGCGCTCGCGTGGCTGAGCTGGGGCATCTCGCTCGCGCTCGCGATCGGTGCGGTCGTCGACGTGCGCCGTGCGCGCCACGGTGAGCTCGCTCCCGCCGACTCCCCCGTGCACGGCAAGGAGTCGAAGATCTTCCGCAAGAGCGTTCGGAGCTGACGCACTCCGGCTGCGGATCAGAGTCGGATCTCGTAGTGCACGAACCCGGTGTGCTTCGCGACCCGGTCGTAGAGGGCGCGCGCGGTGGTGTTCGTCTCGTGCGTGAGCCAGTACAGCTTGGAGCAGCCGGATGCCTCGGCCCACGCCCGCGCGTGCTCGATGAGCGCCCGGCCGGCGCCCGTGCCGCGGGCGTCGGTGAGACGAAGAGGTCCTCGAGGTAGCAGTACGTCGTCGTGGTCCACGTCGCCGGATGCGCGAGCCAGTGCACGAGGCCGACCGCCCGTCCGTCGGCGTCGCGCGCGAGCGCACCGTGGAGCTCGCGGCCCGCGACGAGACGCTCGAATGTCGACTCGGTGACGGCTTCCGGAAGCGTCGCCTCGTAGAACTCGAGATACGCGCGCCAGAGCGGCAGCCACTCGTCGCGATCAGCCGCGGTGAGGTCGTGGATCGTGGTCATCCGACGACGGTACCGCCCGCGCGGCCCGGGTCCGGGTCGCGCGGGCGGTGCTGCGTCTTTCCGAGGCGTCAGCGCGTGATGATGAGCGCGTCGCCCTGCCCGCCGCCGCCGCACAGCGCGACCGCGGCCGTGCCTCCACCCCGGCGCACGAGCTCGTGCACGGTGTGGACGACGAGGCGGTTGCCGGATGCGCCGATCGGGTGGCCGATCGCGATGCCGCCGCCGTGGATGTTCACGACGTCGTCCGACAGGCCGAGCTGACGCTGCGACGCGGCGACGACCGAGCCGAAAGCCTCGTTGATCTCGACGAAATCGAGGTCGGCCGGCGTGATGCCCTGCTTCGCGCACGCCTTCTCGATCGCGCGAGCGGGCTGCGCCTGCAGCGAGTTGTCGGGCCCCGCGACCTGCCCCGAGGCGCCGACCACCGCGAGGACGGCCCACCCCTTCTCGGCGGCGTGAGCGCGCGTCGTGAGCACGACGGCCGACGCACCGTCGGAGATCTGGGACGAGTTGCCCGCCGTGATCGTGCCGCCCTCGGCGAACGCGGGGCGCAGCTTCGCAAGGGTCTCGACGGTCGTGTCGGGGCGGATGCCCTCGTCGCGCGTCACGCGCACGGGGTCGCCCTTGCGCTGCGGGATCTCCACCTCGACGATCTCGTCGGCGAAGACTCCCGAGTCCCACGCGGCCGCCGCACGCTGGTGCGAGCGGGCCGCGACGGCGTCCTGCTCCTCGCGCGTGACCTCGTACTCGGGGTTGCGCCGCTCGGTCGAGGCGCCCATGCTCTCGCGGTCATACGCGTCGGTGAGCCCGTCGTAGGCCATGTGGTCGAGCACCTCGACCGAGCCGTACGTCCAGCCGTCGCGCGAGCCCATGAGCAGGTGCGGCGCGCGGGTCATCGACTCCATGCCGGCGGCCACGACGACGGTCGCGTCGCCCGCCGCGAGCATGCGGGCGCCGTCGATGACGGCGGTCAGCCCCGACAGGCACACCTTGTTGACCGAGGACGCGTGCACGTCCCATCCGAGCCCCGCACCGATCGCGGCCTGGCGCGCGGGGTTCTGACCCGATCCTGCGGGGAGCACCTGTCCGACGAGGACGGCGTCGACCTCCTCGGCCGGGATCCCGCCCTTCTCGAGCGCACCGCGGATCGCGGCGCTGCCGAGCTGCACCGCGGTGAGCGGCGCGAGCTGGCCCTTGAGCCGCCCCTGCGGCGTGCGTGCGGCGGCGACGATGACGATGTCGTCGTTGTTCATGCGTTCTCCTCCACGGGCTCCTTGACGCCGTCCACGAGGTGCAGGTGGTCGGACACGGTGAGCGGCGGCTCGGTCGCGGCGATCACCTCGTCGACCGTCACACCGGGCGCGACCTCGATGAGGACGAGGCCGTCGGGCGTGACGTCGATGACGCCGAGGTCGGTGATGATGCGGTCGACGACGCCCCTGCCGGTGAGCGGCAGCGAGCACTCGTTCACGATCTTCGGCGAGCCGTCCTTCGCGACGTGCTCCATCAGCACGATGACCTTCCCCGCACCGTGCACGAGGTCCATCGCGCCGCCCGGTCCCTTGACCATCTTTCCGGGGATCATCCAGTTCGCGAGGTCGCCCTCGACCGAGACCTGCATCGCGCCGAGGATCGCCGCGTCGATCTTGCCGCCACGGATCATGCCGAAGCTCGTGGCCGAGTCGAAGAAGGCGGCGCCGGGGAGCGTCGTGACCGTCTCCTTGCCTGCGTTGATGAGGTCGGGGTCGACGTTCTCCTCGGTGGGGTACGGACCGACTCCGAGGATCCCGTTCTCGGACTGCAGCACGACCGTGACGTCGTCGGGCACGTAGTTCGGCACGAGCGTCGGCAGCCCGATCCCGAGGTTGACGTACGAGCCGTCGGCGAGCTCGCGGGCGGCGCGCGCGGCCATCTCGTTGCGGGTCAGGGCCATGGTCATGCTCCTTCCGGCATCTCGCGCGCGGCGGTCTGTGCGACCGAGACCGTGCGTCGTTCGATGCGCTTCTCGATGTCGGTTCCGACCTCCACGATGCGGTGCACGTAGATGCCGGGGAGATGGATGCTGTCGGGGTCGAGCTCGCCGGGCTCGACGAGCTCCTCGACCTGCGCGATGCACACACGGCCGGCCATCGCCGCGAGCGGGTTGAAGTTGCGCGCGGCCTTGTTGAAGACGAGGTTGCCGTGGCGGTCGCCGCGCAGCGCGTGGACGAGCGCGAAGTCGGTGACGATGGCCTCTTCGAGCACGAACTCGCGCGGTTCGCCGTTCACGTCGAACGTGCGCACGTCCTTCACGGGCGACGCGACGGCGATGCCGCCGTCGGGGGCGTACCTGCGCGGGAGCCCGCCCTCGGCGACCTGGGTGCCGACGCCGGTCTGGGTGTAGAAGGCGGCGATGCCGGATCCGCCCGCCCGCAGCTTCTCGGCGAGCGTGCCCTGGGGTGTCAGCTCGAGCTCGAGCTCACCGGAGAGGAACTGGCGCTCGAACTCCTTGTTCTCGCCCACGTACGACGAGGTCATCTTGCGGATGCGCTTCGCGTTCAGGAGGATCCCGAGGCCCCAGTCGTCGACCCCGCAGTTGTTCGAGACGATGCTGAGGTCGGTCGTCCCCTGGGCGAGCAGCGCCTCGATGAGCGCGATCGGGTTGCCCGAGAGTCCGAAGCCGCCGACCGCGAGGGTCGCCCCGTCGGGGATGTCGGCGACCGCCTCGGCGGCGGACGGGTACGTCTTGTCGATCACCCGGTACTCCTTCGTACGTGTCGATTCAC
>Ga0180220_1000344_pt1 | contig 57965 bp, 67 predicted proteins | sample eDN5th37CBELigBY_FD_151335 | JGI IMG/M metagenome (GOLD analysis project Ga0180220, IMG submission 151335) | Enriched backyard soil microbial communities from Emeryville, California, USA - eDNA 5th pass 37_C BE-Lig BY (version 2) (version 2) | ecosystem: Environmental > Terrestrial > Soil >...
CTTGATGGCTTCGTGGGTAAGCAGCGAAACAGCCATGTTGCGGAACATAGCCAGGCGATGGCTGCTGGTGCGGTTGAGTTTACGCAAACCACTACGGTGACGCATGATGATTTCCTTTGAATCTATTGAAGCGAAATGGTTTTTCGCGGTTGGCCGGCTCTTCTATCAGACACGCTGCGGGCCGGATCAGGGGCAAAACTATACACGAAAAAACAGGGGGTACTGCTTGCGGACCGGCGACTGCTTACAAACTGCCGGCCCGCGGCGCAAGGCCGGCACGCAGCCGGCCTTGCTTACTGCTTAGGGGCGCTCCAGGCCCAGCGGAGGCCAGTTCTCGAGCTTCATGCCCAAGGTCAGGCCGCGCGCGGCAAGGACTTCCTTGATTTCGTTGAGCGACTTGCGACCCAGGTTGGGGGTCTTGAGCAGTTCGTTCTCGGTGCGCTGGATCAGGTCGCCGATGTAGTAGATGTTTTCGGCCTTCAGGCAGTTGGCCGAACGCACGGTGAGTTCGAGGTCGTCGACCGGACGCAGCAGCACGGGATCGATCTGCGGGGCGCCGCGCACCGGGGCCTCGTAGGAATCGCCCACGCCTTCAAGCGCGGCAAAGACCGAGATCTGGTCCATCAGAATGCGGGCCGACTGGCGCACGGCCTCTTCGGGCGAGATGACGCCGTTGGTCTCGATGTCGAGAATCAACTTGTCCAGGTCGGTGCGCTGCTCGACGCGGGCGCTTTCCACGGCGTAGCTGACGCGGCGCACAGGGCTGTACGAAGCGTCGAGCACGATGCGGCCGATGGTGTGCGAACGGTCGTCGGCCAGGGCGCGAACGTTGCCGGGCACGTAGCCGCGGCCTTGCTCGACCTTGATGTGCACTTCGAGCTTGCCGGCTTCGGTCAGGTTGGCGATGACGTGGTCGGGATTGATGATCTCGACGTCGTGCGGCAGCTCGATGTCGGCGGCCGTGACGATGCCCTGGCCTTCCTTGCGCAGCACCAGCGTGACGTCATCGCGGTTGTGCAGCTTGAATACCACGCCTTTCAGGTTCAGGAGGATGTCGACGACATCTTCGCGCACTCCGGCAATGGTGGAGTATTCGTGCACGACACCCGTGATCTGCACCTCGGTCGGGGCATAGCCGGTCATGGACGACAGCAGGATGCGGCGCAGCGCATTGCCCAGCGTATGGCCGTAGCCGCGCTCGAACGGCTCCATGATCACGCGCGCGTGATTCTTGCCTACGGGCTCGACTTCGATAGAACGGGGTTTCAGAAAACCTTGAGACGACATGTGTGTTCCTTTTCAATACCCTCGGCTCGTTACACCGATAAGGCTGACGGATAAACCGGTTGTCCGGCGGTAGCTGACACAGCCCAGCTTCCAGCAAATGACTGAAAACCGGGCTGTGGCTTGATGCTGCAGTGCGAATGCCGCTTTAGCGGGAATACAATTCGACGACCATCGATTCGTTCACGTCGCGGGCGACGTCGGAACGATCGGGAACCTGCTTATAGGTGCCGACGAGCTTGCTGGCGTCGACTTCGACCCACTGGGGGAAGCCCTGGCCGGAAGCCAGATCGAGCGACTCGCGGATGCGCAGCTGGCCCTTGGACTTCTCGCGAATGGAGATGATGTCGCCGGGCTTGACGTTGATCGACGCGATGTCGGCCGTTTTGCCGTTGAGTTCGACCGAGCGGTGGTTGACCAGCTGGCGAGCTTCGGCGCGCGTGGAGCCGAAGCCCATGCGGTAGACGACGTTGTCGAGGCGCGATTCCAGAAGCTGGATCAGCGTTTCGCCGGTGTTGCCGCGACGGCGCTCGGCTTCGGCAAAGTACTTGCGGAACTGCTTCTCGAGCACACCGTACATGCGCTTGAGCTTCTGCTTTTCGCGCAGCTGCAGGCCGAAATCGGACGTGCGGGCGCCCGAGATGCGGCCGTGCTGGCCGGGCTTGGACTCGAGCTTGCACTTCGAGTCGAGCGAACGGCGGGAGCTCTTCAGAAAGAGGTCGGTACCCTCGCGGCGCGAGAGCTTGCATTTAGGTCCAATATAACGTGCCATGGTTTCCCCTTAGATGCGACGGCGCTTGGGCGGACGGCAGCCATTGTGCGGAATGGGCGTGATGTCCGAAATGCTGGAGATCTTGATGCCCAGCGCATTCAGGGCGCGCACCGAAGACTCGCGGCCGGGGCCGGGGCCCTTGATGCGGACTTCGAGCGTCTTGATGCCGTATTCTTGCGCAACGCGGCCGGCCGATTCGGCAGCCACCTGGGCGGCGAACGGCGTGGATTTGCGCGAGCCCTTGAAGCCGGCGCCGCCCGACGTCGCCCAGGACAACGCGTTGCCCTGGCGATCGGTGATCGTGATGATCGTGTTGTTGAAGGACGCGTGGACGTGCGCGATGCCGTCCGAAACGCTCTTCTTGATTTTCTTGCGCACGCGCGATGCGCCGGTATTAGCTTTCGCCATCTTCTAATCCTCGATTATTTCTTCAGGGAAGCCGCTGCACGACGCGGACCCTTGCGGGTACGCGCATTGGTGCGCGTGCGCTGACCGCGGACAGGCAGGCCACGCTTGTGACGCATGCCGCGGTAGGTTCCCAGGTCGATCAGACGCTTGATCGAAAGTTGCACTTCGCGACGCAGGTCGCCTTCGACGGTGAACACGCCGACGTGTTCACGGATGCGCTCGAGCTCGGCGTCGGTCAGATCTTTTACTTTCTTGGAATACTCGATGCCCGACGCTTCGCAGATTTTGCGTGCGCGCGTGCGACCGATACCAAAAATAGCGGTAAGTCCGATTTCGGCGTGTTTATGCGGCGGAATGTTGATGCCAGCGATACGGGCCATGACTGTTCCTTGTTTAAATCTGTTGCGACGCGGCCATTAGCCTTGACGCTGCTTGTGACGCGGGTCGGTGCAGATGACGCGCACCACGCCGTGACGTTTGATGATCTTGCAGTTGCGGCAGATCCGCTTTACCGATGCCATTACCTTCATGGTTGACTCCTAGTTTCCTTTAGCCCGGCCGCCTATTTAGAGCGGAATACAATTCTGGCGCGCGACAGGTCATAGGGCGTGAGCTCCACTGTGACCTTGTCACCCGGCAGAATCCGGATGTAATGCATGCGCATCTTGCCCGAAATATGGCCCAGCACCACGTGGCCATTCTCCAACTTGACGCGAAAAGTAGCGTTGGGCAGGTTCTCGAGAACCTCTCCTTGCATTTGTATGACGTCGTCTTTTGCCATTGTGTTCTTCTTACCGCATTGGCAATCCCGCGCCCTTGAAGTTCGCCTTCTTGAGCAGCGAGTCGTACTGGTGAGACATCATGTAAGCTTGCGCTTGGGCCATGAAATCCATAGCCACCACTACAATAATTAACAAAGAGGTGCCACCAAAATAGAACGGCACGTTCCAGCGCATCTGCATGAACTCGGGCAACAGGCACACCAGCGTGATGTAGATGGCCCCGGCCAGCGTCAGGCGCATGAGAATCTTGTCGATGTAGCGCGAAGTTTGCTCGCCCGGACGGATGCCCGGAATGAAAGCGCCGCTCTTCTTCAGGTTGTCTGCGGTTTCACGGCTGTTGAACACCAGGGCCGTATAGAAGAAGCAGAAGAAAATGATCAGGGCCGAAAACAGCGTGACGTACAGCGGCTGATGCGGCGCCAGCGCGGCGGCCAGGTCACCCAGCCAGCGCATGTTGGGATTGCTGGAGAACCAGCTGGTCACCGTGGCGGGCAGCAGAATGATGGACGACGCGAAAATGGGCGGAATCACACCGGACATGTTCAGCTTGAGCGGCAGGTGCGAGCTTTGACCGCCATAGATCTTGTTGCCCACCTGGCGCTTGGCGTAGTTGACGGTGATGCGCCGCTGGCCGCGTTCGACGAACACGACGAAGTAGGTTACCGCCACCACCAGCACCAGGATGAACAGCGCCGACAGAATCGACATGGCATCGGTGCGCACCAGATCGAGCATGCCTGTCAATGCACTGGGCAGGCCCGCCACGATACCGGCGAAGATGATGATGGAAATGCCGTTTCCGATGCCGCGCTCGGTGATCTGCTCGCCCAGCCACATGACGAACATGGTGCCGGTGACCAGCGAAACGATGGTCGTGAAGCGGAACAGCATGCCAGGGTCGATGACCAGCCCGGGCTGCGATTCGAGCGCAACGGAAATACCCACCGCCTGGATCAGCGCCAGGAACACCGTGCCGTAGCGCGTGTACTGGGTGATCTTGCGACGGCCCGATTCGCCTTCTTTCTTGATGGCTTCGAGGGTAGGCACCACGACAGCCATGAGCTGCATGATGATGGCTGCCGAAATATACGGCATGATGCCCAGGGCGAACACCGAAAAGCGCGAGAGAGCGCCGCCCGAAAACATGTTGAACAAGCCTAGGATGCCGCCCTGGTTCTGCTGGAACATCTCGGCCAGCGCGTCCGGGTTGATGCCCGGCACGGGAATATGCGTGCCAAGACGATAAACCACCAGGGCGAGCACCAAGAAGACAAGACGGCGCTTGAGGTCGCCGTACTTTGCCCCCGTCTTACTCTGTGCCTGAGCTTTAGCCACCCGCTACCCCTTAAGCCAGCGAACCGCCGGCAGCTTCGATTGCGGCGCGCGCACCGGCGGTGGCGCCCAGCCCCTTGAGCGAGACCTTGCGGGTCAGCTCGCCGGACTTGATGACCTTGGCGTAGCGCACGCTCTGGCCGATGACGCCGGCCTGCTTCAGGACCTGGACGTCGATTTCGTCGACGGGCAGGGCCTGAAGGTCGGACAGGCGCACTTCGGCACGCAGCTCCTGCGTGCGCGAGGTGAAGCCACGCTTGGGCAGACGGCGATACAGCGGCATCTGGCCGCCTTCGAAGCCGACCTTGTGGAAGCCGCCGGAACGCGACTTCTGGCCCTTGTGGCCGCGACCCGCGGTCTTGCCGAGGCCGGAACCGATTCCACGGCCGACGCGGCGCTTGGGGTGCTTGCTGCCGGGGGCCGGCTGCAGTGTATTCAGTTGAGTTTCAGACATCCCGATTCCTTTCAGGCTTCCGAGACGGTGACGAGGTAATCCACTTTACGGATCATCCCACGCACCTCGGGCGTATCGACCAGCACGCGGCTGCTGTTCAGACCCCGCAGGCCCAGGCCGCGAACGGTGTCGCGATGGGATTGCTTGGTGCCGATGACAGAGCGCACGAGCGTTACTTTGATTTGCTTCTGTGTCGTCATGACTTACCCCAGAATATCTTCGACCGACTTGCCGCGCTTGGCTGCGACGTCGGCGGGCGTGGAGCAGGCCCGCAGACCGTTCAGCGTGGCGCGGACCATGTTGTACGGGTTGCTGGAACCGAGGCTCTTCGCCACGACGTTGCGCACGCCCATGACTTCGAAGATGGCGCGCATCGGGCCGCCGGCAATGACGCCGGTACCTTCGGCCGCGGGCGAGATCAGGACGGTGGATGCACCGTGTTTGCCCACTACCGTGTGATGCAGCGTGCCGTTCTTCAAAGGCACTTTGTACAGACCGCGCCGAGCTTGTTCCATGGCTTTCTGGACTGCAACCGGCACTTCGCGGGCCTTGCCCTTGCCCATGCCGATGCGGCCGTCGCCATCACCCACCACGGTCAGCGCAGCAAAGCTCATGGTGCGACCACCCTTGACCACTTTGCTGACGCGGTTGACCGCGATCATTTTTTCACGCATGCCGTCGTCGTTCTCTTTCTCGGCGTGCTTACCTTGTGCTTTAGCCATTTGATAATCCTTCTTAGAACTTCAGGCCGGCTTCACGCGCGGCATCGGCCAACGCCTTGACGCGGCCATGGTAACGGAAGCCCGAGCGGTCGAAGGCGACCTGCTCGATACCGGCAGCCTTGGCTTTTTCGGCCACGCGCTTGCCCACCAGGCCCGCCGCAGCGACGTTGCCGCCGTTGCTGTTCTGGCTTGCCAGCTCTTTGCGAACTTCGGGCTCGAGCGTCGAAGCGCTGACGAGCACACGATCGCCTTCCGGCGAGATGATGTTCGCGTAAATGTGCAGGTTCGAGCGGAATACCGACAGGCGATGTACGCGCAACTCGGTGATTTTCCGGCGGGTCGATACCGCACGACGCAAACGGGAGATTTTCTTGTCCATGATTCGTCCTTGCCTGCGCGCTTATTTCTTCTTGGTTTCTTTCATGACCACACGCTCGTCGGCATAGCGCACGCCCTTGCCCTTGTAGGGCTCGGGGCGGCGGTAGGCGCGGATCTCCGCAGCCACCTGCCCAACGGCCTGCTTGTCGGAGCCCTTGACCACGACTTCGGTCGGGGTGGGGCATTCGATCTTGATGCCTTCGGGCATCTCGTGCAGGATGTCATGCGAGAAACCGAGTTGCAGTTTCAGCGCGTTGCCTTGCACCTGGGCGCGGAAACCCACGCCGACCAGGGTCAATTTACGCTCGAAGCCCTTGCTGACGCCGGTAACCATGTTGTTGACCAGCGCGCGCAGCGTGCCCGACATGGCATGCGCATGGCGGGAATCGTTGGCGACGGCAAACGTCAGTTGATCGTTCTCGAGCTTGATGTCGACGTCGCCCGTGAGCGGCTGGGTCAATGTGCCCAGAGGGCCCTTGACGACGATCTGATTGGCTTCGATCTTGGTTTCCACCCCTTTGGGCAGCGCGACCGGGTATTTTGCTATACGTGACATATGAATCTCCTTATGCAACGTAGCACAACACTTCGCCGCCCACGCCGGTGGCGCGTGCCTTGCGATCGGTCATCACGCCACGAGGCGTGGAAACGATGGCCACACCCAGGCCGTTCATGACCTGAGGGATGGCCGTGCGGCCCTTGTAGATACGCAGGCCGGGGCGCGAGACGCGTTCGATGCGCTCGATGACCGGACGGCCGGCGTAGTACTTGAGGGTGATCTCGAGGACCGGCTTGGCCGAGTCGCCGACGACCTGGAAACTATCGATGTAGCCTTCGTCCTTCAGCACGGTAGCAATAGCTACCTTCAGCTTGGAGGAGGGCATGCTGACCGACGTCTTGTTGACTTGCTGCGCGTTGCGCACGCGGGTCAACATGTCGGCGATGGGATCGCTCATGCTCATGTGTATTTCTCCTACCAGCTAGCTTTGGTCATGCCCGGGACTTCGCCGCGCAGCGCCATTTCGCGCAGCTTGTGACGAGTCAAACCGAACTTGCTGTAAACGCCACGCGGACGACCGGTGACCGCGCAGCGGTTGCGCTGGCGGGTCGGATTGGCGTTGCGAGGCAGTTGCTGCAGTTGCAGGCGAGCCTGGTAGCGCTCTTCGTCGGACTTGGACTGATCGTTGATGATTGCTTTCAATGCGGCGCGCTTGGCGGCGTATTTGTCTGCCAGCTTGGCGCGCTTGATGTCGCGATTGATGAGGGAAAGTTTAGCCACGTCATCGCCCCTTAATTGCGGAACGGGAAGCTGAAGGCCGTCAACAGCGCCTTGGCTTCTTCGTCGGTCTTGGCGGTGGTGGTGATGCTGATGTTCAGACCACGAACCGCGTCGATCTTGTCGTATTCGATTTCAGGGAAAATGATTTGCTCTTTAACCCCGACGTTGTAGTTGCCGCGACCATCGAACGCACGACCCGACACACCGCGGAAGTCGCGAACGCGCGGCAGCGCGACGGCGATCAGGCGGTCGAGGAATTCGTACATGCGGCGGCCACGCAAGGTGACCATGCAACCGATGGGATAGTCTTCGCGGATCTTGAACCCGGCGATGGACTTGCGCGTCTTGGTGACCACGGGCTTCTGGCCGGCGATCTTGGTCAGGTCGGACACAGCGTGCTCGATGACCTTTTTGTCGGCCACGGCTTCGGACACGCCCATGTTGAGCGTGATCTTGCTGATGCGCGGCACTTCCATGACACTTTTGTAGCCGAACTGCGACTGCAGGTCGGCCATGACCTTGTTACGGTAGAACTCTTGTAAACGAGCCATCTTGTTCGCCCCTTAAGCCTTAGCGCCAACGACTGCGCCGCTGGAACGAAATACACGAACTTTGCGGCCGTCGACTTCTTTGATCCCCACGCGATCGGCCTTGCCGGTCTCGGGATTGAAGATCGCCACATTGGAGATGTGGATAGGCATGGTCTTGTCAACGATGCCGCCCTGCGAGCCGGCCATCGGGTTAGCCTTGACATGCTTCTTGACGACGTTGATGCCTTCGACCAGCACGTGGTCGGCGTCGACGCGCTGCAGCACGGTGCCGCGGCGGGTTTTGTCGCGACCGGTCAGCACGATGACCTCGTCGCCTTTACGGATTTTTTCCATGGTGGCTCCTTACAGCACTTCCGGAGCCAGCGACACGATCTTCATGAACTTTTCCGTACGCAGCTCGCGCGTGACGGGTCCGAAGATGCGGGTACCGATGGGTTCCAGTTTAGCGTTGAGCAAAACGGCGGCATTGCCGCCAAACTTAATCAACGAGCCGTCTTTGCGGCGCACGCCCTTGGCGGTGCGAACCACCACAGCGTTGTAAATTTCGCCTTTCTTGACGCGTCCGCGCGGAGCCGCATCCTTGACGCTAACTTTGATCACGTCGCCGATCGCGGCATAACGGCGCTTCGAGCCGCCCAGCACCTTGATGCACATAACGGAACGTGCACCCGTGTTGTCGGCCACGTCCAGCGTGGTCTGCATTTGTATCATGATTTTTCCTGTTCCAACTTAGCCAAGCTTTTTACCGAGGCCCCGCCCCGGAACAATGCCCAACCAGTTTTGGTCCCGTCAGGCCCAAGGCCAACCGCCTAAAAGTTGCTTTCAATGTGCAATTTCAAGCCTGCCGACCCCAAACCCTGGGTTGAAATCTTGCGTGTGTTTACTGCGTATTTACTGCTTTCGCTGCTTTTTGCTGCGTACTTACCAGCGGCGGCCATACAGCAATCGGGGGGTTGACGGGTTTACAACTTAACGCCTCCGGCCCAACCTGTATGGCTTACAGCACCCATTAAAGGTCGCTACGCTCTTGCCAGCAAGTCGTCCATCTTAACGTCGATATATAAAGTTTGCAAGTCCCATATCGCAATATGTTGGCAAAAAGTGGATGAAGGGATCTCGTTATATATTTATATATATAACGCTCGGGCTGGCGGACAGCGACAGCCCGCCCTGGACCCACCACATTTAGCTAATAATATAAACGTCGAACGTTCTACCAAGGAATCCAATGCTCAAGTCTTCGTGGGTCATCAAAGAAGGCAGAATGGCCTCGCTGCGCAACGACGGACTCAGTCCTATCGATGATGCCGCTTCCCAGCCTCGCGAAAAGCGTCCCGGCCGGCCCACCGTCGATCGCGACATTCGCAGCCAAATCATCGATGTCGCCGAAACTCTGTTCGCCGAGCATGGCTATGCGCTCACCTCCACCCGGGACATCGCAGCCCAGGCCGGCGTTCGCCAATCGATGATCTCATATTACTTTAAGACTAAGCGACGTCTTTTCGAATCGGTGATCAAGCATCGCGCCATGGCGCTGTCCCAGCAGCGCATGCGCAATCTCGAAACGCTGCTGAAGAAGCACGATGGCTTGCCGCCCCTTGCGCAGTTGGTGCGGGCTTTTCTGCTGCCCCAGTTCAGCTTGCTGCATAGCGGCCCGCGCGGCATCGCTTATGTCCGGCTCCAGGCTCGCCTGCACAATGAGCCCGAAGAATTGTCCGGCCAGCTACGCCGTGAAATCTACGATGAGTCGGTCTCCCATTACCTTGAAGTGCTGGAGAAGGTCTTGCCGGATGTCGACCCGGCTGACATTCACTGGCGCATGATGTTCATGGTGGGCGTATGCCTGTACACCTTCTCGGGCCTGGGATATCTCGAACACTTCTCACGTGGCCGCTACCGCGAGGACAGCCTCGACGAAATGATCGCCAGGCTCAGCAATTTCCTGGTGCACGGCCTGCAGGCTCCTTCTACTCCCATGTAGTTCGCGCTAGGGAAAATACCGATCACAAAACCACTTCTTATGTGTCAAAGTGGCTTTTCGGTCAGCTGAACAATTTCTTTCGAAGCGCAAGTACACACCGGAGCGATATAGCGATGAGGTTGCAGTTTGCATTTTTTTTGTGCTTTAAATTGGTCGTTCGACCGTTTTATTGATCGGCGTTCGTCCGATTTCCAAGAGAACGAGGAGACACACATGAAGAACAACAGTTTTCTGTCGCTATGGCTGGGGGCGGCCTTGCTAAGCGCCGCGGGCGTCGCCACAGCCGATGACGCCTCAAGCAGCTGGCAATTTCCCGTAAAAGAAAGAACCCCCGCTTTCTCGACCGATGGAGTCTGGAAAGAAGCTCTTTATCAGCCGCTGCCCAAGTCGGAAGTCAGCAAAAAGTGGCGCCTGTGCGTGCTGTTTCCGCATACCAAAGACCCTTACTACCTGTCCATGACCTACGGCGCAGTCAAAGAAGCCGAAGCCAAGGGCGCCGCTCTCAACGTATTCGCCGCCGGCGGCTATACCGAGCTGCCCACGCAAATCTCCCAGATGGAAGACTGCATCAGTTCCGGCGCCGACGGCATCGCCATGGTCGCCATTTCTGCCACCGGCCTGAACCGCACGATCGCCAAGGCGGCCGACCAAGGCGTGCCGGTCGCCATCACCGGCGGCGACGTCACCTCGGATCGCGTTGCGGCCAGGGCTCAGGGCAACTGGTTCGACGCGGGCAGGCTGGTGGGCGAGTATCTGAAGCAACAGCATCCGCCAGGCAGCAAAGACATCAAGGTCATATGGCTTGGCGGACCCGAAGCGCCGCGCTGGTCGAAAGACTCGGCCGACGGCTTCGTCGCAACTGTCAAAGACGCCGCCAACATCGAAGTACTGAAGGTGATCTGGGGCGAGCCCAGCAAAGCGGCGCAGATTCCGCTCATCGAAGACGCACTGCTGGCTTATCCCGATGTCGACTACATCGCCGGAATCGCCCCCGGCATTGCTGCCGGCATACAGGTGCTCAAAGAAAAGAACCGCGGCGACATTTCTTTGATTTCCTCATACACCACTCCTGAAACAGAAGCCGGACTGCGCGACGGCACCGTAAAAGCCATCGCTTCGGACTACACCGCCGCCCAGGCTCGCGCCGCCATCGACCAACTCGTCCGCATCCTCGAGAAGAAACCGGTCATGCTCGACGTAGACACCGGCTTCACCATGATCGATCAGGAAACCGTCAAAACCTACGACCGCGACCTTTCGCTGGCGCCCGAGGGCTGGACCCCCTACTTCGAGGTCAAATGAGGCAGGCAGCTCAATGAACGCGACGCCCAGCATACTCGCAGGCGCCCTGCTACCGGCCGAAGCCGCGTGCTTCGAGCCGGGCGAGAGCGCTCCAGCCACGCATGCGCTGCTTCAGGTACGCAACGTCAGCCGTCAATTCCCGGGGGTGCAAGCCCTGACCGACATGAGCCTGGATGTGTACGCAGGCGAAGTGCATGTTCTGTTCGGCGAAAACGGCGCCGGCAAATCCACCTTGATGAACATCATCTGCGGGGCGCTTGCTCCGTCGTCGGGACAGCTTCTCATAGATGGCAAGTCGGCGGTGTTTCGCTCGGTCCAAGAGGCGCGCAAAGCCGGCGTGTCGGTGGTGCACCAAGAATTCAGCCTGGCTCCAGACCTGACCGTCGAAGAAAATCTCTTCCTGGCCAATGAGTTCTGCAGCTGGGCCGGGCTGCTCAAAAAGCAGGCCATGCACGAATTGGCCAAGGCGCATTTCCAGCGCCTCGGCTTCAATATTTCCGTGCGCGCCCGGGTAAGCGGCTTGTCACGCGCCGAATGCCAAATGGTTGAAATCGCCAAGGCGGCGCTGAGCAATCCGCGCATTCTGATACTGGACGAGCCCACCGCCTCGTTAACCGAGGTCGAGACGGGCCAGCTTTTCACACTGATCCGTGCCCTGAAAAGCCAAGGCGTGGGCATCATCTATATTTCTCATCGCATCAGCGAAATCCAGGCGATCGGCGACCGGGTCACCGTCATGCGCGACGGCCGCTTCATCAAGACGGTGCGGGCGGCCAATACCGACAAGACCCAGCTGGTCGAACTCATGACGGGGCGCAGCTTCGGAGGCTTTTATCCGCACATCCGGTTCCAGCCCGGCGAGCCCGTGCTCGAGGTATCGGGTCTGGAAACGTCAAAGGGTCTGGTCAAGCACGCCTCGATTACCGTACGAAGCGGCGAAATCGTTGGGCTTGCCGGTCTGGTCGGCTGCGGCAAGTCCGAGATTGGCCGGGCGTGCTTCGGCATCGAGCCCAAAATCGCCGGATCGATACGAGTAGATGGGGTCGAACAACAAAAAAGCGCACCCGGCCGCTTCATCGAATCGGGTGTTGCCTACGTCACAAACGATCGAATCCACGAGGGCATGCTGCTGACGCGCAATGTGCGTGAAAACCTTTCGCTGGCTTCGCTGGCCTTGCCCGCCTTGCGCAAAAAAGGCCTGTTGGCGCGCAAGGCCGAAAAGCGTGAATCCTTCGCCATGGCCCGTCGCATGTCCCTCATGCCGCTCGACATCGAACGAGCGGCGCGCAGCTTTTCGGGCGGCAATATGCAAAAGGCGCTATTGGGCCGTTTCCTGGCCCGGCGCCCACGCCTGCTGATTCTGGATGAGCCCACCGTCGGTATAGACGTCAATGCAAAAGCCGAAATCTATGCTGTCCTTGAACAGCTGGTGGGCGAAGGGATGGCCGTGCTGCTCATCAGCTCCGATCTGCCCGAAGTGCTCAGCCTGTCCAACCGCGTCTATGTCGTGCGCGAGGGTGCAATCGTGGACGAACTCGTAAACGAACGCAAGAACGAAGAAGAGGCCCTCTCGGGCTTTTTTGTGAAGGAATAAAAAATGAACGTCATGTCCGCCGATATCGACGGCACGCCCAAAGCCCGAAGACTCGACTGGCAGCAACTCGGCTCCTCCATCGGAATGATGCCGTTCCTGCTGCTGGGCCTGATCCTGCTTTTCGGCGTCCTCGAACCGCGCTTCGTCTCCGAAGCGAATTTATTCAATCTTACGCGTCAGTCGACCTATCTCGTCATCATCTGCGTCGCGCAGTTTCTGGTGCTGATCACCGGCGGCATCGACCTTTCAGTCGGCAGCAATGTAGCACTGGTAAGCGTGGTCACCGCAACTATCATGAAGTACATGTTGGGCATAGATCCGCATGCCGTCCACACGGCGGTAGCCGTCGCCGTGGGTTGCGGCATTCTTACCGGTGCCCTGGTGGGGTTATTCAATGGAATCGGCGTCTCGGTGCTGCGGGTCACGCCTTTCGTCATGACCCTTGGAACCTTGTCCATGGCCTCGGGACTGGCCCTTTACATTTCGGGCGGCTACAGCATTTCGGGCCTTCCTGAACAATTCGGCAATTCCCTGGCCTATGACTCTCTATTCGGCGTTCCCGTACCGACCTTGTATGCGGCATTGATCGTGGCATTCGCATACTTGCTGCTCAATTGGACCCGCTCCGGACGCTATCTCTACGCCATCGGAAGCAACCAGAAGGCCGCCAGGCTTTCCGGCGTGCGTACGTCCCTGCAGCAAGTGGCGGTGTATGTCATGGCCGGCACCATCGTCGGCATCGGCGGAGTGCTGCTTACCGCCCGCACCGAAAGCGGCGAAGCCACATTGGGCGGAACCGAACTCATCCTGAACTCGATCGCAGCGTGCCTGATCGCCGGCGTATCGTTGACCGGAGGGCGCGGCCTGTTGCGCAACGTCGTGCTGGGCGCCATCTTTATTACCGCGCTTTCGAACGGCATGAACCTGCTCAGGGTCAACAGCTATCTGCAAACCATCATCATCGGCGCCGTGCTCATCATAGCCATTGCCGTCGACCAATTACGCGGCAACGAACGCCGCCACTAGAACCACGAAACCATTAGTGCATCAAACCAAAGGAGTCCATTAATGAGCACTGCGGAAAACAACGCTTCCTTCCCGAGCCCGTTCGAGCTGCCGACCCCTGAGGGGGCCAAAGGCTGGGAAGAGCTGTACCCTTATTACTGCCTGATCAGCCCCGAACGGAAGGAACTGGAAGAATCCAAGTTCTGGTTCTTTGACGGCATGCACAACCCGGAGCCGCTGTACCCCTTCGATACGATCATGACCGAAAACTGGTGGGTCGCGCTCAGCCAGATGACCAATCGCGTCTGGGCCTTCCCCCCTGCCATCGGCGTAGACCAGCGAGTGGTCAATGGCTATCTGTATGTCAGTCCCAACGTCTGTGACGATCCCGTCAAGGTAGCCGAGCGCCAGGAGTATTTCACTCGCCGGGCCGGGCATTACTACGAAAACTGGGACGAAATATTCGAAAACTGGAAGGTCAAGGCAAAAGACTGCATCGACCGACTCAAGCAGATCGAATTCACTCCGCTTCCCGAATACGAAAAAGAAGAATACGTCATGGGCCATCGGGGCCTGTATTCCAGCCACGATCTGCTGTGCAAATACAACCGGCTCATTGAAAACATGCTGGAGATGGGTTCGTACCACTTCGAGATGCTCAACCTGGGTTATGGCGCTTATCTTACTTTCCGCGAATACTGCCAAAGCGTGTTCCCCGGCATCGCCGACCAGACCGTCACCGATATGGTCAGCGGCATCGACATCATGCTGTTCCGCCCCGACGACGAACTACGCCGCCTGGCCAAGCTGGCCGTCGAGCTCAAGGTCGACAAAGCCATCAGCGACAACGCCAGTCCCGAGAAAGCCATCGAGCAGCTTCAGAAAAGCGTCGACGGCCGCAAATGGGTCGAGTCGCTCAATGCCTCGAAAGATCCGTGGTTCTGGTATTCGACCGGCGTGGGATACACGCATTCCGATCCCGTCTGGATGACCGACATGCGCCTGCCCTTTACGGCTATGCGCGGCTACATAGACGCCGTGCGGCGGGGCGAGAACGTCGATCGCCCTCTTGACGAAATCCTGGAAAAGCGGGCGCGCGTCACAGCCGAATACCGCGAGTTGCTGCCCACCGACGAAGATCGCGAAGCTTTCGATGGCCTCGTCAACCTTGCCCGCAAGGTTTTCCCCTTCGTCGAAGACCACAACTTCTATGTGGAGCACTGGCATCACTCCATCTTCTGGGCCAAGGTGCGCGAACTGGGCGACCTCTTCGTTGCCAGCGGCTTCTTCAGCGACCGCGAGGACATCTTCTATCTCCACCGCCATGAAGTCAGCGACGCCCTGTACGACCTGCTGATCGGCTGGGCCACAGGTACGCAACCGCGCGGCGAAGTGTACTGGAAACCCATTGTCGAGCGCCGCCACCGGCTGCGCGACGCGCTCGCCAAGTGGTCGCCCCCTCCGGCCCTGGGCAAACCGCCAACCGCCATCACCGAGCCGCTGACCATCATGCTCTTTGGCATTACGCAGGAAACCGTCGAGGAATGGCTCAGCGTCGGCCAGGACTCGTCCAACATCCTGAAGGGCGTGGCCGCTTCGCCGGGCAAGGTCAAAGGCCGCGCACGGGTCATCAACGATCCGCAACAACTGTACGAGGTTCAAAAAGGAGAAATCCTCATCTGCCGCATTACCGCGCCGAGCTGGGCGCCGGTGTTTCCCATGATCAGCGCCGCGGTCTCAGATGTAGGAGGCATGATGGCCCACACCGCCATCATCTCGCGCGAATACGGCCTGCCCGCGGTGGTGGGCACCGGATTCGCATCCAAAACGTTCAAAACAGGCGATCTGATCGAAGTGGATGGCAACTTCGGCACTGTTACACGCCTAGAGGAGGCAGTTTGATGTCTGATGCAACACCCAACATCTTGTGGCTGGATGACCCCCAGGCCAACAGCAACCCCTGCCTGGGGGGCAAGTTTTCCAGTCTGGCCACATCGATCGCCGCAGGTTACGCCGTGCCGCCCGGGTTCGGCATAACCACTCACGCGTTCCGGTCATTCGTCAAGGCGGCCGGCCTTGACGACGAGATCCGGCGCGTGCGCAAGATCGCCACCGAGATCGAGCCCGCCAAGCTCAAGGGCGAAACCAGCGGGCTCATCGAACGCATCATGAACGCACCCATGCCGGACGAATTGCGCAATGACATCAGCCGCGCATACAGCAAGCTCGAAGAGCGCACCGGCGTCATCGACGTGCCGGTGGCGGTGCGCTCCAGCGGCGAATCCGAAGACCTGGCCGGCGCCAGTTTTGCCGGCCAGTACGAAACCTTTCTATGGATATCCGATATCGAGCATGTCCTGCGCTATACCCGCGAATGCTGGGCGGGCATGTTCAGCGACACCGTCCTGACCTACCGTCACGACGATCAACAGGTCGCCGCCCTGTCGGATTTCGCCATATGCGTGGGCATACAACAGATGGTGCAAGCACGCTCGGCCGGGGTCATGTTTACGCTGGACCCCATTACCGGCGACCGCTCCAAGATCGTCATCGAGTCATGCTGGGGGCTGGGCGAAGGCGTCGTCAAGGGCGACGTAACACCCACCCAGTTCAAAGTGGACAAAGTCACTTTGCAGGTACTCAAACGCTCGCCTCATACCCAGACGCACGAGTATCGCTTCGACGCCGAGACCGGCGAAGTCGGCTTCTGCGAAGTCGAAGCCGAACGCCAGGATGCAATCTGCCTGCCGGATGAAACCGTGATCGAACTCGCCAAGTTTGCCAAGCAGGTCGAAAAAGACCGCGGTGCTCCGCAGGATATCGAGTGGGCGGTAGACGATGCCTTGCGAATGCAGGTACTGCAAGTCAGGCCTGAAACCGTGTGGAGCAGCAAGCCCGTCCAACCCATCACACGCGTCAAGTCGCCGGTCGATTACGTACTCAAGCGCATGACCGGAGGGCAAAGCCTGGTCGAATCCGGCAGGAAATAGTCCCCATGAAGGCTCCCGATTTCATTTATCACCGGCCTTCCTCGGTGGAGGAAGCCATCAGGCTGTTAAGCGAGTATGAAGGCAACGCCCGCATATTGTCGGGTGGCCAAAGCCTGATCCCCATGCTGAACATGCGTTTGTGGCGTCCTTCGGCATTGATCGACATCAACCGCATTCCGGGGCTGGACGATATCGAAAGCCACGGTAAAGACACCGTTCTGGGCGCCAGGGTACGCTACGACACCATCGAGCATTCCGATGTCATCGCTCAACGCCTGCCCTTGCTGGCCGAAATGATTCGCCACGTGGGCGACCGCCAGGTACGGCATCGCGGCACCCTAGGCGGCAGCCTGGTGCAAGGAGACCCTACCGGCGAAATGCCCCTGGCGGCCCTGACATTGGGCGCCACCGTACACGCCGTCAGCGTGCGCGGCGAAAGGCGGATTCCCATGGGGTCCTTTTACGAGGGCTCTTACGCCACGGTGCTCGAGCCCGACGAAATGCTCGTTGGCGTCCATTATCCGCAGCACCCTCCGTTCTATGCGTTCCGCGAGGTAAACCGCCGCCATAACGATTTCGCGGTCGTGTCCGTGGCTGTAGTCGGCTCGGTCGACGACTCGGGCAACTGGGAGGGCGTCCGCATCGGCCTGGGCGGTGTCAACGACACCCCCATGCTGGCAAGCCATGCCGCGGCCCGGCTCAATGGTACCCGCCTTACCGATGACGACATTGCCGACGCGGCGCGGCTGGCAGCCGAGCAGGCCGACCCGCCCACCGATATCCGCGCGTCGGGACCGTATCGCCAGCATCTGCTGCAAGTGTATGTGCGCAAAACACTGGCCGACATCCGGGAAGAATCACTCGGCGCCTTCCTCAGGGCCCCCGTCAACTAAGTTTCGCATGAGAGTCGTACATGAAATACAAACAGGAGTTCACCGTTGATGAAGCCATCCAGCCCGTCTGGGACTTCTTCCAGCGAGCCGACGAAGTCGCCAAGTGCATGCCTGGCATCGACGACATCCAGGTCATCGACCCCGATCAGCTCTCTGTACGCATGACTCAGAAGGTCGGCCCTATTTCGGCCAGCTTCGACACCAGCGTTCGCATCACTGAACGCACTCCGCCAAAAGTCATTCAGTTCACACTGATAGGCAAGGCGGTACGCGGCGCGGTGGGCAACTTTCGCGCTACCAACACCGTTACGCTGAACGATAATACCGGCTCGACCCACGTCACGGTCGAAGGCGATGCGGCTCTGGCCGGAGCACTGGGCAGCGTAGGCCAGCGCATCATCGCCAAGCAGGCCGAAAAGCTCACCGCGCAGTTTGCCGCCAACCTATCGTCGGTTCTTGTCGGCGGCTCGCCGACCGCACCTGACGGCTCCGAAACGCCGGTCCCCACGCTTGCTCCGAGCCGCGCCGGCAGAGCGGCTTCGGCACGCGCGGCGGCCGAAGCCGCCGCGACAAACCAATCTCTTGTGGCTCGGCAGCAAACGGACGACCCCTGGAATAAAGTCGCCGCCTCTTTCAGCGTGGCCACTTTCATCGTTTCGCTTTTCGTTCTGTACCACGTCATCGCTCAAGGTTAGCCATGATGAAAGAAACCAATGTCATGGAAATTCAGGCAGACATCAACGGCGACGACATTGCCGAGGCCGTGCCTGTACGTATGCATGCCGCCGATTTCCTGCGCAAACGCTGCGGCCTGACCGGTGTTCACATCGGCTGCGAGCAGGGCGTATGCGGCATGTGCACCATTGTGGTCGATGGCGTCGCAGTGAAGTCCTGCCTGATGCTTGCGGTGCAGTTGGACGACTGTACCGTACGTACCGTTGAATCGCTCGAGGAAAACGGCGGATTGAACGCGCTGCAGCAAGCTTTTCGAGAACACCACGGCTTGCAATGCGGCTTCTGTACTCCCGGCTTTCTTATGCTGGCCACCCATCTCAAGAACAGCGGCAAGCGCTACACCCTTTCCGAGCTGCGGGAAGAAATGAGCGGCGTTCTATGCCGCTGCACCGGCTACGAAGGACCGGTGCGTGCCGTAGCCCAGTACCTGGGCGATCAAATGATTGACGACGGACTGCCATGCTAGACCATGTAATAACCAAACCCGAAGAAGCACCGGCAACGGCTCCCAATGCCGACCGAGACACGCACCGCCACATCGGCCGCGCCATCCTGCGCACCGAGGATCTGAGGCTTTTGCGTGGAGACGGGCATTATGTGGATGACGATCAGCCCAGTCGCGTGCTGGAGATGGCGGTGGCCCGCTGCCCCTTTCCTCATGCGCGCATCGTCTCCATCGATATTTCCGAAGCAATGCAGTTGCCCGGTGTGCGTCATATTCTTTGTCCGGAAGACATCGTCGAAGCGACCCGCCCCATGACAGTGTTGCGCCCTGTGCCGGGTGCCGCCGCCCTGCCCTATTACGCTCTGGCGCAAGGCAGGGCGCTGCACGAAGGCCAACCGGTAGTCAGCATTGCCGCGGCCACGCGCGCTGTCGCTGAAGACGCCATCGAGCTCGTCCATATCGAGTACGAGCCGCTACCCTGTATCACCGATACGGCAAAAACGATCGAATCCGAAGCCCCGATACTGCATCCCGGTATTCTGGCCAGCAACATCCTGGCCGAGAACGTGGATCAAGCCGGTGAAGCCCACCGAAAGCTCGGCGAAGCCGACGTCGTGGTACAGGACCGGTTCCGCGTCAATCGCGTAACGCCGCTTCCCATGGAGACCCGGGGCATTCTGGCGAGCTGGCGGCCGGGCATACGCCTGCTTTCTGTGCGCATGTCCACACAGACACCGCATCTGGTGCGCAAGCAATTGGCCGAAATCCTGCGCATCGAAGAAAGCTGCATCGAAGTCGCCGCGTCCGACGTGGGCGGCGGCTTCGGCATGAAGCTGGGCGTCTATCCCGAAGACATACTCGCCTCCCTGCACGCCATGGCCCTGCGTCAACCCGTCAAATGGATAGAAGACCGCTTGGAACACTTCCGGTCAGCCACGCATGGCCGTGAATCGCTGCACGACTATCAGATCGGCGCCACACAAGACGGCCTCATCGTCTCCCTCATCGATGATTACGTCACCGACCTCGGAGGTTGGAACTCTTCTTTCGGCTCATCCCAGCTATCCAGCGTCACTTTTGCCGGCCCCTACAAGGTGGGCGACGCCTATGTGCGCCGACGCGTGGCGCTGACCAACAAGACTCCCATAGGCGCTTACCGTGGCTATGGCCAGCCCGAAGTCAACTTCGCCCGCGAAGTCCTGATGGACAGGCTGGCCCGCAAGCTCGGCATGGATCCCCTGGATCTGCGCCGCAAGAACATGTTGCGTCCCGAAGACCTTCCATGGACTACGGCCAGCGGCGCCGTCTACGACAGCGGCGATTACCCCAAGAGCCTGGACATGGCCGCTGACGCCATAGGCTATGAGGCGCATCGCAACGCCAAGTCGAACGAGCTATCCGACGGCCGTAAAGTGGGCATCGGGTTTTCTTCCTTCATCGAGCGAACCGGCTACGCCAGTGCACGCTTTCTCATGAAGCGGGGTTCGCAATTCGGAGCGCACGAAAGCCTTACCTTGCGCGCCAACCGCTCGGGCGGCATCGACATCTACACGGGCGTGTCGTCGATCGGCCAAAGCACCGAAACCGCCATGGCCCAGGTATGCGCCGACATACTCGGCGTGGACATGGACATCGTCCGCGTTCATTCCGGCGACACCGCGGCGTCTCCTTTGAACACCGGGTCTTTCGCATCGCGAACCATGATCGCCTCGGCCGGCGCCCTTCAGGAAGCCGGTACGGTACTGCGCGCAAAAATCCTGCGCATCGCGGCCATGGCCCTGGAATGCGCCGAAAGCGAACTCGTCCTGGAGGGACGCCAGGTTCGCCATAGCCAGGACGCTCAACGCAGCATGCCCCTGAGTCAGATCTTTACGCGCGCCATCGTGGGCCAAGGCATTCCCGCCGATGAGCCGCCTGGTCTGGAAGTCACCACCCACTTCGAGCCGCCCGAGGCCGCTTTCGCGTTCGGCACGGCGGCCGCCAAGGTACTGGTCGACCCGCTGACCGGAGAATTCGAAATTGAAAATTTCGTATTGGTGCACGACTGCGGAACCGTCATCAATCCCATGCTGGTAGAAGGTCAGGTACGCGGCGCTCTCATGCAAGGGTTCGGCGCGGCCCTGGGCGAAGAGCTGCTTTACGATGAGCAGACAGGCCAGTTGCTCAATGGCACGATGATGGATTATTTCGCCCCCACCGCCGCCGACGCGCCGCCTATAACGCTTTTGCATACTGAAGTTCCCTCTCCGGTCACCCCGCTGGGCATACGGGGCGTAGGCGAAGTCGGTACCATCGCCCCAGCCGCAGCGGTAACCAATGCGGTCTGCAACGCGCTGGCCGAGTTCCAAGTGGAGATTTCGGCGCTTCCCCTCACCCCCGAGGCTATATGGCACGCTCTGCGCGCACCGAGCTGCGAATGAATACCTCACGAAATCTGTAAGGAAACAAGAATGGACCAATCATTGGAAGCCCGGTTCAGGGGCCGCTTCGCGGATCCCGATTTCAGCGTATTGGAACTGGCGGCGATAAATTGGCTGGATGGGTTCTATCAATTGGAGCATCTTTTATCCACCCGCGCCTGGACCATGCGTCTGGTTCCCACCGCCTCGGCCGAACTGAAATTCGCCGCGCTGGTGCATGATGCCGAGCGATTCTTCCCCGGCGGACCATCCGGCACGCCGGATACCTCTTTCGACGATCCAGATTACCTGTTCGCCCATTCTATCCGATCTGCCGACATCGTTGAGGACTGGCTCAGGAAGCAACCCTCCGTTCCAGAGGCATTCATACGTCGTGTACGGCAGCTCGTCCTACGCCATGAAATCGGCGGCAATACGGAGGAAGACATCCTGCAGGCGGCCGACTCGCTGTCCTGGTTCGATACCCTCGACTGGCTGGCTTACGAATGGGCGTCTTCGGGCAAACTGAGCCATGGCAAAGTATGCGACAAGCTGGACTGGATGCTGACCCGCATCCGTCCCACCGTAGCAATGGAGAACGCTCTGGGCATCTATCGAGAGGCCATCGCCTCACTTGAAGGCCGCAACGACGTGGCGCAAATGAACCTGGCGGAACGGCGCCGCATCGCGGGGAACAAAACCGTATTGCTCGGACTCTGATGCAAAAAAGCCCGACACGGCAACGCCGTATCGGGCTAGGGAGCTTGCCCCCGCCTTGGCGAGGGCAATGCATGCTGCTTAGTAGCGGCCGGAGAGCAGGCTGCCGGCGTTGGGCACTTCGCGCTGCAGATTCAGGCGCTTGAGCATCTGGTGAACCGTGCTGATGGCCGCGGTGGTAACCGGCAGGCCGAGCCGGTCTTCGACCTGCTGCACCGACTGGAAGGACGGCATCTGCACGCAGGCGGACAGCACCACGGCGTCGACGCCGCTGGTGTTCAGGCGCTTGACGTGCTCGGCGGGAGCCAGGGGATCTTGGCGGCCGACTTCGAGGTTGTCGGGGATTTCGAGCGACACGGCGTCATGCACTTCGATGCCCTCGTTCTCGATGTAGTCGACCACGAGCTGGGTCAGGGGCTTCATGTAGGGAGTCAGGATGGACACTTTCTTGGCGCCCATGGCATGCAGGCCGTCGACCAGCGCGCCGGCGCTGGACACGACAGGGGCTTCGCCGTTGTTGTCGACGGTGACCTGGTGCAGGCGCTTCTCGGATTCACGGTGGTAGCCCAGGCCCATGCTCATGATGGCGACCAGGCAGGCGTAGCCCAGCACGTCGACGCGCGCGTCGGACAGCTCGAGCGCGCAGCGGTCGGAGTCGGCGTCCATGGCCTTGAGCTCTTCGGCCGTGACTTTCTTCATGCGCATGCGGCTGGAATGGAAGGTGAAGCGCTCGGGGAACGAGGCTTCGCGGCTGCGCAGCATGAGCGGAATTTCGGTTTCCATCGTTGTGTTCGAGCTGGGAACGATTTGACCGATGCGGAAGGAGCGAGCGTTGGTGGTCATGATCTATACCTGAAATAGTGAGGGTCTATATGACGGTTACGTGACTATGATCGTTTATTTAGGGCGCGCGGACCAATATCGATTTCGTCTCATGCGCTATATTTTGCCTATGGAACTGCGCCAGCTACGCTACTTTACGACATTGGCCGAGGAATTGAACTTCACTCGCGCCGCCGAGCGCCTGCATATTTCGCAGCCGCCGCTCAGCGCCCAGATCGCCCAGCTCGAGGACGAGCTGGGCGTGAAGCTGTTCCATCGCAACAGCCGCAAGGTCGAGCTTACCGAGGCGGGCGCATCGTTTCTGCGCGACGTGCGCGTCATTCAAAGCCGGCTGAAGGAAGCGACGCTGCGGGTGCAACATATCGATGCGGGGCTGGCCGGCCGCATCGAGGTGGGGTTGTCGGGCTCGCATTTTCTGGGCCCGCTGCCCGGACTGATCGGCAAACTGGCTGCGTCGCATCCCGACATCCGTGTCATTTTGAACGAAATGGCGCCCAACGACCAGCTCGAAGCGCTGCGCGAGCACCGCATCGACGTCAGCATCTCGCGCCAGTCCATCGAGGACGACCTGCTGTGCAGCCGCCGCCTGTGGCCGGACCCGCTGCTGGTCGCCCTGCCTCCCGAACACCCCCTGTCCCGACGCACGCGCATCCGGCTCGACGAACTTGCGGGCGAGCGCTTCGTCATGCTTCGCCGCGAAACGTCGACCTTTGCCGAACGCATCTTCAGGGCTTGCGCGGCCCACGGCTTCTCGCCCGACGTGGAACAGACCGTGGCCGAGGTGCCGGCGCAGCTCAGCCTGGTGACGGCCGGACTGGGCATCGCGCTGGTGCCGACCTCTACCAGCGCCTATCAGCCGCACGCCCTGGCATTTCGCCCCCTGGACGAACCCGGCCTGGAAGCCAGCGTGCACGCCGTCATGCGCAAGGACAATCGCAAGGCGGCGCTGGGAACCTTCGTCAGGCAGCTCACGCAGCCTTAGGGCCGGTCGAGCCGCATCGACGCTAGCCCGCTTCCTCCCGCGTGGTGCGCCGCACGCATTCCAACGCCATTTCGAAGGACTTCGGATACAGCTCGTCGTTGCGCCAGTACATGGAGACCGATCCGAAGCCCTCCAGCTTGAGAGGCAGGATGCGCACCAGATTGAGCCGGGCCAGCATGACGGTGGAGCGGTGCGATGCCGTGCCGATGACGTCGCTATGCGTCAGCAGGGTGACGTTGGCAATGACCGAATTGCTTTCGATATAGTTCCGGGGCAGGGACTGGTTGGCGTTGGCCAGCGCGGCCTCCAGGGCGTTCCTGACGGGCGTCTGGCTGGGCCAGACTATCCAGCGGTATTGCTTGACGTCGTGCCAGTGCAGCTCGGGCAGGTCGAACAGTGGATGGTCGGGGCGGGCGACCAGGTCGATGGGCTCGACGTAAAGCTCTTCGGACTGAATGCTGGATTCCACCGCGATGTCGCTTGCCGTGCGGCCCATGACGATGTCCAGGTCGCCGCGCGCCAGCAGCGTCAGCAGGCGGTCCATGGTGCCCTCCACCAGATCGATGCGCATGTCGGGCATCCGCTCGGCCATCGCCAGTATCGCGCGGGGAGCCGCTTCGGTGGCGGCCGCGCCCGAGGCGCCGATCACCACGCGGCCGGCGCCCCCGTCGCGCAGAACATTCATGTCGTCCGCCGCCCGGTCCAGTTGCGCGTCGATGCGGCGCGCGTGGGCGATCAGGGTTTCGCCATGGGAGGTGGGCGTCAGCCCGCGCGCGTGGCGCTCGAACAAAGGCAGGCCGATGTCGGTCTCCAGGTCCTTGAGCCACTTGGAAAGCCCCGGCTGCGTCGTATGCAGCAGCTTGGCCGAATGGCTGAGATTGCGCGTCTGGGCAAGGCTGAGCAGGAACTTCAGGTTGCGCAGGCGTATACGGTCGGTCCAGTCTGTAGCCATGGAATTTTCTGCGAATGGGTGGAGGGGCGCGCAGCCCCAGATTGCACGCCCTGCCTTGCAGGCGCGGGCCGCTTGCGCCACGCTGGCATATATAACACCGATACTCTGACGGGGGCGCCTGCCGGCGCTTGTTTTTCTCTTGAATTTTCTCTAATATTATCGAAAAAGCCCACGATTTTATAAAATCAGTTCTTAGTGAGACAGGCCGACATGAAAATTGCACCCCGCACCAATTATCGCGAAGACGTGGTCGGACGCGCCAACGTCGAAGACACGCCCGAGCTGCTCGCCTATTACGAAGAGCTCGATTCCCTCAAGACCGGCGCCCTCTGGACGGTCGCCAACAAGATCGAGCCCTGGTTTCCGCAATCGTCGTCCGTGCCCGTGCTGTGGCGCTACAACGACCTACGCGACCACGTGCTGCGTTCCATCGACCTGGTGTCGCCCGAGAAGGCCGGCCGGCGGGTCGTTTATCTGAACAATCCCGGCCGCCAGGACGTCGCCGCGGCCGTGGGCTGGCTTTATTCGGGCCTGCAGGCCATGAATCCCGGCGAACTGGCCTCGGCGCACAACCATTCGGCCAGCGCCCTGCGCTTCATCATGGAAGGCAGCGGCGCCTATACCGTCGTCGACGGCCACAAGATGACACTGGGCGCCAATGACTTCGTGCTGACCCCCAACGGCACCTGGCACGAGCACGGCGTCAGCGAGGACGGTTCGCCCTGCATCTGGCAGGACGGTCTGGACATCCCGCTGATCAACGCTCTGGAAGCCAACTTTTATACAGTGCACCCCGACCTGAATCAGGCCGTCACCTATGCCGTCGACGACAGCACCGCCACCTGGGCCGGCACCGGCCTGGCGCCATCCGACGACAAATGGGAACACGGCTATTCGCCGTTGCTCAAGTACGAATGGGAGCCCACCTACGAAGCGCTGTGCCGGTATGCCCGCGTCACCGACGGTTCGCCCTTCGACGGCGTGCTGATGAACTACATCAACCCCAAGACAGGCGGCCCTGTCATGCAGACCATAGGCGCCAGCATGCAGATGCTGCGTCCGGGCGAGCATACCAAGGCCCACCGCCACACCGGCAGCTTCATCTACCAGGTGGCCAAGGGCAAGGGTTTCTCCATCATCAACGGCCAGCGCTTCGACTGGCAGGAACGCGACATCTTCTGTGTGCCGTCCTGGATGTTCCACGAGCATGCCAACGCCAGCCAAAGCGAGGACGCCTGCCTGTTCTGCTTCAACGATCTGCCCGTGATGAAGTCGCTGGGCCTGTATCGCGAAGAGGCCCTCAAGGAAAACGACGGCCACCAGCCCGTCTAAAGCTTCTACGTCGGCGCGGGTCCATCGGCCCGCGCCGGCCCGTTTTCATACTTTCATTTCAACCATCCGCACATCGCAACAGGCGGCCCGGCCGCCTGACAACAAGGAAACAACATGCGCCTAGTCACATACCGCCGCAACGTCCTGGAAAGCGCCCGCCTTGGCGCCATCGTCGACGACATGGTCGTCGATATCGAGTACTTGGGCATGATCGCGGGCATCGACCTGCCCAACGACATGCTCGAATTCATCGACCTGGGCCCCTCGGCGGTGGCCACGGCCACCGAGCTGCTCAAAGAGCACCAGGAAAGCTGGCCCGTAGGCGTGGCGCAGCCCCTGCAGAACGTCAAGCTGCTGGCGCCCATTCCGCGCCCCCGCAAGAACATCTTCGGCATCGGCCTGAACTACGTCGAACACGTCGAAGAGTCCAGCCGCTCGCTCGACACCTCGGCCGACCTGCCCAAGCAGCCCATCATCTTCACCAAACCGCCCACCACCGTCATCGGCCCCGGCGACAGCATCGAGCACAACGCCAAGATCACCCAGCAACTCGACTGGGAAGTGGAGCTGGCCGCCATCATCGGCACCCGCGCCCAGCGCATCGAGGAAAAAGACGCGCTGTCCTACGTCTTCGGCTACAGCCTGATGCTGGATATGAGCGCGCGCGACAACCGCCGCGCCGGACAGTGGGTGTACTCCAAGGGCCTGGATACCTACGCGCCCTTCGGGCCCTGCATCGTCACCGCCGACGAAATCCCCGATCCGCAAAAGCTCGATCTCTGGCTGAAGGTCAACGGCGAGATCAAGCAACAGTCCAACACCCGCCACATGCTGTTCAACGTCGCTCACCTGGTTGCCGACATCAGCGCGGGCATCACGCTCGAGCCGGGCGACATCATCGCCACCGGCACGCCCTCGGGCGTGGGCGCGGGCCGCACTCCGCAAGAATGGCTGTGGCCCGGCGACGTGGTCGAGTCCTACGTCGAAGGCATCGGCACGATGCGCAATCCGGTCGTGGCCGTCTGACCGGCCCGCCCACTCACCGTCTCATCGAGGAAGCCATGCTAAACCTGCCCGTCGTCAAGGTTGCCGCCGTCCAAGCGGCTCCAGTGTTCCTGGACACGAACGCCACCGTCGAAAAAGTGTGCGCGCTGATCGAAGAGGCCGCCGGCCAGGGCGCTCAGCTGATCGCCTTTCCCGAGGTCTTCGTGGCCGGCTATCCCTACTGGAACTGGATCATGAATCCCGTCGAGGGCAGTCCATGGTTCGACAAGCTGTGCCGCAGCGCCATCGAGATTCCCGGCCCTGAAATCCAGCGCATCGCCCAAGCGGCGGGCCGCCACGGCGTCCATGTTGTGGTGGGTGTGAATGAGCGCAGTCCCACCGGCATCAGCACGCTATACAACACGCTGGTGTTCATCGGCCCCGACGGCAAGCTGCTGGGCCGTCACCGCAAGCTGGTTCCCACCTGGGCCGAGAAGCTTACCTGGGCCAACGGCGACGGTGCCTCGCTGCGCGTCTACGATACCGCCATCGGCCCCCTGGGCGGGCTGGCCTGTGGCGAGAACACCAATACGCTGGCGCGCTTCAGCCTGCTGGCGCAGGGCGAGCTGCTGCACGTGGCCAGCTATATCTCGCTGCCGGTGGCGCCGCCCGACTACGACATGGCCGAGGCCATCAAGGTGCGCGCCATGGCCCACTGCTTCGAAGGCAAGGTGTTCACCGTCGTGGCCTGCTCCACCATTTCCGAAGAAATCATCTCGTCCTTCACCAAGACGCATCCGCAAGCCGAGCAGATGCTACGGCGCAAGAACAGCGCCTTCTCGGGCGTCATCGGGCCGGACGGCCGGCTGGTGGGCGAGCCGCTCATCGACGCCGAGGGCATCGTCTACGCCGACGTCGACCTGTCGCGCTGCATCCAGCCGCGTCAGATGCACGACATCACCGGCCACTACAACCGCTTCGACGTATTCGACCTGCGCGTCAACCGCCAGCCCCAGCAGGCGGCGCAGTTCTCCGACCTGCAGCGCGGCGCCAACCTCGAATTCGACGAAGAGGCCGAACAGGCCGCGGTGGGCGGGGCCGAAGGCGGAGCGCGGCCATGAACGCCCCCCTGCGCGAAGCGCCGCGCGTCGCCAAATCATCGACCTTGGCCGAGCAGGCCTATGCGGGCCTCAAGCGCGATATTCTTTCAGGCGAACTGGCCCCGGGGCTGGCCCTGCGCCTGGAGTTTCTCAAGCAGCGCTACCAGCTCAGCTTCACACCGCTGCGCGAGGCGCTGAACCGGCTGCACAGCGAACGCCTGGTCGACTCGGTCGCGCTCAAGGGCTTCAGGGTGGCGCCGCTTTCGCTGAAAGAGATGCAAGACTCGATGAGCGTGCGCACGCTCATCGATTGCGAAGCCTTGCGGCGTTCCATCGCGCACGCCACCGACGACTGGGAAACCCAGATCGTCGCGGCGCTGCATGCGCTGGACCTGGTCACGCGACGCAATGGCGCCGAGGCGCTCCAGGCCTCGTACGACGAGGTAGAGCAACGCCACCTGGCGCTGCACCGGGCGCTGATCGCGGCCTGTGACTCGCGCTGGCTGCTGGAGTTGTCGGCAACGCTGTACATACAGACCGAGCGATATCGCCGGCCCATGCTGAAGACCTCAGTGCGGCGCGACAGCAGCCGGGACGTGTCGAAAGAGCACCACGAGATCGTCGATGCCACGCTGAGGCGCGAGACGGACCTGGCGGTGTCGCTGCTGGCCGAGCACTATAACCGTACGACTCAATTGATCGAGGCTTCGTTGACGGGGCAGGCCGAGGCGCAAGATATGACAGGTTCCTGAGCCGCCGCCAACGGCAGTGCTCTTAATGAAAAAGCCACCGGTTGATTGACTGATATAAAAAAGGCTGCTTTCTGAAAGCAGCCTTTTTATCGCCGTGCCGCCCAAGGACCATACCTCCAAGGGACTGCAAGCCGGTGAGAGTCCACACGGCATGCGGCTTTTTTTAAACCTATCCGACTATATACCCAGGTACTGCGTCACCAATTCTGGCTGCTCCTGCAGCTCTTGCGACGTCCCATTCCAGACAATGCGACCCTTTTCGATCAGGTAGTGCCGATCGACCAGGTGGTGCATTTCCTTGAGGTTCTTGTCGATCAGCAAAATGGTCTGGCCCTCGGCCTTCAAGCGATTCAGGCAGCCCCAGATCTCTTGGCGTATGACGGGCGCCAGGCCCTCGGTGGCCTCGTCCAGGATCAGCAGGCGCGGGTTGGTCAGCAGGGCGCGGCCGATGGCCAGCATCTGCTGCTCGCCGCCCGACAGAGTGCGGGCCGACTGGTTGCTGCGCTCTTTCAGGCGCGGAAAAAGCTCATAGACCGTGTCCAGCGTCCAGCTGCCGCCGTAGTCGTTGCGCGAGGTGGCCACCAGATTCTCGTATACCGACAGCGAAGGGAATATCCGCCGGCCCTCGGGTACCAGGCCGAAGCCCAGCTTGGCAATGCGGTGCGGGCGCAGGCCGCTTATGACCTGGCCGTCGAACGAGATGCTGCCGCCCTTGACCGGCAGCATGCCCATCAGGGTGCGCACGGTGGTGGTCTTGCCCATGCCGTTGCGGCCCAGCAAGGAGACGACTTGGTGCGCCTGGATGTCAAGGTTCACCCCGAACAGCACTTGGGCGGCGCCATAGCCCGATTGCAGGTTTTCTGCGTGCAGCATCTCTATTCTTCCCTTCCCAGATAGGCATCGCGCACATCGCTGTTGCCCCGCACTTCGTCCGGGGTGCCGGTGAAGATGGGCTTGCCGTAGACCAGCACGGTAATGCGGTCGGCCAATGCAAAAACGATGTCCATGTCGTGTTCGACCAGCAAAATGGCGTACTGGCCCTTGAGCTCCAGCAGGATGTCCTTCATGCGCTGCGACTCTTCGGCGCCCAGGCCCGCCATGGGCTCGTCCAGCAGCAGCACCGAGGCATTCAGCGACAGGGCGATGGCCAGTTCGAGCTGGCGCTTTTCGCCGTGGGCCAATTCCGAAACGCGCAGGTTGCCCCGCTCGGCCAGCCCCACCTGCTCGAGCGCCTTGCGCGCCGGCTCGCGCAGATCCATCTGCTTGCGCGCGGCGCTGAACATGTCGAAACGCTTGGCCGACTGCGCCTGCACCGCCAGCGCGACGTTGTCCTCGGCGGTAAAGTCGTTGTACAGCTGGCTGATCTGGAAGGACCGCGCCAGCCCCACCGAGGCGCGCTTGTGCGCGGGCAGGCGGGTGATGTCCTGGCCGTCGAGCAGCACCTGGCCCGAATCGGGCATGAGCTCGCCGCTGATCTGCGAGATGAGCGTGGTCTTGCCGGCGCCGTTGGGGCCGATGAGCGCATGGATCTCGCCGGGCCGGACCTGGATGTTGACGTCGTTGGTGGCCACCAGCGCGCCGAAGGCCTTGCGCAGGTGGCGGATCTCGAGCTTGGGTGCCGTGGCGGCTTGAAGTGCTTCAGTCATGGCTGTTCCTCCCTGCCAGCCAGCCGAACAGTCCGCGCTTGCTGAACAACACGACGAGAATCAGGACCGGGCCCAGGAACAGCATCCAGTTCTCGGTCCAGGCGGTCAGGGCTTGCTCCAGGCCCAGGTACACGGCCGCGCCCAGGATGGAGCCATAGATGGTGCCCATGCCGCCCAGCACGATCATGGCCATCAGGGTACCCGACTTGAGCCAGGAAGCCATGTCCGGGCTTACGTACAAGGCGTAGTTGGCCCACAGCGCACCGGCCAGTCCCGCCCCGGCGGCCGAGATGACGAAGGCGGTGAGCTTGTAGCGCATGGGCGCATAGCCCAGGTTCACGTTGCGCCGCTCGTTTTGCTGGAAGCCGCGCAGCACCATGCCGAAGGGCGAATTGACGATGCGGCGGCACAGCACCACCCACAGCGTCATCAGCGCCAGGCACACGTAGTAGAAGATGGACGGATCGTCCATGTTCACGCCCGGGATGAGGTTGCGCGAGGTGACCGACATGCCGTCGTCGCCGCCGTAGGTGACCAGACCCACCAGCACGAAATACAGCATCTGGGCGAACGCGAGCGTGATCATGATGAACTGCACGCCGCTGGTGCGCAGCGACAGAAAGCCCATGACCAGGCCCGTGAGCGCGGCCGCTAGCATGGCCAGCGGCCACATCACCAGCGCCGATTCGGAGCCCGCCCAGCCGAAGACGGTCTCGCCCATGCCCATGTGATAGGCAACGATGCCCACCACATAGCCGCCCAGGCCGAAGAAGGCCGCATGGCCGAAGCTGACCATTGCGCCGTACCCCAGGACCAGGTCCAGGCTGATGGCCGCCAGTGCGTAGATGACGAACTGGGTGCCCATGTTGATCAGGAAGCTGTTGTTCAGGCCGTTGGCCACCAGCGGCAGCACCAGCAGCAGGGCGAAAATCAAAATGATGACGATGTTTTTCCGGGTCATTGCTTTACCTTTGTGCCGGAATCAGACCGCGCGGCTTGACCAGCAGCACCACGGCCATCAGGATGTAGATACTGGCCGACACCAGGCTGGAGCTGACCGAAGAACTGTACTCGGGCGGCAGCAGCTGGGACATCCAGATGGGGATGTAGGCCCGGCCGAAGGAGTCGGTCATACCCACCAGGATGGAGCCCAGTAGCGCGCCGCGCACCGAACCCACGCCACCCACCACGATCACCACGAAGGTGGTGATCAGCACCTTCTCGCCCATGCCGATTTCCACCGCCAGCAGAGGCGCGGCCATGACGCCGGCAAAGCCGCACAGCAGCGCGCCCAGCGTGAACACCAGCATGAACAGGCGCCTGATATTGATGCCCAGCGCATCGACGATCTCGGCGTCGTCGGCTCCGGCGCGCACCAGCATGCCCACGCGGGTGCGGGAAATGAGCAGCCACAGGCCCACGGCGACGAGCACCCCGGCGCCGATGAAGGCCAGCCGCATGAGGGGGTAGCTGAATCCGGGCGCAAGCGGGACCGCGCCCGAGAGCAGCGGAGGAATGGCCACGAACGGCGGGCTGCGGCCAAAGACGAGGGTGACCAGGGCGTTGGTGAAGAAGATCACGCCCAGCGTGGCCAGCACCTGGTCCAGGTGATCGCGATGATACAGGCGGCTGATGATCAACCGCTCGACGATCAGGCCGTAGACGCCCGCGCCCACGATGGAGGCCAGGATGGCCACCGTGAACGAGCCGGTGATGGCCACGGCCGAGGCCGCGCAAAAAGCGCCCACCATGTAGAAGGAACCATGAGCCAGGTTCACGACGTTCATGATGCCGAAGATGAGGGTCAGACCGGCTGACAGCAGGAACAGCAAAGCGCTGTATTGCAGGCCGTTCATGGCCTGTTCCAGGAACAGATACATGGGAGGATCCCGTTTTCTTTGCGCGCGCCCGGATCAGGTCCGGGCGCGCGGTTTCAGGCGAACAGACTTACTTCATCTCGCATTGCGAGACGTAGGGATCGGTGTGGTCCTTGGCAATCGTGCTGATGGCCTTGTAGTCGAGCTTGCCGTCGCTGTTGCGCTCGACCCGCACCAGATACCAATCCTGGATGGGATAGTGGTTGGTGTTGAACTTGAAGTTGCCGCGCACGCTTTCGAAGTCGGCCTTGCGCAGCGCTTCGCGGAAGGCGTCGGGCTGGCCCTTAACGTCGCCGTTCACGGCCTTGAGCGCCGAGCCGATCAGGCGCGCGGTGTCGTAGGAGGTGGCCGCGTAGACGGTGGGACGGCGGTTGTACTCTTTTTCGAAGGCGGCCACGAAGGCCTTGCTGGCTTCATTGTCCTGCTGGCTGGTCCATTGCGTGGTCAGGTAGTAGCCCTCGCCGGCGTCGCCCGAGGCGGCCAGCATGCGGTCGTCCATGGAGTACAGGGGAGTGACCATCTTGATGGACTTGTTCAGGCCCGAGTTGGCAAACTGCTTGGCAAAGTTGATGCCCGCGCCGCCCGGCAGGAACTCGAACACGGCATCCGGCTGCAGCGAGCGGATGCGGGCCAGTTCGACCGAGAAGTCGGACTGGTCGAGCTTGGTGTAGATCTCGGCCAGGATCTCGCCTTTGTAGGCGCGCTTGAAGCCGGTCAGTGCATCGCGCCCGGCCTGATAGGCGGGAGCCATGATGACGATCTTCTTGACGTCCAGCTGGTTGGCGGCGATGGCGGCCGTATCGCTGTACGAATCGTTCTGCATGGCTACCGAGAAGAAGTTCGGGCTGCAGGCCTTGCCGGCGAAATTGGACGGCCCCGCGTTCAGGCTGACGAAAAAGCCGTCTTTTTCTTTGACGACCGAAGGCACGACCGCCACCAGAACGTTCGAAAAATTGATGCCGGTAAAGAGGCGCACTCCGTCCTGAAGCATCTTCTCGGCCGACTGCTTGCCCGTGGCGGGCTTCAGGCCGTCGTCCTCGACGATCAGCCGTACGGGAACCCCGCCCAGCTTGCCGCCTTCTTCTTTGATGGCCAGTTGAAAGGCGTCGCGCTGGTCTTCGCCGATATAACCGGCCGGCGTGGACAAGGTGCCGATGAAACCGATGTCTACGGTTTCCTGGCCGTGAGCCAGCGTGGCGAATGCCGACAAGGCAAATGCCGCAGCCAGTTTGTTGATGTGCTTCATGAAGAGGCCTCCAGAGTCGCTTCTGTTGAATTATCGATTTTTGAACCCGAAAAGCCTTTTGCTTGTTCGAGTTTCCGCTGTGCCAAGGTTATGTTGCGCTGCAAGCAAACAATGACTTACAAAGCACCTAAATCAACCTTATTTTATAAAATTTTTATCTTTTTCGACAATATTAATTGGTATCGGGTACAAAAACAAACGGGGCTACTCAGAACAGGACGGGCGACGCGGCCGCATCGCCCGCCTTTGTCGCCGCCCCACAGGCGGCGCTTCGAACAATTACTTGTCCATCTTGCACTGGCCGGCATACGGATCGCCGTGATCCTTGACGATGGTATCGACGAGTTTATAGTCGAGCTTGCCCGCGTCGTTGCGAGCTACCTCGACGAGGAACCAGTCCTGGATGGGGTAATGGTTGGGCCCCATCTTGAAATTGCCCCGCACGCTGTCGAAGTCGGCCTTGCGCAGCGCCTCGCGGAATGTGTCGGCCTTGCCCTCGATGTCGCCCCCGGCGGCCTTGAGCGCCGAGGCGATGAGGCGTGCCGTGTCGTACGACGTGGCGGCGTAAACCGTGGGACGCCGGCCGTATTCTTCCTGGAAGGCCTTGACGAACTGCTTGTTGGCCGTGTTGTCCATGTCGGCCGTCCACTCGGTCGTCAGAAGGAAGCCTTCGCCGGCATCACCCGTCGCGGCGATCATGCGGTCGTCCATCGAGTACAGGGTGGTGACCATCTTGATCGAATCATTCAGGCCCGAGTTGGCCCATTGCTTGGCAAAATTGATGCCGGCGCCGCCGGGCAGGAACTCGAACAGCGCCTCGGGCGCCAGGGAACGGATGCGGGCCAGCTCGACCGAGAAGTCCGACTGGTCGAGCTTGGTGTAGATCTCGGCCAAGATCTCGCCCTTGTACACCCTTTTGAACCCGTTAAGCGCATCGCGACCCGACTGATAGTTGGGCGCCATGATGACCATCTTCTTGATGCCCATGTTGTTGGCGGCGATGGCTGCCGTGTCGCTGTACGAATCGTTCTGGAACGCCGCCGCAAAGTAGTTCTTGTCGCAGCCTTCGCCGGCGAAGGTGGACGGGCCGGCGTTCAGGCTGACATAGAAAGCGTCGTTGCGCACGACGGTGGGAGCCACGGCCACCAGCACGTTCGAAAAGTTGATGCCCGTAAACAGCTTGATGCCGTCCTGCAGCATGCGCTCGGCTGTCTGCTTGCCCGAAGCCGGCTTGAGGCCGTCGTCTTCGACAATGACGTCGACCGGCACACCGCCCAGCTTGCCCTGCTCTTGCTTGACGGCAAGCATGAAGCCGTCGCGCTCGTCTTCGCCGATATAGCCCGCAGGCGTCGAAAGCGTGGTGATGAAGCCAATTCGCAGGGGCTCTTGCTTTTGCGCAAGGGCCGGACCCGCCGCGGTCAATGCGGACAGGGCCAAGGCCGCGCCCAGTTTCTTGAACAAGGTCATGTTTGTCTCCTTATGGTCTGCTTGAAGCCGGATCGCTCCGGCTCGTTGTTATTGATAAGCCCGTATGCTGACGACAGGCTTATCGCGGCTGCAAACAGTTTTCAAGGCGCCAGCCGTATAGCCATTCCAACGCCGAGTAAAACTGTTCCTGCGACTTGCCTTTCCAGAGCAGGTTGCGCACGGTGCGCTCCACGCCCTTGGCGTGGTAAATGCGGCCCATTTCGCGTGTCGACCACACGACCCGGGCCGTACGCGGTATGCGTATGCTTTCATACAGGCGGAAGGCGGCATCGAAGTCGCCTTCGCAACGTGCCACGGCTTCGCCCAGGGTCACGGCGTCTTCAAGCGCCATGCACGCGCCCTGCGCCATGTACTGGGTCATGGGGTGCGCCGCATCGCCCAGAATGGTGCAACGGCCAGAGCCCCACTCGTCGACCGGGTCGGCGTCGGCGGTGGCCCAGCGGCGCCATGAAGTGGGGCGGTCAAGCATCTGGTGCGGACGCTCGTGTATGCCCTGGAAGTAGGACAGCACCTCTTCCTTGCTGCCGTCGCGCACGCCCCACTCTTCTTCTTCCTTGCTGTGGAAGGTAACGACCAGGTTGTACTGCTTGCCGCCACGCAAGGGATAGTGCACCAGGTGGCAGCGTGGACCGGCCCACAGCATGGGCGCGTTGACCTGAAGGTCGGCCGGCATGTTCTCTTGCTCGACCACGGCGCGATAGACGACGTGGCCGGTTACGCGATGCTGCACGCCTATGGTCTTGGCGCGGATGACCGACTTGACGCCGTCGCAACCCACTGCCGCATCGGCGCGGTAGACATTGCCGTCGGTATCAATCACCTCGACGCCATCGGCCTTGACCTTGATGTCGGAAACATGGGTGGAAGTGCGGAACTCGATCAGGGGATCGTGCTGTACGGCCTCGAGAATGGACAAGTGGATGTCGGCGCGGTGGATGACCGCGTATGGGCCGCCGAACTTCTGGCGGAAGGCCTCGCCGGTTTCAATGCGCACGACTTCGGACGCATCGATCGCATCCATCATGATGCAATGATCGGTAAAAACGGCCCGCTTGCGCGCCGCCTCGCCCACGCCCAGCGCGTCCAGCGCGGCAAAGGCGTTCGGCCCGAGCTGGATGCCGGCGCCAATTTCGCCGATCTCCGCTGCCTGTTCCAGCAGCAACACCTGGATATTCCGGCGCGTCAGAGCCAGCGCCGCGGCCAGGCCGCCGATGCCGCCGCCCACCACGATGACTTTCTGTTTTAATGTGTTTGCCATATCTGCCAGTCCTTCTGTTCTGCGTTGCAGCCGGCGCGGCAGGCGCCGGCGTCGATGTGTTGAAAACGGTCGGTGGCGCCGGGCGCCTGCGGCCCCTGTTTACCCGGCAGTGGGGGAAAGACGTACGGCCACTTCGGTACGGCCTATGCCCCGCATCTCGACCGCAATGGTGTCGCCCGGCGCCACCGGCCCGACGCCTTCGGGCGTGCCGGTAAACAGGAGATCGCCGGGCTGCAGCGAATAAAACGATGAGGCGTACTCGATGAGGCCCGCCACATCGATGATCAGATCGCGCGTATTGGCCTTTTGCCTGAGTTCGCCATTGACCCACAGACTGAAATCGAGCGAGGCGGGGTCGGCAAGCTCGTCCGACGTCACCATCCAGGGCCCGACCACACTGTAGGAATCAATCGATTTACGCAGGCTGCGCTCTTCCGGGCCCCGAGTCGTCATGTCCAGCCCGATGCAATAGCCCGCTACATGGCTCAGCGCATCTTCCCGCCGGATATTTCGTCCCGTCTTGCCGATGACCGCCACCAGTTCAGCCTCGTGATCGTTGCGGCGATCGGGGTGCTGGATGTCGACGCCCGCAGACACGCCGCACAACGAGCTGGTCGCCTTGAGAAAAACGCCGATCTTCTGGATTTCGAGAATGGCGTTCTGGTGATGTATCTGAGAGTCGGTGCGCGCCTCGTCCAGATGTTTCAGGTAGTTGACGGGCGCCGCGATGATCTTGCCCGGGTTGGCCACGGGGCTCAGCAGCGACACCTGCGACAACGCCAGCTGCGGCGCGTCGGGCAGCAGCTCGTCGATGCGCCCACGCACCTTGTCAAGATGGGCTATCAGCGGGTCGACCGTGGGCAAGGGGTAGGTGTTGTAAGTCGGCAACACATCCAGCGCCGCCGTCACGTCGCGTACAGCGTCTCCCTGCAGCACGCCCAGACGATTGTCGTCAAAGCGGCAGATTTTCATTATTTGGATCCCTTCGCGGTTGCTGATTGCAGCGGGCGCAGGCATTGCTGCACCCGCTGTAAAATTTACTTCTGGAAGTCCGGCTGTTTGGCGGGCGCCGCCTGCTGGAAAGCCGGCAGCGTGTTGCAATGCTCGTACACCGCCATGACGCGCGGATAGGCGCTAAGGTCGCAGCCCATGCGCGAGGCGTTGGCCACCTGGGGAACCAGGCAGCAGTCGGCCAGCGACACCTGTCCGCCCACGCAGAAATCGCCCGAATTCGTCCGCTCGAGCATTTTCTCGAGCGACTGGAACCCTTCGGCGATCCAGTGCTTGTACCAGTCGTTCTTGGCCTCTTCGCTGACGCCCAGCTCTTTGACCAGGTAGCGCAGCGCCCGAAGGTTGTTCAGCGGGTGCATGTCGCAGGAGATGAGATTGGCGATCTCGAGCACCCGTGCGCGCTGCCTCAGGTCTTGAGGAATCAGGCGCGGCTCGGGATACTTGGCATCCAGGTAGTCGATGATGGCCAGCGACTGGCCCAGCTCGAAACCGTCATCGTCCAGCAGCGGCACGCTGGCGCCCGGGTTCTTGGCCACGTAGCCGGGCTCCTTGTGCTCCATGACCCGGATGTTGACCGGCTTCAGCGTAAAGTCCAGGTTCTTGAGCCCCAGCGCGATGCGCACCCGATACGAGGTGGAGCTGTTGAAAAAGCTGTACAAGTCCATGCTTACACCACTTTGACCGACAGCGTGCCCAGCCCTTGGACCGAGCCCACCATGAGGTCGCCGGCCACCACCGCGCCCACCCCTTCGGGCGTGCCGGTGTAGATCAGGTCGCCCGGCTCCAGGCGGAAAAAGCGCGACAGGTAGCTGACCGTCTCGGCCACCGACCAGATCAGCTTGTCGATGCCGCTGTTCTGCTTGGTCTGGCCATTGACCTCGAGCTGGATGCCGGCCTGCTCCAGGTGGCCGACCTGCTCGGCGCGGTACAGCGGCCCGATGGGCGCGCTGCGGTCGAACGCCTTGCCGATTTCCCATGGGCGGCCGGCTTCACGCATCTTCATTTGCAGGTCGCGGCGCGTCATGTCCAGCCCCACGGCATAGCCCCAGACGTGGCTCAGCGCCTCTTCCTGGGAAATGTTCGAGCCGCCCTTGCCGATGGCCGCCACCAGCTCGATCTCGTAGTGGTAGTTGCTGGTCTCGGACGGATAGGCCAGCTCGAGCGTCTGGCCCTCGGCCACGGGCACCACCGCGTCGGCCGGCTTGCAGAAAAAGAACGGCGGCTCGCGATCCGGATCGAAGCCCATTTCGCGCGCGTGCGCCGCGTAGTTGCGCCCCACGCAATAGACGCGGCGAACCGGAAACGTATCGGAGCTGCCCTGCACGGGAACGGCTACGACTTCAGGCGGATTGACGACGTATGACATGATGGAATCTCTTTGAAATTAGTGAAATGTAAGAAAGGCTCAATCGATACGCTCTTCGCGCAGCAGGCCCAGCGCCGACTGTATCGGCCTGTCAGAGTAGCTGAAAAGCACGGTTTCTTCATCGGCCTGCAGCTGGATCGGATACCAGGACGGCGCCACGAAAACGTCGCGCGGCGTGAAGTCGAACTTTTGCTCGCCGATGCGCACCGAGCCGCGCCCTTCCACCACGCTGAACACCGTGGCGTCGGTGCTGCGATAGGTCTTGCCCTGGAAGCTCTTGGGCAGCAGCTGCATGAAGGTGGCCATGGTGGGCATGGCATAGCCGCCCGTCGCCGGATTGACATAGCGCAGCTTGACGCCGTCCCAGGCGTCGATGTCGCCATGGCGCTGCAATTGATCCAGGGCTTCGCGGGTGCGCGAATAAGGGTAATTGAAAATAGGCGACGTCATCGTGCTGGGCTGGTAGCGCACCGGCAGCATGTTGTAGCCGTAGCGCGCCAGGGAATCTCCCTCGGGCCGGACCAGGGGCTGCTCGGCCTCGGGGTAGGGCTCGGCAAAGCCGGTGCCCAGCATGCGGATGAACGGGATGTCGAGGCCGTCGAGCCAGACCACGGGTTCGCCGCCGTCGGCCACCGCCATATTGCCGTGGTCGTGCCAGGTCCAGGAAGGCGTGATGATGAAGTCGCCGGGATGCATGGTGGTGCGCTCGCCGTTGACGGCGGTGTACGCCCCCGTGCCTTCGACGATGAAGCGCAGGGCCGACTGCACGTGGCGGTGGCTGGGCGCGATTTCGTCGGGCAGGATCAGTTGCAGGCCGGCATACAGCGTGGGCGTGATGGCCGCCTGGCCCCGCAGGCCGGGGTTTTCGAGAATCAGGACGCGGCGCACGGCTTCTTCGGCGGTAATCAGCCGGCCGGCTTCCATGATGTCGTCGCGCACGGCGTCGTAGCGCCACAGCGCGGGCACACAGTCGGTGGCCGGCGATGCCGGCACCAGGCTGTGCAGCGACTCCCACAAGGGGGTCATGTCTTTCTTGTCGATGCGGGCGTAGTACTCGTCGCGCGCGGACTGCTGAATGGTTGCTTCAGTCATTGACGTCTCCTGCCCCGCGCGGCCTGGAAGGGCGCGGGCGCGTTATTTCTCTATGGGATCACTGTGCAATATACGACTTTTGCCTTCGATTGTGTTTGTTTTGGTATACGAAAGAAAATGAAATATTCGTATTAAACATATCGAATTGAGTATGGACCGGCCGGGATGCCGCCATTCTTTCCGAAACCCTCTCTTCATTGTAGGTAAACGTACATCGTGATAGACTTTCCGTGATACGGCACATTGTTCTGTATTACGGAATAACTTGCCCAGGTTCGTCGCTTTCCACCGCCCCTCTTCCATCCTCACTGCGAGACTAAGGCAATGGCTCCCGACATGCTGGATCCCGCGCGCACCGCGCTGCTGTTCTTCGACATGCTCAATGGGCACATCAAGAAGAACGATGCCAAGACCGACGCGCGCTACAAGCCGGTGATCGCCGCCGCAGTGCGTCTGCTCGACGAAGCCCGGCAGCACCGCATGATGGTGGCCTACGCGGCCGCCAACCATCGGGCGGACAACCTCACCAGCGCCCACACCGTGCGTGACACCGACGGCCGGCTCAATCTTATCCCCTTGGATCGGCCGCCCGAGTTCAAGCCGGTCGTCGCCGGCGGCTCCTGGGAAGCCGCCGTCATCGATGAGATCGCGCCCGCGCCCGAAGATTATCTGGTCCCCAAATACCGCTGGAGCGCCTTCTACCAGACCTATCTCGATCTGGCCCTGCGCACCCGCGGCATCGACACCCTGATCATCGCAGGCGGATCGACCGACGTGGGTGTGGCCAGTACGGCGTATTCGGCCCGCGATATGGACTACAACCTGGTATTCGCCCGCGACGCCTGCACTTCGCCCGAAACCGACAACCACGACCAGTTCATGCGCCGCATCTTTCCGCGCATGGGCCGGGTGCGCAACGTCGAAGAGATTGCCGGCATGATCCGGGCCGGCGCAGCGGCATAGCCTCCGACAATACAGCGTCGGCTACCGGGCCGCGGCCTGGCGCGGCGCCGCCGTAGGCGGTGTATATCTCTTACGAAGCCGCCGGGCCGCATGGGCGGCCGAACAGCCATGGCTCCTGCCCGGCCCGTCCTTGCTCATAGCGCCGGATGGCATCGGCATCGGCCAAAGTGATGGCAATGTCGTCCAGCCCTTCCAGCAGGCTGCGCTTGCGTGACGGATCGATCTCAAAGCTCAGCGCTTCTCCGGTGGGCGTCGCGATGGTCTGGGCGGCCAGGTCGATCGACAGGCAATAGCCTTCGTTCGCCTCCACTTCATTGAACAGCCGATCGATGACCGCCGCATCCAGCGCGATGGGCAGGATACCGTTCTTGAAACAGTTGTCGTAGAAGATGTCGGCGAAACTCACAGCCAGGATGGCGCGAAAGCCATAGTCGAGTATGGCCCAGGGGGCATGCTCGCGGCTGGAACCGCAGCCGAAGTTTTCGCGCGTCAGCAGAATCCGAGCGCCTTGATAACGGGGCTGGTTCAAGGAAAACTGCGGATTCTGCCGCCGGCTGGCGGGGTCCTGGCCCAGCTCGCCGGCATCCAGAAAGCGCAGTTCGTCGAACAAATGCCTGCCGAAACCCGTGCGCACGATGGCCTTGAGAAACTGCTTGGGCACGATGGCATCGGTGTCGACGTTATTGCGGTCCAAGGGGGCCACCAGGCCCGTCAATGAAGTAAAGGCTTCCATGTGCGCCCCGTCAGAATTGGGTGATGTCGACGAAATGGCCGGCAATCGCGGCCGCAGCCGCCATGGCGGGGCTGACCAGATGCGTGCGTCCTCCCGCCCCCTGGCGTCCTTCGAAATTGCGGTTGGAGGTCGAGGCGCAGCGTTCGCCCTTCCCCAGCCGGTCGGCGTTCATGCCCAGGCACATGGAACAGCCCGGCTCGCGCCATTCGAAGCCCGCGTCGATGAACATCTGGTGCAGGCCTTCGGCCTCGGCCTGGCGCTTGACCGGCCCTGAACCCGGAACGACCAGAGCCTGCCTGATGCTCGAGGCGCGGCGGCGCCCTTTGACGACGGCGGCGGCCACGCGCAGGTCTTCGATCCGGGAGTTGGTGCATGACCCGATGAAGACCTTGTCCAGCTCGATCTGCTCGATCGGCGTTCCCGCCGCCAGCCCCATGTAGGCCAACGCCGTCTTCATGTTGCCGCGTCGTACGGGGTCGGCTTCCTGCTCGGGGTCGGGCACGCGGCCGTCCACGGGCGCCACCATTTCGGGCGTGGTTCCCCAGGTGACCATGGGCCGCAGACGCGAGGCGTCGATGTCCACGACCCGCTCGAACGCAGCGCCCTCGTCGCTGACCAGCGTGCGCCAATACGCTTCGGCGGCCTCCCACTGCTCGCCCTTCGGCGCCAGGGGGCGGTCCTTCACATAGGCGATGGTCTTATCGTCCACCGCAACCAGGCCGACCCGCGCGCCCGCTTCGATGGCCATATTGCACAGGGTCATGCGCCCTTCCATCGAGAGTTCTCTGATGGCTTCGCCCGCGAACTCGATCGCATAGCCGATGCCGCCGGCGGTTCCCACCCGGCCGATGATGTTGAGGATGAGGTCTTTGGCGCTGAGGCGCTCCGGCAGGACGCCACGGACCCTGACCAGCATTGGCTTCATGCGCTTGATGGACAGGCATTGCGTCGCCAGCACGTGCTCGGCCTCGGACGCGCCCACTCCGAACGCCAGGGCCGCAAAGGCGCCATGGGTGCTGGTGTGCGAATCTCCCGCCACGACCGTCGTTCCGGGCAGGGTGAAGCCCTGCTCGGGTCCGATGACGTGGACAATGCCCTGGCGTCCGTCGTCCAGGCCGAACTCGGTGATGCCGAAGTCGGCGCAATTGCGCGTCAGTTGGTCGACCTGAATGCGCGACAGGGGGTCGCTGATGCCGTCCGCCCCGCTGCGGCGCTCGGCCTGCGTGGTGGGCACGTTGTGATCCGCCGTGGCCAGCACGGTTTCAGGCCGCCAGGCCTTGCGCCCCGACAGCCGCAAACCCTCGAACGACTGGGGGCTGGTGACGTCATGCACCAATTGACGGTCGATATACAGCAGCGACGGTCCGCCGGACTCTTCTTTGACGAGATGCCGCTCCCAGAGCTTGTCGAATAGCGTGTGCGCGTCGGCCGCCTTTCCGGTCTCCGCTTGTGTGGCAGTAGTCATGAGTGTCTCCGTCCATAAAGCCGTCCCGCTTTCGCGAAAACGGCCGCCTCGCCCGGCCTGCGCGGCCGCTGGTTCGATGTTTACTGGCTCAGGCGCCCTGCGCAGCCTTCGCGGCGGGCACAGGATAGCGTCGCGTCCAGGGCCCCGCCTTGACCACCTGGCCGGGGATGTCGTGCTGGACGATGTCGGGCAGCTGCCGGGCCAGCACCAGCAAAGCCTCCAGATCGACGCCGGTGTCGTATCCCATTGCTTCGAGCATGTGCACCATGTCCTCGGTGCAGACGTTGCCGCTGGCTCCGGGCGCGAACGGGCATCCGCCCAGGCCGCCGAGCGAGGCATCGAAGCGGTCGATGCCCGACTGCGCGGCCGCCAGCACATTGGCCAGCCCCATGCCGCGGGTGTTATGGAAGTGCGCGGTAAAGACCATGTCCGGCCAGCGCTGCCTGGCGGCGTCGCACACCCGCGCCACCTGGGCGGGATTGGCCATGCCCGTGGTGTCGCACAGCGTCACCCCGTCCACGCCCATGTCCACGAACCGGGCGACCGTGTCCAGCACGCGGGACAAGGGCACTTCTCCATCGAAAGGACAGCCGAAGGTAGTGGACAACGAGGCGTTCAGGCGGACCCGGCCGCCGACCGCGGCAACGATCTGTTCGAACTGCTCCAGCGACTGCTGCGGAGTCATGCGCAAATTGGCCATGTTGTGGCTGTCGCTGGCCGACATCACCAGATTGATCTCGTCCACCCCGCAGGAGAGGGCGCGCTCGCAGCCGCGCATGTTCGGCACCAGCGCCGCATACTCGACGCCGGGCACGCGGTCGATCCGGCACATGACGGCCTCGGCATCCGCCAGCGCCGGAATCGCCTTGGGGGAAGTAAACGACGTGACCTCTATCTTGGCCAGTCCCGTGCGGCTCAAACCATTGATGAATTCGACCTTGCGGTCCGTCGGGATGAAAATCGGCTCCATCTGGAAGCCGTCGCGAACCGAGACTTCCTGAATATAGATTCGCTTTCCGTTCTTTGAAAGATTACTCACATTCCACCTCTTTGCTGTCCATCCGCCCGTGTCCACGAGCTTGCCATCCGCCTCTCAGACCAGCCCCGCCTGGCGCAGTTTTTCCAGCTGCTCGGCCGTCACGCCGATGGAATCCAGCACCTCTTGGGTGTGCTGCCCGAGTTCCGGCCCTATCCACCGGGTACGGCCCGGCGTGGCGCTGAGCTTGGGCACGACGCCCGGCAGGCAAATCTCCGACCCGTCGGGCAGCGGATGCTTCTGCAACATGTCGCGCGCCTGGAAATGGGCGTCGTTCATGATGTCTTCGGCCGTGTAGATACGCCCGCAGGGCACGGAGGCCTCGTTCAATACTTTCAGCACTGTCTCGAGGTCGTTGGCCGCGGTCCAGTCGCCGATGACGCCGTCCAGCATTTCGGTCTGCCTGGCGCGCCCGTCGTTGTGGGCCAGGGCGGGATCCTCGGCCAGGTCGGGGCGGCCGATGGCGGTCATGAGGCGGCGGAATATGCCGTCGCCGTTGCCCGCCACCGCCACGTAGTTGCCGTCGCCGCACAGATAGGTGTTGGAGGGCACGATGCCCGGCAGCGCCGAGCCGGTGCGCTCGCGTATGTGCCCGGTCTTGGCGTATTCGGGAATCAGGCTTTCCATCACGGCGAACACCGCCTCGTACAGGGCCACGTCGATGTACTGTCCCTTGCCGCCATTGACCTTGAGATGATGCATGGCCATCAGCGCGCCCACCGTGCCGTACAGCGACGCCAGGGTGTCGCCCAGGCTGACGCCCACCCGCACCGGCGCCCGGTCGGGATAGCCGGTGACGTAGCGCAGGCCGCCCATGCATTCCGCAATGGCGGCAAAACCCGGCCTCTGGCTGGCCGGCCCCGTCTGTCCATAGCCCGATATGCGCACCATGATCAGGTTCGGGTTGATGGCCGAAAGCTGCTCCCAGCCTATGCCCCATTTTTCCAGCGTGCCGGGCCGGAAGTTCTCGACCACGATGTCGGCTTCGCGCGCAAGCTTGCGCACGATCTCCTGGCCTTCTTCAGCCTTGAGGTCCAGCGTCACCGATTTTTTATTGCGGCTTTGGGTGTACCACCACAGCGACGTGCCCTCGTGCAGCTTGCGCCACTTGCGCAAGGGGTCGCCGGTGCCCGGGGGCTCGATCTTGATGACCTCGGCCCCGAACTGGGCCAGCAGCGCGCTGGCGTAGGGGCCCGCAATCAAGGAACCCAGCTCCAGCACCTTGACGCCCGCAAGCGGCATCTCCGGGGTCGATGAGTTGTCCTGCATAGTCGATTCCTCTTCTTCTGAATGGCTAATGATGGCCGCTCGCTTCAGAGCGGTAAAGAACTGGTTTACGATGCTACCATCGCGAATGGCGATGGCCAGACCGCCGCAAGGTGACCCGATGACTCCAGACCCCAAATCCCTGCGCTTGTTCGTCAGCGTGCTCAAGCACGGCACCATCGCCGCCGCGGCCGAGCACGAACACACCGCCGCCGCGGCCGTCAGCCGGCGCATCAGCGACCTGGAGGAACAACTGGGCGTCGCCCTGATCGTGCGCAGCAACAAGGGCGTCAGCCCGACGCCGGCGGGGCGCGCCCTGCTGAACATGTCGCATCGCGTCCTGCACGACCTGGACAGCATCCAGGCCCAGATGCACGACTATGCCGTCGGCATGAAAGGCTATATACGCATCTTCGCCAACATTTCGGCCATGCACCAGTTCATGCCCAGGGAACTCAGCGCCTTCCTGGCGGACAATCCCCTGGTCCAGATCGACCTGGAGGAACGCGTCAGCACCGCCATCGCCGAAGCCGTGGCCGACAACAATGCCGACGTGGGCGTGCTGGTGGTCGATACCCCTCTCGAGGGAGTCGAGTACCTGCCCTACAAAGAGGACGACCTGGTGGTGATCGTGCCCGCGTCCCATCCCCTGGCCGGCAAAGAACGCGTCCGTTTCGCCGACACGCTCGACTATGACTACGTCGGCCTGCCCCCCGGCAGCCAGATGAATCTGCACCTGATGCGCACCGCGCGCGAACAGGGACGCACCTGGCGCTATCGGTTCCAGGTTTCGAGCTACGACTCGCTGTGCCTGATGGTGGAATCGGGCCTGGGCGTGGGCATGCTGCCCCGCTGCATCGCCCTCGCCTATGCCAAAGCCCTCGACATCGAGCTGCTGGGTCTGGACGAGCCCTGGTCGCACCGCCAGCTGCACGTGTGCATACGCTCGTACGACGCCCTCTCGCCCGCCGCCCGGCTGCTGGTGGAACGCATGACGGGAACAGGACGGGACGCCGGCTGAACCGACAAGAATCCCCCAAAGCCAAAGGCTTGGGGGGATTTTCCTGCCCGCCGGTGCGTCGGTCCGGCCGTCAGGCCGCCCGGACCGCTACTTTCATGCTTCCGATCTTGTCGAACTCCGCGACCATGACGTCGCCCGCGGCCACAGGGCCCACTCCCTCTGGAGTGCCCGTGAAAATGACATCGCCAGGATGTAAAGTATAGAAAGACGACGCGAACTCGATGAGCTCGGGAATTCCAATTACCAGGTCCTTGGTATTCGCGCGTTGTTTTACTTCGCCATTGACGGCGATCTGGAAGTCCAGATTGGCCGGATCGGCAATTTCATCCGCTGTTACCAGCCAGGGGCCCAGCACGCTGTAGCTGTCGACGGACTTGCGCATGCTGCGCTCTTCGGGACCCCGCACGGTCATGTCCAGCCCGATGCAATAACCAGCGATATGGTGCCAGGCGTCGGCAGGCGATATTCCAGCCCCTTTCTTGCCGATGACGACCGCCAATTCGATTTCGTGGTCATTGCGCCGCTCCGGATGGCGCACCGCCACACCCTCCGCGGCGCCGACCATGGAGCTGTTCGCTTTCAGAAACAAGCCAATGCGTTGAATCTCCTCGACCTTGCCGTTGTGATGGACGCCGGGATCCGCCCGGGCCTCTTCCAGATGCTTGATGTAGTTCACGGGAGCGGCGATCAGTTTTCCTGGATTGGCAACCGGGCTCAACAACTGCACGTCTTCCAGGGCCAGCTGTCCGGCCGAAGGCAAGAGCGTTTCGATTTCTTTACGCACCCGATCGAGATTGGCGATCAGGGGATCGAAGCTCGGCAGCGGGTAGCGACTGGCGGGCAACACATCCAGCGCGGCAGTCACATCGAATACCAGGCCGTCCTTGACGACGCCCAGACGATTTTCATTAAAACGACAAATACGCATGTATAAATCCCTATTGATTTCAATGATTGCTTGTCAGCGGCTCAAGGCTTGGACGCGCCGGGACGGGGCCGGCCGCCCCATTCCATATCCAGTCCAGGCACTTATAGGAGTCTTCGGCTGTACGTCCTTCCAACTGCGCATTGCGTACATCGCGCCCGATCCCTTCTTCGTGATAGAACTTCCAGACTTCACGCCCCTCCAATTGAATCCGCGCGGTGCGCAGGGCGCGCTGCTTTGAAAATTCAGCGAAGGCGTCTTCGTATCCGTGACGATCGAGCAGATCGGCAATGCAGCCCGCATCCTCGATGGCCATTCCCGCGCCCTGCGCGTAGGATTGCAGAACCGGATGCGCGGCATCTCCGAGAAGCACGATCCGGCCGCGGTTCCATCGCCTTACGGGATTTCTGTCCGCGATCACCCACCGCCGCTCCAGGTCCATCAGCGCGAGAACGCCTTTCAAGGCAGGATGGGCGTTGGCATAAACGTGCTGCACGTCTTGCTCGTGGGTTACGTACTGATCGCCATGCTGCGGAGCCGGGTCCTTGAACACCGCGACAATGTTGAACAAGGTGCCCTGTCGCAACGGATAGTGCACGACATGGTAGCCAGGCCCACTCCATAGAACCACATCTTTCTTGTGAGGGAAATCCGCGGGAATGTCGGCCATGTCGACGATGGTTCGATGTGCGACGTAACCTATCGGGCACAGATCGTCTTTCACCAGCAGTTCGCGAGCGCGGCTTTTGAGGCCATCGGCGGCGATCAAGGCCGCAGCTTCGAATGTCCGGCCATCCGAACACGTGACGCGCACATGGTCGCCCAGGTCTTCGTGCGCAACGACCGCCGCGTTGACGGTGACTTCGATGCCGGGAGTCTTGAGACAAGCCTCCAGCAAGACATTATGGATGTCGGCCCGATGCACCACGACGTAAGGGTTGCGAAACCGCTGCCTGTATCCTGGTGTCGTCACCGGAATATCGATCAGCGTCCGCCCGTCGTCCGCATCGATCATGCACACGGAATCCGGAAAGTCGGCAATGGACTTTACCGAATCGGCAATGCCGAGTTGTTCGAACACATTGAAAACATTGGGCCCCAACTGTATTCCATAGCCGATTGCGGAAATTTCGTGGGCCTGCTCCAGCACGTGCACGGAGCGGCCTTTCCGGGCGAGCGCTATGGCTGTCGTAAGGCCTCCTATGCCTCCACCCACAATTAAAACTGTATTACGCGAATTCAACACGGCCTCCTGTAGTAGGAGCATGCCAAGCCACTGAACTTCTCAATCGCGCCACACATGCTCGTGACGCATCGTCCGTGATTTACGTGTTGCGCGTCAATAAAGCAGCGTTGATTGCCCCTATAAGGGATTTGAATGGATGGGAGAGCCGGGCATGTCGAGGAAGGTGTTGAACATGATCTGGCGCAGCCAGCAATTTCCCGGCTCTCGGTGAAAGCGTTCATGCCAATACTGCCTGACTTCGTAAGACGGGCTGGCTACCGGGATTTTCAAAACCTGCACCCGGCCGCCGTACGCTAGTGCCTGAGCCAGCCGCGCCGGCACGATCGCCAGCAAGTTGGTCATAGAAACGGTTTGCCCGATTCCCAGAAATGACGAGACCTTGACCTTGATCCGGCGGCGCACGCCCTGTTTTTCGAGTTCTTTATCGAGCAGGGAATAACCGGTGGCGGGAGCTTCAAGCGCCACATACGCTTCGGACATTAATTGCGCCTTGGTCAGCTGGCCTTGCACGCGGGGATGATCGGCCCGGGCAACGCAAGCGTAGTGCTCGGTAAACAGGCGCTGTTGATAAATTCCCGTATGCAAGTCGGCGGCAAACCCCACGGCGACATCCAGCTCGCCGGCCTCGAGCATATGACCGACCTCATGATCCAGATCCACCGATTCGACGCTGAGCTGCGGCGCCCTTTCTTCGAACAACGCAAGCAATTGCGGCAACAGGGCCATCTGCGCAACGTTGGTCAGGCCCAAGCGAAAAGTGCGGCTCGACGTGGCGGCGTCGAAGTCCTCATGGCGAGCCTCATTCGGAGCAAGAAGGGTCAGCGCCTCGTCTATGCCCGGCAATAAGCTTTCTAAATAGGGAGTCGGCATCATGCCCACCGAGGTCCGCACAAAAAGTGCATCGCCGAAATGACGCCTCAGATGGCCCAGACGCACGCTGATGGCCGGTTGGCTAAGGCCAACCGGCCCGACCGAAGAAGATATGCCGCGCGTCTTGTAGATTTCTTTAAGGATGAGAAGATCAGAGACATCTAGGTTTGCCATGGCGACCGATTAGCGAGCTGTATTTAAAAATACGATAGAACTTATCAAGGTTACTTTATTGCCGACTCGAGAACAACAGGCCAGACTTGATCCAAACATACAACTTAGGAGACACAGCATGGCAGGTATTACCCAACTCCCCGCGTTCGCCCAACCGACGGTTCCCGGTGGATTCCGCAGCGATGCGGAAAAGCCCCGTCGGCAGAGGCGATCGATCGTCCAGGCCGCCCTGATCGGCGCGACGCTGGCCGTGGCGGGGTTGCCGGTAAGCTCCGCATCGGCAGCGGACGACACCTTCAAGGTCGGTCTCGTTCTGCCCATGACCGGCCCCTTCGCCTCGACGGGGCGGCAGGTCGAGAACGGCGTGCGAACCTATCTGCACCAGTACGGCACCGAAGTCGCCGGCCGCAAAGTTGAAATACTGCTGCGCGACGATGCGGGAGACCCGGCCAACAGCAAAAGGCTCGCCCAAGAACTGCTCGTCACCCGCAAGGTCGATGTGCTGGCCGGTTTCGGCCTGACCCCGCTCGCCCTGGCCGTTGCGCCCATGGCAACGCAAACCAAGACTCCCATGGTCATCATGGCGGCCCAAAGCCTGGCGGTGATCAACGCCTCGCCGTATGCGATCCGAACCAGCGGAACCATTCCGCAGGTAACGATGGGCTCCGCTGTATGGGCCGGCAAGCACGGCCTCAAAGAGGTCGCCACGCTGGTTCCCGATTACGCGCCGGGCCATGAGTCGGAAAAAGCCTTCAAAGAGTTCTTCAACGGCCCGGACCAGAAGATCGCCAGCGAAATACGCGTGCCCATGGCCAATCCCGACTTCGCGCCCTTCGTGCGCCGGATAAAGGACCAGAAGCCCGATGCCTTGTATGTCATGCTGCCGGCCGGACCCGGCGCGGCCTTTCTTAAAGAATATGCGGCGCGCGGCCTGGCCAAGGCCGGCATTCCCTTATTGGCCCACGGGGCTGTAACCGACGACGATTTTCTGAATGAATCCGGCGACGAGGCGCTGGGCATTATCACGTCCGACTATTATTCAGCGGCGCACCCGTCCGAAATGAATAAAAAATTCGTTGCCGACTTCAAGCAGTTGAACAATGGAGAAAGGCCGAACTTCTTCGCGGTGGCGGGATACGACGGCATGCACGTCATCTATAACGCAATCAAGACCGCAGAAGACGCGAGCAATGGCGATGCGCTGCTGGGCGCCATGAAAAACCAAAGCTTCGAAAGCCCTCGCGGACCGGTCACCGTAGACCCTGAAACCCGCGATTTCGTCCAGAACATTTATATACGCAAGGTAGAGCGTGTGGACGGCGAACTGTACAACGTCGAGTTCGACACGATTGAAAATGTCCTGAACACGGGTAAAACCAAATAAACGACCGTTCATCGATTCGGCGCGGACCGTGGCGGATCGATGAACTCGAAGGCGTTGCGCCAACGTAAAAATCCCCCAAGCGTCAATGACTCTTGGGGGATTTTTCATCCAAGCCGCTGGAGCGGTGTCGCCGGCCTGGAATACTTCAAAGGCCAGGCGGGCTGCGGAGCGGTTAGATGACGCGTGCGGCCTCGAGCAGGCGCACCACCGTCCACGACTTGTCGCGGCTGATGGGGCGGCCTTCTGCGATTTCGACCATATCGCCTTCGTTGTACTGATTGGTTTCATCATGCGCTTTGTAGCGATTGGAGCGGATGATGATCTTGCCGTAGACAGGATGCTTGACGCGGCGTTCGACGCGGACGACGACCGTCTTGTCCATCTTGTTGCTGACGACTTTGCCGATCAGCGTACGTTGACGCTTGGCTGTTTGTGTTGTTTGAGTTTCGCTCATTTTACTTTCCTGCCTTCTCAGTCAAAAGGGTGCGGACGCGCGCGATGTCGCGGCGGACCTTGCCCAGTTGGCTGGTGTTGGAGAGTTGCTGAGTGGCGCGCTGCATGCGCAGGCCGAATTGCGCCTTCAGCAGGCTCTCGAGCTCGGTCTGGAGCTCGGCGGCATCTTTGGTGCGGAGTTCGCTGGCTTTCATGAGATCTCCTTAAGCGCCGACATGCCGCGACACGAAGGTCGTGGAAATGGGCAGCTTGGCGGCGGCCAGACGGAATGCTTCGCGCGCGAGTTCTTCGCTGACGCCTTCCATTTCGTAGATGACCTTGCCGGGTTGAATTTCTGCGACCCAGAACTCGGGATTGCCTTTACCGTTACCCATACGGACTTCCGCAGGCTTCTGGGAAATGGGCTTGTCCGGGAAGACGCGAATCCAGATACGGCCGCCGCGCTTGATGTGGCGGTTGATCGCACGACGCGCAGCCTCGATCTGGCGAGCGGTCAGGCGGCCGCGGCCGGTGGCCTTCAGGCCGAACTCGCCGAACGACACCTGGGCACCGCGAGTCGCCAGGCCGGTGTTACGGCCTTTGTGCTCTTTGCGATACTTTCTGCGTGAGGGTTGCAACATGGTTATTCTCCTTCAGGCGCTGGCGCCGCTGCGGCGTCAGGCTTGCGGGGTCCACGGCCACGGCCGCCGGCCGGACGACGGCCTTCGGGCCGGTCGCCACGGGGACGACGGGAGCGACGCTCTTCGTCGCGCGGAGCGGCGGTTTCGGGAGGCATTTCGCCGTTAGGCAGCATATCGCCCTTGTAGACCCACACTTTGATGCCGATGATGCCGTAAGTCGTCTGGGCTTCGGCCGTGCCGTAGTCGATATTGGCGCGCAGGGTGTGCAGGGGCACACGGCCTTCGCGATACCACTCGGTACGGGCGATTTCGATGCCGTTCAGACGGCCCGAGCTCATGATCTTGATGCCCTGGGCGCCAAGACGCATGGCGTTCTGCATGGCGCGCTTCATGGCGCGGCGGAACTGGATGCGCTTTTCGAGCTGCTGGGCGATGGAATCGGCCACCAGCTGGGCGTCGGTTTCAGGCTTGCGGATCTCTTCGATGTTGACGTGCACGGGCACGCCCATCAGACGCTGCAGGTCGGACTTCAGGCTCTCGATGTCCTCGCCGCGCTTGCCGATCACCACGCCCGGACGAGCCGAGTAGACGGTGATGCGGGCATTCTTGGCCGGACGCTCGATGACGACGCGGCCAACGGACGCGCTCTTGAGCTTTTTCTTCAGGTATTCACGGACGCGGATGTCCTCGGCGAGCATGCCGCCGAAGGCCTTGTCGTCCGCGTACCAACGCGAATTCCAATTGCGGTTTACCGCGAGACGGAACCCAACCGGGTGTACTTTCTGTCCCATTGTGACTCCTTAAGCGCCGACCTTGACCACGATGTGGCAGGTCTGCTTCTCGATACGGTTACCACGGCCTTTTGCACGGGCGGAGAAACGCTTCATCGACTGGGCCTTGTCCACATAGATGGTCGTGACCTTGAGTTCGTCGATGTCTGCGCCGTCGTTGTGCTCGGCGTTGGCAATCGCGGACTCCAGGGCCTTCTTGAGGATGCCCGCGGCTTTCTTGGGTGTGAACGTCAGGATGTTCAGCGCCTGGGCGACCGACTTGCCGCGGATGAGATCCGCAACGAGACGCGCCTTCTGGGCCGAAATATGGACGCCACGAATAATAGCTGTAGTTTCCATCACTTACCTCTTGGACTTCTTGTCCGCAGCATGGCCCTTGAACGTACGGGTCAGCGCGAACTCGCCGAGCTTGTGACCGACCATGTTCTCGTTGATGTAAACGGGAACGTGCTGGCGGCCATTGTGCACAGCAATCGTCAGCCCAATGAACTCGGGCAGGATGGTGGAACGGCGCGACCAGGTCTTGATCGGCCGCTTGTCTTTGCCTTCGACGGCCGCATCGACCTTCTTGATCAGATGCGCGTCGACGAATGGGCCTTTTTTAATCGAACGTGACATTTGGTTCGCCCCTTACTTGCGCTTGCGACGCGAGACAATCATGTTGTCCGTGCGCTTGTTACGACGAGTTCTGTAGCCCTTGGCCGGGGTGCCCCATGGGCTGACCGGCTCACGGCCCTCGCCAGTACGGCCTTCGCCACCGCCGTGCGGGTGATCGACCGGGTTCATGGCCACGCCACGCACCGTCGGACGGACACCGCGCCAGCGCATTGCACCGGCCTTGCCGATTTGGCGCAAGCTGTGTTCTTCGTTGCCGACCTCACCGATGGTGGCGCGGCAGTCGATGTGAACGCGGCGGACTTCGCCGGAGCGCAGACGCACCTGGGCGTACACGCCTTCGCGAGCCAGCAGCACGGCCGAAGCGCCCGCCGAACGGGCCAACTGCGCGCCCTTGCCCGGAAGCATCTCGATGCAGTGGATGGTGGCACCGACGGGAATGTTGCGGATGGGCAGCGTATTGCCGGAGCGGATCGGAGCGTCCTTGCCCGAAAGCAGGGTGGCGCCGACTTCGAGGCCGCGCGGAGCAATGATGTAACGACGCTCGCCGTCGGCATAGCACAGCAGTGCGATATGCGCCGTACGGTTGGGGTCGTACTCCAGACGCTCGACCTTGGCGGGAATGCCGTCCTTGTTGCGACGGAAGTCGACCAGGCGATAGTGCTGCTTGTGACCGCCGCCACGATGGCGCACGGTGACGTGGCCATTGTTGTTGCGGCCCGAGCTGCGGGATTTCTTTTCGAGCAGAGCTGCGAATGGTGCGCCTTTGTGCAGATCAGGCGTTACCACCTTGATCATGCCGCGGCGACCAGCCGAGGTCGGCTTGACTTTTACGAGTGCCATTTAGTTCATCTCCGTAAAGTCGAGTTCCTGACCGTCCTTGAGCGAGACGTATGCCTTGCGCTCGTTACGGCGGCTACCCATGAAACGGCCAAAGCGCTTCTGCTTGCCCTTCTGGTTCAGGACCTGAACCGACTCGACCTCGACCTTGAACAGGAGCTCGACGGCGGCCTTGATTTCGGGCTTCGTGGCATTGGCCACGACGCGGAAAGCGATTTGCTGATTTTTTTCGGCGACGAACGTGGCCTTTTCGGTCACGACGGGCGCCAAGATGACTTGCATCAAACGTTCGGCGTTCATCCCAACATCTCCTCGAGTTGAGCGATAGCCGGCTTGGTGATCAACACTTTCTTGTAGTGGATCAGCGAAAGCGGATCGGCGTAACGCGGTTCGACCACGGCAACGTGAGGCAGGTTGCGCGTAGCGAGATAGACGTTTTCGTCGAGCACGTCGGTGATGATCAGCACCGATTCGAGACCCATGCCCTTGAGCTTGGCCGCGGCCTGCTTGGTCTTGGGCGTATCGAGCTGGAAGCTGTCGACGACGGCGATACGGTCTTCGCGGGCCAACTGGGAGAGAATCGCGCGAATGCCGGCGCGGTACATCTTCTTGTTGACCTTCTGGCTGAAGTTTTCGTCAGGCGAATTGGGGAATGCGCGACCGCCTCCACGCCAGATGGGCGAGGACGTCATGCCGGCACGGGCGCGGCCGGTGCCTTTCTGGCGCCACGGCTTCTTGGTGCTGTGCTTGACTTCGGAACGATCTTTCTGCGCACGGTTGCCGCTGCGCGCGTTGGCCTGGAAGGCCACCACGATCTGGTGCACCAGAGCTTCGTTGAAGTCGCGGCCGAACACGGTGTCGGGAGCGGCGACGGTGGACGAGGATTGACCCTGGTCGTTCAGGAGCTTGAGTTCCATCTGTTAGGCTCCTTTCTTGGGCTGCGACTTGACGGCGGGACGCACGACGACGTCGGAGTTCTTGTGGCCGGGAACAGCGCCCCTGACCAGCAACAAACCGCGTTCTGCGTCGACACGCACGATGTCGAGATTCTGGACGGTACGGGTGACGTCACCCAGATGGCCGGCCATTTTCTTGCCGGGGAAGATGCGGCCGGGATCTTGAGCCTGGCCGATGGAACCGGGCACGCGGTGCGAACGGGAGTTACCGTGCGACGCGCGCTGCGAACCGAAGTGGTGGCGCTTGATGGTTCCGGCAAAGCCCTTACCGATGGTGGTACCGGTTACGTCCACCTTCTGGCCAGCCTCGAACACGCTTTCGACGGCCACGACGGAACCGGCCGAAAATTCGGCGGCTTTCGCGGGATCGAGGCGGAATTCCTTGAGGATGCTGCCGGCTTCAACGCCGGCTTTAGCGTAATGCCCGGCAGCCGGCTTGGTGACGCGCGAGGCGCGGCGGGTGCCGTATGCTACTTGTACCGCTGCATACCCATCGACTTCTGGTGACTTGACCTGGGTGACACGATTGTTCGACACGTCCAGTACCGTAACCGGGATGGACTCGCCTTCCTCGGTGAAAATACGGGTCATGCCAACCTTGCGCCCCACGAGCCCCAGCCGGTGTGCGGCAGGCGTAGGTGTCGAGTTCGACATCGTTTTCTCCATTCCCGACTGCGATTGGTCGGGGCTATGATTAATGCAAGCCTTGCCGTCAATAAACGGATCAAGCCGTGGCCACAAAAAGCAAAAAACCTTTGCCTAAGTTTTTTTACCCAAGGGCGCTTGCTATTCAAACAGACCAAAATTCACAAAAACGCCAAGCCAATAAAAATAGACCTGGCGCCAAACTTTTTTGGTCAAGCGTAGCACTTTAACATGAATTGGGCCGGGTAAGCAAGCCGCGCTTTGGCTGGCAGTGCCTATCCACCACAGAGCGCAAGCGCCGAGCGCGCGTGGCGGACACCCTTCGGCTTGCCCGGCATCCAGCGGCTTGCGCTACTATCTGCTGAACCCTGGACTCCCGGAGCGCCCGTATGCCGCCACCCTCAGCCCATCGCTCTGCCGCCGTCGCGTTGCGCGGCCCGACGCTCAGCTTTGTGAACGATCCTTTCCAGGCCGGGGACGAGGCCGCCCTGCGCTACGAACCCGACGGCCTGATCATCGTTGAAGACGGCCTCATCACGGCGGCAGGCAGCCACGCCGCGCTTCGCGGCCAAGTGGCGCCCGAGGCCGTCACCCGCTACCCCGACGCTCTTATTCTGCCCGGCCTCATCGACACCCACGTCCATTACCCTCAGACCCAGATCATCGGCGCCTACGGGGCGCAGTTGATCGACTGGCTCAACGAGTACACCTTCGTGGCCGAGCAGCAGTTCGCCGACGCCGGCCATGCCCGGGCCGTGTCGCGAACGTTCCTGGACGAATGCCTGCGCGCCGGCACCACGACGGCGGCAGTGTACTGTACGGCGCACCCCGGCTCGGTGGACGCTTTCTTCGAAGCCGCCTGCGAATACGGCATGCGCATGGTCGCCGGCAAGGTCTTGATGGACCGCAACGCGCCCGCGGCGCTCACAGACACGGCGCAGGCAGGCTATGACGATTCGCTGGCGCTGATCGAGCGCTGGCACGTCAAGGACCGGCTGCACTACGCCATCACTCCGCGCTTCGCACCCACCAGTACTCCCGAGCAGCTGGAGGCCGCCGGCGCGCTATGGCGGCAACATCCCAGCGCCTACATGCAAACCCATCTCTCCGAGAATCAGGCGGAGATCGAATGGGTAAAGCAGCTGTTTCCGCGCTGCGCGGACTACCTCGATGTATACGACCACTATGGCTTGACGGGGCCGCGCTCGGTGTTCGGGCACGCTATCCACCTTGGCGAACGCGAGTGGCAACGGCTGTCCGAAACCGGCTCGGCCGTAGCTCACTGCCCCACGTCCAATACTTTCCTGGGCAGCGGCCTGTTCGACTTTGCGCGAGCCAGGCAACCGCAGCCCCCCGCCCTGCCCGTGCGCACCGGCCTGGCCACCGACGTGGGCGGCGGAACCTCGCTGTCCATGCTGCGCACCATGGGCGAGGCCTACAAGGTGGGCCAGCTAGGGGGCTATGCGCTCTCGGCCGCCAAGGCCCTGTACCTGGCCACCCGGGGCGCCGCCCAGGCTCTCTACCTGGAAGACAAGATCGGCTCGATAGAGGCCGGCCTGGAAGCCGACCTGCTGGTGCTGGACCCGAAATCCACGCCCCTGATCGACTTTCGCATGAGGCATTGCCAGGACATCAACGAAGCACTGTTCGTGCAGATGATAATGGCCGACGACCGCGCCACGAAAGCGGTTTATATCAAAGGGCGCCTTGCTTATTCACGCGACTAGGAGAGCACCTGCGGCAGCCCGTCCCACAGCAACTTCAAGCCGGTGCAGAACAAGAATATATACATCAGCTTGTTGAACAACACTGCGTCCACGCGGTCGTGCATCCAGACCCCCAGCTTCACTCCGATGACGGCTGCCGGAGCCAGCAAGAGCGAGGTCCCCAGGTTTTCGGCGCTAAGCTGGCCCAGCAAAGCATAAGGGATCAGCTTCACGTAATTGACCACGGCGAAGTAGATGGTCACCGTGCCGACAAAGATGCTTTTGTCCAGATTTTTGGGCAGAA
>Ga0180220_1000346_pt1 | contig 57769 bp, 53 predicted proteins | sample eDN5th37CBELigBY_FD_151335 | JGI IMG/M metagenome (GOLD analysis project Ga0180220, IMG submission 151335) | Enriched backyard soil microbial communities from Emeryville, California, USA - eDNA 5th pass 37_C BE-Lig BY (version 2) (version 2) | ecosystem: Environmental > Terrestrial > Soil >...
ATCACGCCTTAGGTCGACAGCCATCCGGATCGCGCGCTCACGCAGCTCGTCCGGGTACTTCCTCGGTGCAGCCATGACTCTCATCCTTCCGTGGAATGAGAGCCTCCATCAGACCCGGGGCGCAACAACGGATCCAAACACGGCTCAACGAACGTCCACGTCGCGTGCTCGGCTGGTCGGCGCCCGCAGACGAGTTCGCAGCAGCCGCGGTGGCCGCGCGAGCAAAGCGCGTTCAGCGTCCGGCGACGAACGCTAGAAAGCCCGGTGCACATCAGCCGGCACGTACGAAGCGGACCGGCTCAGCGTCTACCTCCACGGTGGTGACATCGGTAGCAGGGTGGTCTGTCGGCACCTCAATCACCTGACTCACGGCCGTGAGATCGGCAGTGCACTCACGCGAGCCGCTCGGGCCCATCGAGACGGACAGCGTCGACGAGTCCTTCCACACGATGTCGACGGGGACGTCCACGCAGCTTGAACTTCCCCACATCGTTACGGTCAGCAGAGGTGGCGCGCTGGATGTCTCGAGCACCGCGTTGGTCCTGCCCTCCGGAGGTGGTGCAAGGTCCGAGTCCTCGGTCAGGAAGCGGTCTACGGCGATCGAGTCCCCACCCGCGCTGTCCTCGGGTGGTGCCGCCTCTGGCGACGCAGGGGCGCACGAGCTGAGGAGCACGAGCGCCGACGCGACAACGATCAGCGGAGGGTGCCGCCGGCGTCCACTCACTGCGCACCTCCGAAAGCGACCCGTCACATCTCGATAGTGCAGGCCATTTTGCCCTAGGGCGTGTCCGGTGAATCGCGGAGCCAGAGGATGATCGCGGCGATGGTGAGTTCGGAGCGGTAGTAGGCGGCGCGTTTGGTGAAGCGGGTGGCCAGCGCGCGGAACTGCTTGAGCCGGTTGAAGCAGCGCTCGACGACGTTGCGGCCCTTGTAGATCTCGGTGTCGAACGCGGGCGGGCGCCCGCCTCGGCTGCCCCGACGTAGCCGGTGGCCGGCGTGGTCGGCCTTCTCTGGACTGGTGAACGCGATGCCCCGGGCGCGCATCGCTCGTCGGGTCGAGGGGCTGGAGTACGCCCTGTCGGCGAGCACCCGGTCCGGACGCTTGCGCGGCCGACCCGGCCCGTCACGCTTCACGGCGACCTGCTCCAGCAACGGCACCAGTTGCGGGTTGTCCCCGGCCTGGCCGGGCGTGAGGATCACGCTCATCGGCAGTCCGCGCCCGTCCGTGGCGAGGTGGATCTTGGTCGTCAGTCCGCCGCGCGAGCGGCCGAGTGCCTCACCCGCGAGGGCGAGGTCGTTGACCCACCCTGTCTGACAGCCCCCTTTTTGCGGGCTCCCGCCGCATGGTGATGAGCCCGCACGTGCGTGGAGTCGACCGAGAACACCCACTCGACCTTCCCGACCGCGTCGTCCTTGACCTGCACCTGGTCCAAGATCTTGTCCCAGGTACCGTCCGCGGCCCACAACCGCAACCGCTCGTGCGCCGTCTTCCATGGGCCGTACTTGGCCGGCACGTCGCGCCACGGCGCCCCGGTGCGCAGCCGCCACAAGATCGCGTTGATCACCTGCCGGTGATCACGCCAGCGCCCACCACGCCCGGTCGCGACCGGCAGCAGCGGCTCGATCCGCGCCCACGCCGTGTCAGTCAGCTCACCACGCCCCACACCCACAACCCGGACATTACCGGACACATGCCAAGAACATTCGCAGGACAGGGCCTAGCACGGTGAGCACGTCCCGGACGGGCTCGATCCACCGTCCGTCGTCGACCGCGAGGGTGCGGTAGGCCGACCAGGCGACGACGTCGGCGGTCCAGAGCATCGGTTCGGCGCCCATGCGCCCGTGGTAGAGCGCCACGTTCGCGTCGATGTCGAGCGCAGCGCGGCGACCGCGCGCTGGTCGGCGCGATTGAGGGCGTCGTCGCGGTTGCGGTCCGCGACCAGGAGGAGGACGGCGTCGGGGCCGGCGCCGCGGGTGACCTCGCGGGCGGCCGCGGCGAGGCAGGTCTGCCGGGCTTCGGGCAGTCCGCCGCGCGCGGTGATCGTCGCCTCCACGGTGACGATGCTCCACTCGACGCGCTCGGCGAGGTACTGCCCCATCTCGGTGATGTCGTGCGTGCGCCCGAGCTTGAACGCCTCGGTCGTGTGCCAGTACCGGCCGCCTGCGATGTCGGTCAGGACCTCGCGCACGTGGTCCCGCTGCTCCTTGGCGAACGTGACGGCGCTCATCGCGTAGAACGGTCGCTCGCTCCCCGGGGAACGGGTTCTCGCGGTAGGACTCGTCGAGGAACGCGACCGCGCCCGGGGTACGGGTGTGTAGAGCGTGTCGAGGCGTGGGTCACGAAGAGACGGGCTGGGCATGGTGACGATGTCACCATGCCCAGCCCGGCGTTCGGGGGACCCTAGAGGCGCGGTCCCCGCGTGGGGCTGCCCGGGTCTCGCGTCGTCGTCCGGCTGGGGTCCGGGCTGGGTGCGCTGGCGGCGTAGACGGTCGGCGAGCGTCTCGAGGTCGCTGCTGGTCTTGGTCTGCCGGGTGCGCCGGAGGAGGTCGTCGATCCGGCTGGAGGTCTGCGTGCGTGGCGCCGACCGCTCCTCGACGCACGACCCTGGCGCCGTCCCGCAGAATGGGCCGGTGAGCACCTCCCGAACCCCGCGTGTCCGTGCGTCCGAGCTCGTCGGCCGCGGCTGGCTCAACACCGGCGGCCGCGACCTGACCCTCGCCGACCTGCGCGGCAAGGCCGTGATCCTCGACTTCTGGACCTTCTGCTGCGTCAACTGCCTGCACGTGCTCGACGAGATGCGCGAGCTGGAGGAGAAGTACCGCGACGTGCTCGTCGTCGTGGGCGTGCACTCGCCGAAGTTCGAGCACGAGGCGGACCCCGTGGCGCTCGCGGCTGCGGTCGAGCGGTACGAGGTGCACCACCCGGTGCTCGACGACCCGGAGCTCGTCACGTGGTCCGCGTACGCGGCGCGCGCGTGGCCGACGCTCGTCGTGATCGACCCCGAGGGCTACGTCGTGGCGCAGATGGCGGGGGAGGGGCACGCGTCCGCGATCGCCGCCCTCGTCGAGGAGCTCGTCGCGGAGCACGACGCGAAGGGCACGCTGCACCGGGGCGACGGCCCGTACGTGCCGCCCGCGCCGTCGTCGGGCACGCTGCGCTTCCCCGCGAAGGCGGTCGAGCTGCCCGGCGGGAACCTCCTCGTCGCGGACGCCGGGCACCACGCGCTCGCCGAGCTCGGGCCCGACGGCGAGACCCTCGTCCGGCGCATCGGGTCCGGCGAGCGCGGGCTCGCCGACGGCGGCCCCGAGGACGCGCGGTTCGCCGAGCCGAACGGGCTGTGCCTCGTCCCGGTCGAGCTGCGGCCGTCGCTCGGCTACGACGTGCTCGTCGCCGACACGGCCAACCACGCGCTGCGCGGGGTGCGGCTCTCGGACGGGGCCGTGACGACGGCCGCGGGCACGGGCGAGCAGTTCATGGTCGGCGGGGTCGAGAACGTCGTGCTGCGGGACGTGAGGGACGGCGCGCTCGTCGTCACCGGCCACGACGCGGCCGCCCCGGGCGGGCGGTACCCGGCGCTCGACGTGCGGCTCTCGTCGCCGTGGGACGTCGCGTGGTCCCCGGACCTCGCGGCGTTCGTCGTCGCGATGGCGGGGAACCACACGCTGTGGGCGTTCGACGGCGAGCAGGGCTCGATGACCCACCTCGCGGGGACGATGAACGAGGGCCTGGAGGACGGGCCGGGGGAGTCGGCGTGGTTCGCGCAGCCCTCCGGCCTGGCCGTCGCGACCGACGGCGCGATCTGGGTCGCGGACGCCGAGACGTCGGCGCTGCGCCGCGTGACCCCCGTGAGCGGCGCGGCCGTCGAGGTGCGGACCGCCGTCGGGCAGGGACTGTTCGACTTCGGCCACCGCGACGGCCCGGCCGAGCAGGCGCTCATGCAGCACCCGCTCGGCGTCGCGACCCTCCCGGACGGGAGCGTCGTCGTCGCCGACACCTACGACGGCGCGCTGCGGCGGTTCGTGCCCGCTGCCGGGGACGCCGGGAGCGTCGGGGACGACACCTCGGGGACGCGGATCGCCGGCGAGGTCACGACCCTGGCGACGGGCCTCGCGGAGCCGAGCGGCGTCGTCGTGCAGGTGGGAGAGGGACCGGACGGCGAGCCGCAGGTGCACCTGCTCGTCGTGGAGTCCGCGGCGCACCGCCTCACGCGCGTCGCGCTGCCCGCGTCGCTCGCGGGGGAGGTGCTCGACGGCGGCGCGCACCGCACGCAGCGGCCCGTCACGGAGATCGGGGCCGGGCCGCTGTGGCTCGACGTCCCGTTCGTCCCGGCGCCGGGCCAGAAGCTCGACGACCGGTTCGGCCCGTCGACGGAGCTGCGCGTGAGCGCGACGCCGCCCGAGCTCCTCCTGTCCGGGGACGGCGCGGGCGTCGAGCTCGGCCGTGACCTCGTCATCAACCCCGAGGTCCGCGAGGGCGTCCTGCACGTGACCGCGCGCGCGGCGTCGTGCGACGTCGTCCCGCTCGGCCCCGACGGCGAGCCCGACCCGGACGTGTTCCCCGCGTGCCACCTCGCGCAGCAGGACTGGGGCGTGCCGGTCCGGGTCGTCGACCGCGGCGAGCCCGGGGACGTCCCCGCGCTCACGCTCCCGCTGCGAGGCTGACCGTCAGCCCCAGGTGAGCAGCTCCTCGCCGTGCGCGGCCCACGCGCCGACCTCGGCGAGCGACGTCACGTCGTCCGGCGCGGCCTCGAGCGCGACGACCGGGCACACGGCCGACCGCCCGCCGGCGCGCACCGCCCTCGGGTCCCACGAGACGAGCACGGTCCCGCGCTCCACGTGGTCGCCCTGCGCGACGTGCGTCGTGAAGCCCTCGCCGCCGAGCTGCACGGTGTTGATGCCGAGGTGCACGAGCACGGCGCGCCCGTCGTCGTGCTGGACGACGAACGCGTGCGGGTGCAGCTTGACGACCGTGCCCGTGATCGGCGCGACGGCCTCGCCGCCCTGCGCGTCGTCCGGCTCCACGGCGAGGCCGGGCCCGACGAGGCCGGCGGAGAACACGGGGTCGTCGACGTCGCGGACGTCGACGACGGTGCCCGTCACGGGCACGAGCACCGTGAGCGGCGCGGCCATCAGCGCAGGTCCTCGATGTCGGAGGCGATGTTGTCGGCGTCCGGCCCCACGATCACCTGGATGGCGGCGCCCGACCGCACGACGGCGACCGCGCCGGCGGCGGTGAGGGCGGCGTCGTCGACGAGGGCCGGGTCCTCGACCTCGACGCGCAGGCGCGTGATGCACGCCTCCAGGTCGACGACGTTCTCGTCGCCGCCGAGGCCTCGGAGGATCTGCTCTGCCTTGCTCACGGGTGCTCCTCGTGGTCCGGTCCCGGCCGGTGCCGGGTCAGGTGTCCCGCCCGGCAGCCGTGCCGGTCGGGGTGCGCGGTGCGCGGGTCGGGGTGCCGCCGGTCGGCGGCGGGGTGGTGCGGCGGGTGCGTCACATGAGGTCGGCGAGGTCGGACGCGATCGTGTCGACCTGCGGGCCGACGACGACCTGCACGACCCGGCCGTTGACCATGACGCCGAACGCCCCGGCGCGGCGCAGCAGGCCGGCGTCGACGAGCGCAGGGTCCTTGACGAGCGATCTCAGCCGCGTGGTGCACGGGTCGATCTCGTCGATGTTCGCGACCCCGCCGAGCCCGGCCAGGATCGTCGCGGCGCGCTCCGCGTCGGACTGTGTCATCGGTCGTTCCCTTCGGTCGCCCGTGCCGGGACGGGCACGGGGGCGAGGTGGTCGGTCGGCGCGGTCTCGGGGGTGTGCGCGGCGGTCGCGGGGGTCGGGTCGCTCGCGGCGGCGCGCGGCACGAGCGTGGGGCGGGCCTCGCGCAGCGGCACGAACACGCTGTACCGGTCGCCGCGGTAGCTCGACCGGGAGTACATGAGCGGCGCGTCGCCCGCGAACGTGCGGCGCACGGTGCGCATGACGGCGCGCGACGCGCGCAGGTCGAGCAGCTTGAGCTCCTGGACCGTCGCGTCCGACGCCGTGATGGTGTCCTCACCCCAGGTCGGCGCCAGCCCGCGCTCGCGCAGCGCCCCGTACAGGCTCTCGGGCACGCCGTCGTCGAGCAGGTCGGGCGCGAGGTCGACGGGGATCCACGCCTCCTCGACGCTCATGGGCGAGCCGTCGGCCGTGCGCAGCCGCACCACGTGGTGCATGGGGTCGCCCGTGGCGCGGCCGAGCGACTCGGCGACCGACGCGGGCGCCGGCACGGTGCCGGCCTCCAGGACCTCCGCGCCCGGCTCCATGCCGCGGCGGCGGGCCTCCTCGCCGAACGTCGTCAGGCGCATCTCGAAGTCCGCGCGCGGCGGCGCGACGAAGGTGCCCCGCCCCTGCGCGCGCTCGAGCAGGCCCTCGGTGACGAGCGCGTCGATCGCCTGGCGCACGGTCATGCGCGAGACGCCGAACTTCTCGGTGAGGCTGCGCTCGGACGGGACCGCGTCGCCCACGGACAGCTCGCTCGCCACGAGGTCGGCGAGGTACGCGCGCACCGTGAGGTACTTGTGCTCGCTCGCCCGGGATCGTGACCTGCTCATCGTCGTGCCGCGTCCTCGTCCTGTCGTCGGTCCTGTGGTCGTGCCCGGCCGTCGTCGGCCGCCCTGCTCCGGTGCCTCGTTGTCCACGCGTGCATTCTCCGTCCTGCGACCTGCGACGACGCAGGGCGCGGAGCCACCCGTGTGTCCCCCGTCACCTCCGGGGGTTGACACATCATGAGGTCTAGACCACTCTTCCTGCAAGTGGTCCAGACAACCTGGACCGGGACTCCGGAGCGACGGCCCACGGCCGTTCCCAGTCGGCCTCGTCGCGCCCGGAGACCGGCAACGACGCCCGTACGACGTCGCGCCACAGCCGTCACGACGCACCTCGGCCTGCGCCCCAGGCCCACCCAGGAGGAGACCGACATGACCACCGTCGCCGAACCGACGAGGACGAAGCGGGGGGTGCCCGGCTTCGCGCAGCTCCAGCGCGTCGGGCGCTCGCTCATGCTGCCCATCGCGTCCCTGCCCGCCGCCGCGCTCCTGCTGCGGCTCGGGCAGCCCGACATGCTCGGCGCGGACGGCGTGGCCGGCACGTTCGCGTGGATGCAGCCCGTCGCCGACGTGCTCAACGCCGCGGGCAGCGCGCTCTTCAACAACCTGCCGATCATCTTCGCGCTCGGCGTCGCCGTCGGGTACGCGAAGAAGGCCGACGGGACCACGGGTCTCGCGGCCCTCATCGGCTACCTCGTGTTCTCGGGCGTCAGCGACTCCCTCTCCCCGTACGTGCTCGGGAAGGCCGCCGAGGGCGAGACGCAGGAGCTCATCAACTACGGCGTGCTCGGCGGCATCGTCATCGGCCTCACGGCCGCCCTGCTGTACCAGAGGTACTACCGGATCAAGCTGCCCCCGTACCTCGCGTTCTTCGGCGGCCGGCGGTTCGTGCCGATCGTGACGGCCGGTGCCTCGGTGCTCATCGCCGTGGTCGGCGCCCTGGTCTACCCGGCCTTCGACTGGCTCATCAACGAGCAGATCGGCGGGTTCGTCACCGGCTCGACGATCCTCGGCGCGTTCATCTTCGGCACGCTCAACCGCCTGCTCCTGCCGATCGGCCTGCACCACCTGCTCAACTCGCTGCCCTGGTTCCAGTTCGGCGAGTACACGACGGCCGACGGGAACGTCGCGCACGGCGACATCTTCCGGTTCCTCGCGGGTGACCCCACCGCGGGCACGTTCCTCACCGGGTTCTTCCCCATCATGATGTTCGCCCTCCCGGCCGCGGCCCTCGCGATCGTCCACACCGCCAAGCCGGCCCAGCGCAAGGTCGTCGCGGGCATCATGGGCTCGGCCGCGCTCGTCTCGGTCGTCACGGGCGTCACCGAGCCCCTCGAGTTCGCGTTCGTCTTCGTCGCCTACCCGCTGTACGTCATCCACGCGATCCTCACCGGCACGTCGCTCGCTCTCGTCAACGCGCTCGGGATCCGCGACGGGTTCGGCTTCTCCGCGGGAGCCATCGACTACCTGCTGAACTTCCGCATCGCCGAGATGCCGCTCCTGCTCATCCCCATCGGGCTCGGCTACGCGGTGGTCTACTACGTGCTCTTCCGGTTCGTCATCACGCGGTGGAACCTGCGGACGCCCGGGCGCGAGGACGACACGGACGGCGCCGCCGCGGGCGCGGAGGGCGCCGGTAACGGGGCCGCGGGTGCGGCCGACACCCCGCCGTCCGGCCGCCCGGAGCCCGCGACCGGCGACGTCGCGACCACGGACGCCGCGGAGCCCGGCACACCGAGCCGGGCCGGCGCGTCCGGCGGGGGCGCCGCGTGACCGTCGCCGACGGCGCGACGCGCGCACCCGCGCGGGTCTCCGACCCGGGGCTGACCGGCGTGCCGGTCAGCCCCGGGCGGGGCGCGGGCGCCGTCGTGCGGATGCCCGACCCGGTGCCCGAGCCCGACCCGGCACCGCTCGCCGCCGACGCCTCGGACGCCGACGTCGACCTCGCGGTGACGCAGGTGCTCGCCGCGGTCACGACCGTCCAGGAGGACCTCACGGCGCGCGCCGCGCGCGCCGAGGGGACCGCGGCGGAGGTGCTCGGGGTGACGGCCGCGATGGCGGCGGACCCCGCCCTGGCGCGCGACGCCGTCGGGCGCGTGCGCGAGCAGCGGTCCACGCCCGCGCGCGCCGTGTGGGACGCGGCGGGCGTCGTGGTGGGCCGGCTGGAGGCGCTGGGCGGGCTCATGGCCGAGCGTGCGCGCGACGTGCGCGACGTGCGCGACCGCATCGTCGCGACGCTGCTCGGCCTGCCCGCTCCCGGAGTGCCCGACCCCGGGCACGGGTTCGTCCTCGTCGCGGACGACCTCGCGCCCGCGGACACCGCGCAGCTCGACCCCGCGCACGTGCTCGCCGTCGTCACGCGGGGTGGCGGCCCGACGTCGCACACCGCGATCCTGGCGCGCGCCCTAGGCATCCCGGCGGTCGTCGCGGTCGAGGGCGCGCTCGCGCTGCGCGACGGCGAGACCGTCCTCGTGGACGGCGGTCGCGGCACGGTCGAGCGCGACCCGTCGCCCGCGGACGTGGCCGCCGTCCGCGCGGCCCGCGGCGCCCGGGCGGAGCGGCGCCGGTTCGACGGCGAGGGGCGCACCGCGGACGGCCGCCGCGTCGAGCTGCTCGCGAACGTGGCGTCCGGGCAGGACGCGCGCGACGCCGCGGCCGCCGGCGCCGAGGGCGTGGGCCTGTTCCGGACGGAGGTGTGCTTTCTCGGCCGGACCGTCGAGCCGACCGTCGACGAGCAGGTCACGGCCTACCGCGGCGTGCTCGCCGCGTTCCCCGGCCGCAAGGTCGTGGTCCGCACGCTCGACGCGGGCGCGGACAAGCCGCTCCCGTTCGTCACGCCGGATGCCGAGCCGAACCCGGCGCTCGGCGTGCGGGGCCTGCGGACCGCGCGCCGCCACCCCGAGGTGCTCGACCGGCAGCTCACCGCGATCGCGCGCGCCGCCGAGGCCGAGGCGGCCGACGTCTGGGTCATGGCGCCCATGATCGCGACGCCGGACGAGGCGGAGGCCTTCGTCGCGCTGTGCGCGGACCACGGCCTCGCCACGGCGGGCGTCATGGTCGAGGTGCCCGCGGCGGCGCTCGGCGCGCGGTGGGTGCTCGCCAGGGCGGCGTTCGCGAGCATCGGCACGAACGACCTCACGCAGTACACGATGGCCGCGGACCGCGAGGTCTCCGACCTCGCGCGCCTCTCGACGGCGTGGCAGCCGACGGTGCTCGCGCTCGTCGGGGCCACCGGGTCCGGGGCGGCGCTCAACGGGCGCCCGCTCGGCGTGTGCGGCGAGGCCGCGGCGGACCCGGTCCTCGCGCCGGTGCTCGTGGGACTGGGCGTGACGTCGCTGTCGATGACGCCGCGCGCGCTCGCGGACGTCGCGGCGGTGCTCGCGGCGACGACGTCGCAGGAGTGCGAGGAGCTCGCGTTCCTCGCGCTCCAGCAGCCCACGCCCGACGCCGCGCGCGCGGCGGTGCGCGCGCGGCTCCCGGTCCTGGACGAGCTCGGCCTCTGACGACCGTCGACGTCGGACCGGGGTGCCCGCCCCGCGCCGTGCGCGCCGGCAGCCCCGTGCGCACGCCGTGGGGCGGGCGTCGCCGTCAGGCGACCTCGGTCTGCTCCAGGAAGGTCGCGAGCGCGTCGATCGACGCGCTGGCGTCGTCGCCGTCGGAGTCGGTCGAGAGCACGACCTCGTCCCCGGCGCTCACGCCCAGCGTCATGACGCCGAGGATGCTGGCCGCCTCGACGGGCTCCGCCCCGGGCTTGGCGATGCGCACGGGCGCCGGCTGGGCGGCGGCCGCCTTGACGAAGAGGGCGGCGGGTCGGGCGTGAAGACCTTCGGTGATCGCGACGACGACGGCACGGTCCATGGGTGCTCCTTGGGCAGACAAGTGGTCTGGACCAGTGCATCCTAGGGGATCGAGCGCCGGAAGGGGAGGGTCGCAGGGCCCGGACCTCCCGGGACCTCACACGTCGCGCGCGACCCGGACGCCGTCCCGGCGGTCGAGCGTCGACCGCGCCGCCGCGAGCCGCGCGATCGGCACGCGGTACGGCGAGCACGACACGTAGTCGAGGCCGATCTCGTCGAACAGCGCGACGGACGCCGGGTCGCCGCCGTGCTCGCCGCAGACCCCGGCGTGGAGGCCTGGCCGGGCGCGACGCCCGCGCTCCAGCCCGATCTGCACGAGCTCGCCGACCCCGTCGCGGTCGACCGTCGCGAACGGGTTCGCGTCCACGACCCCGGACTCCAGGTAGGCGGTGAGGAACGACCCCTCCGCGTCGTCGCGCGAGATGCCGAGCGTCGTCTGCGTGAGGTCGTTGGTGCCGAACGAGAAGAACTCCGCGTGCTCCGCGACGCGGTCCGCGACGAGCGCCGCGCGCGGCAGCTCGATCATCGTCCCCACCGCGTACGGCAGCGGCTCGTCCGCGCCCGCGAGCTCCTCGGCCATCGTCGCGTCGACGACCTCGCGCATGCGGCGCAGCTCCTCGGCGAACCCGACGAGCGGCACCATGATCTCCACGCGCGGGTCGTGCCCCGCGGCGTGCACGGCGAGAGCGGCGCGCGCGACCGCCCGCACCTGCATCGCCGCGATCGAGGGGTGCAGGAGCGCGAGCCGCACGCCGCGCGTGCCGAGCATGGGGTTCATCTCGCTCAGCCGCCGCACCTGGGCGAGGAGGCGGCGCGCCGCGGCGAGCCGGGCCGTCGTCTCGCCCCCGCCGGCCGCGGCGGCCCAGCCCTCGAAGACGGCGTCCGTCCCGTGCAGCGGGGCACCCGTGTCCCCGACCTCGTCCTCGAGCCGCTGGACCACGAGCGACTGCTCGACGAGGTCGGGCAGGAACTCGTGCAGCGGCGGGTCGAGGAGGCGGATCGTCACGGGCAGGCCCGACATCGCGGTGAGGATCTCCTCGAAGTCGGCCTGCTGCATGGGGAGCAGGCGGTCGAGCGCGGCGGCGCGCTCGGCGTCGGTCTCGGCGAGGATCATCTCGCGCACCACGGGCAGGCGGTCCGGCGCCATGAACATGTGCTCCGTGCGGCACAGGCCGATGCCCTCCGCGCCGAGCTCGCGCGCCTTCGCGGCGTCCTCGCCCGTGTCCGCGTTCGCCCGCACGCCGAGGCGGCGCACGTCGTCCGCCCAGCCGAGCACGGCGCGGAAGTCGTCCGTGACCTGGGGCGGCACGAGCGGCAGCGCGCCGAGGTAGACGTCGCCCGTCGTCCCGTCGAGCGTGATCGTGTCGCCCTCGGCGAGCACGTGGTGGCCGACCATGACGCGGCGCGCGTCCGCGTCGATCCGCAGGGCGCCCGCCCCCGCGACGCACGGCTTGCCCATGCCGCGCGCCACGACGGCCGCGTGCGACGTCATGCCGCCGTGCGCCGTGAGCACGCCCTGCGCGGCGATGACGCCCGCGATGTCGTCCGGGTTCGTCTCCCACCGCACGAGCACGACCGCCTCCCCGGCCTTCCCGCGCTCGGCCGCCGTCTCGGCGTCGAGGACGACGCGCCCGACGGCGGCCCCCGGCGACGCGTTGAGCCCGCGCGTCAGCGGGGTCGCGCCGTGGCCGGGGTCGAGCGCCGGGTGCAGGAGCTGGTCGAGCTGGGCGGGGTCGAGCCGCCGCAGCGCGGTCTCGCGGTCGATCACGCCCTCGTCGACGAGCTCGCGCGCCACGCGCAGCGCCGCCTGCGCGGTGCGCTTCCCGGTGCGGGTCTGCAGGAGGTAGAGGGCGCCGTCGTCGACCGTGAACTCGATGTCCTGCATGTCGCCGTAGTGCTGCTCGAGCCGGTCCATCGTCGCGCGCAGCTCACGGAACGCGTCGGGCAGCACGGTCTCCATCTCGGCCAGCGGCCGGGGCGTGCGGATGCCCGCGACGACGTCCTCGCCCTGCGCGTCCACGAGGAACTCCCCGTAGAGCTCCTTGGCCCCGGTGGCGGGGTTGCGCGTGAAGCACACGCCCGTGGCGGACGTCGCGCCCTTGTTGCCGAACACCATCTGCATGACGTTGACGGCGGTGCCGAGGTCGTCGGGGATGCCGTTCGCCTTCCGGTACACCGCGGCGCGCGGGTTGCCCCACGACGCGAACACCGCGTCGACCGACCGGCGGAGCTGCTCGCGCGGGTCCGTCGGCAGGTCCTCGCCCGTGTGCTGCCGCGCGACCGCGCGGAACGTCGCGACGAGCCCCCGCAGGTCGTCCGCGTCGAGGTCCGTGTCCTGCGCGACGCCGCGGCGCGCCTTGAGCGCGTCGAGCTCGTCCGCGAACGCGTGCGCGGGCACGCCCTCGACGACCTCGCCGTACATCTGCACGAACCGGCGGTACGAGTCCCACGCGAAGCGCGGGTTGCCCGACTCCGCGGCAAGCCCCTCGACGGACTCGTCCGAGATCCCGAGGTTGAGGATCGTGTCCATCATCCCGGGCATCGACACCACCGCGCCCGACCGCACCGACACGAGCAGCGGGCGCTCGCGCGCGCCCAGGCGCCGGCCGGTGCGCTCCTCCAGCGCGTCGAGGTGCGCGAGCACCTCCTCCCACAGCCCGTCGGGCCACGACCCGCCGCGCTGCATCGCCGCGACGCACGCCGCCGTCGTCACGGTGAAGCCGTCCGGGACGGGCACGCCGATGCGCCGCATCTCCGCGACCCCCGCGCCCTTGCCGCCCAGCAGGGCGCGCATGTCCGCGCCACCCTCCGCGAGGTCGTAGACGTACCGGTCGCTCATGGCTCCTCCTCGTGGTCGGTGGCCGCAGGGTCGGCGGTCGCGCGGTCCGTGGTGCCGGGGTCGGCGTCGGGGGCGAGGGCGCGGCGGCGCGCGGCGACGAGCTCGACGACCCGCCCCGCGGCCTCCTCGAGCGCGAGCGCCGTCGTGTCGAGGACGGGGCACCCCAGGCGGCGCTGGAGGCGCGAGACCTCGTCGAGCTCGTCGTGGATGCGCGCGAGGTCGGCGTACCCGGACAGCCCCGCCGCGCCCATCGCGTGCACGCGCCGGCGCCGGATCTCCAGGAGCCGCTCGGGGTCGATCGTCAGGCCCACGACCTTCCAGCGCTCCACCTCGAACAGCCCGCGCGGCGGCGCCATCCCGGGGACGAGCGGGATGTTCGCGGTCGGGTAGCCGAGGTACCCGAGGTACATGGACAGCGGCGTCTTGCCCGTGCGCGACGCCCCGACGAGCACGACCTGCGCCTCGTCGAGCCCGTCGGTGAGGTGGCCGTCGTCGTTCGCGACGGCGAACTCCATCGCGTGGATCCGGTCGAAGTAGTCCGCCGCGAGGCCGACCGGCTGCACCACGCGTGCCGGCTGCGCGCCCGTGCGCGCCGTGAACGCGTCGAGCGCGGGGGCGAGGAGGTCGGCGCACGGGACGTCGAGCGCCGCGCACGCGTCGAGCACGCGCGAGCGCAGCGCGTCGTCCACGACCGTGCAGAACACCACGGCCGCCGCAGGGTCGGTACGGAGCTGCGCGACGACGTCGTCCACGCCCTGCGGCGTGTGCAGGCGAGGGTGCCGGACGACCCGGACGTCGTGGCCGGGGAACTGGGCATGCGTGGCACGCGCGACACGGGTCCCGGTGTCTCCCGTCGAGTCCGCGACCACGTGGATGTCGATGACGCGCGCCGTCGCCGCCATGGCCCCAGGCTAGGGCGCCCGGCCGGTTCCCCCCAGCCGAACGCCCGCTGGGTGTGGGCCACAGCCGGCGGGTCTAGGGTGACCGGCATGTCAGACGCGACGACGCCGCGCGCGGCCTCCCCGGCACCGGGGGAGCCGCCGCGCATCCACGTCACGCTCTCCACGGCGAGCGTCTACCCGCGCAAGGCCCCGTACGCGTTCGAGGCGGCGGCCGACCTCGGGTACGACGGCGTCGAGGTCATGGTGTGGTCCGACGAGACGACGCAGGACGCCGCGGCGCTGCGCCGGCTCTCCGCCGAGCACGACGTCCCGGTCCGCAGCATCCACGCGCCCACGCTGCTCGTGAGCCAGCGCGTGTGGGGCCGCTCGCCCGGGCCCAAGCTGCGACGCTCCGTCGAGCTCGCGCAGGAGGTCGGGGCGAGCACGGTCGTCGTCCACCCGCCCTTCCGGTGGCAGTACCGCTACGCGCGCGAGTTCGAGGACCTCGTCGGCGAGCTCGACGAGACCGAGGGCGTGACCATCGCCGTCGAGAACATGTACCCGTGGCGCAGCCGCAAGCGCGAGATGCAGGCGTACCTGCCGGGCTGGGACCCGTCCGAGCACGGGTACGAGCACGTCACGCTCGACCTGTCCCACGCCGCCGTCGCGCAGCAGGACGCGCTCGAGCTCCTCGACGTGTTCGACGGCCGGCTCGCGCACGTGCACCTCGCCGACGGGTCGTCGTCGATCACCGACGAGCACCTCGTCCCGGGGCGCGGCGACCAGCCGTGCGACCGGGTGCTCGGCGAGCTCGTGCGGCGCGGCTGGTCGGGGGACGTCGTCGTCGAGATCTCGACGCGCCGCGCCCGCACGGCCGCGGAGCGCCGCGAGGACCTCGCCGCGTCGCTGTTCTTCGCGCGCACATACCTCACGCCCGGGCCGCACCCGGGCTACGCGCCGCCGCCCGGGCACCCGCACCGCCACGCCGACGCGTGGGGCGAGGAGGGCGCGCGCGACGAGGCGGCCGACGCCGCCGCGGACGCGCCCGGTCCGGTGTGACGCCCGACCTGCCGTAGGCTCGACGGTCGTGGCTCGCGTCAACGGTCTCCTCGCCGACACGACGCCGTTGCGCACCTCCCCGCCGTTCCGCCGCCTGTGGTGGGGGCTCGGGATCTCCAACCTCGGCTCGCAGCTCACGGTCGTCGCCGTCGGGCTGCAGGTCTACGCGCTCACCGGCTCGTCGCTCGCCGTCGGCGTGCTCGGGATCTGCGCGCTCGTGCCGCTCGTCGTGCTCGGCCTCTACGGCGGGGCGCTCGTCGACGCCTACGACCGCCGCAAGGTCGCGCTCGCGGCGTCGACCGCCCTGTGGGTGGTCACGGCACTCATCGCCCTCCAGGCGTGGCTGCACCTCGACTCGGTCGGCGTGCTCTACGCGCTGGTCGCCGCGCAGTCCGCGGCGTTCGCCATCAACAACCCGGCGCGGTCGGCGATCATCCCGCGCCTCGTCGAGCCGCGGCTCCTGCCCGCGGCGAACGCGCTGCAGACGATCGCGTGGAACGTCGCGCTCACCGTGGGTCCGCTGGGCGGCGCGTTCCTCGTCGCGCTGTGGGGCTACCAGGTCGCGTACACGATCGACGCCGTGCTCTTCACCGCCGCGCTGTGGGCGGTGTGGCGCCTGCCGGACATCCCGCCGCTGTCCGCCGACGACGCGCCGGAGCCCGCCCCCGCGGCCCGTCGGCGCCGCGTCGTGGGGTGGCGGTCCGTCGTCGACGGCCTGCGCTACCTCGCGACCCAGCCCAACGTCCGCACGACGTTCCTCGTCGACCTCGCCGCGATGGTGCTCGCGTCGCCGCGCGTGCTCCTGCCCGCGGCGGGCGTCGTGTTCCTCGGGGGCGGGGAGGCGACGACCGGCGTGCTCACCGCGGCGTTCGCCGTGGGCGCCGTGCTCGCGGGCGTGTTCTCGGGAGGGCTCTCGCGCGTGCGGTGGCAGGGCCGCGTCATCGTGTGGGCGATCACGGCGTACGGCCTGTCGATCGTGCTGTTCGGGCTCGTGCTCGTCGGCGTGGGCCCCACCACCCCGACAACGGTCCTCGTGGGCGGGCTCGTCGCGGCGAGCGTCGCGCTCGCGCTCGCGGGCGCGTCCGACGCCGTGAGCGCCGTGTTCCGCCAGACCATCCTGCAGACCGCGACGCCCGACGACATGCGCGGCCGCCTCCAGGGCGTGTTCATCGTCGTCGTCGCTGGCGGTCCCCGCCTCGGCGAGCTCGTGCTCGGCGCGCAGGCCACCTGGGTGGGGGAGGCGTGGGCCGCCGTCGCCGGGGGCGTCGCGTGCGTCGTCGTGCTGTGGCTCGTGGTGCGCGCGCACCGCCGGTTCTGGCGCTACGACGCGCTGCACCCCGAGCCGTAGCCCGCACGGGCGGGTGCGGGCGCCTCCGCTCGGCGCCGCGTCACGGCTCGACCACCGCGGCACCGATCCGCGCGATGCGCTCGCTGCCCCACGCGCCCAGGGACTCCAGCGCCGTGTTGAGCGCCCTGCCGTGCTCGGTGAGCGAGTACTCGACGCGCGGCGGCACCTCGGGGAAGACCTCGCGCACGAGCAGGTCGTCCGCCTCCATCTCGCGGAGCTGCTGGGCGAGCACCTTGTCGCTCACCCCGGGCAGGCCGGGCTTGAGCTCGGCGTACCGCCGCACGCCGTGCGCGGCGAGCTCCCACAGGACGAGCGACTTCCACTTGCCGCTGACCACGTCCATCGCGGCGTCGAGGCCGCACACGTAGGGTCCGCGGCGCGGCGGGGGCCCCTCCGCGCGCTCGCGGACGGCGGCGGTCCTGGTGGTCGTCGTCATCGCTCGCTCCTTCGTCGCCGCACGGGCCGGGGAGGCCCGTGCTCGTCCGTGCCCGACGCGCGGGCGCGACCCGCGTGACCCGCGTGACCTGCACGCTCACCTGGAGGTGAGAACCCCACCTCGACGTGCGTTCTTCCCGGCCGACCGGATGCCGGGACGCGCGGGCGCGCTCGTCGCGGCCGGCGCCCGCGAGGCGAGGACGGCGCGCGACGCCGTCACCGCGTCGCCCCTCGTCGTCGCCGTCCTGCTCGACCACGAGGCGGTGCACGCCGTGCTCGACCCGGTCGCCGACGCGCTCGCCGGGCGGACGCTCGTCAACCTCACCACGACGACGCCCGAGCAGTCGCGCGAGCTCGCGGCCTGGGCGGCCGACCACGACGTCGTGCACCTCGACGGCGGCGTCATGGCCGTCCCCGCGACGATCGGCGGCCCGGGCTCCGAGGTCCTGTACAGCGGGTCGCGCGCCGCGTTCGACGCCGCCCGTCCCCTGCTCGACGCGTGGGGCGCGAGCACGTGGTTCGGCGAGGACCCCGGGCTCGCGCCGCTGTACGACCTGGCGCTCCTCGCGGGCATGTACGCGATGTTCGCGGGCTTCTTCCACGGCGTCGCGATGGTCGGGACCGCCGGGGTGAGCGCGGGCGACTTCGCGCGCCGCGCGGCGCCCTGGCTCGCCGCGATGACGTCCGCGCTCGCCGAGTACGCGGACGTCGTCGACCGGCGCGACTACGCCGGCCCCGGCCAGCAGAGCCTCGCGTTCTCCGACCTCGCCGACCTGGTCCGGGCGAGCGAGGAGGCCGGCCTCGCGACCGACGTCGTCGACGCGGTCCAGGCGCTGGTCCGCCGCCAGGTCGACGCCGGCCACGGCGCCGACGGCTTCGCGCGCGTCGTCGAGAGCATCCGTACCCCAGCACCCACCACCGCACCCGGAGGAGAAGGATGAGCACCCCACCCCCGTCACCCTGATCGGCCTCGGCCCGATGGGCCAGGCCATGGTCCGCACGCTCCTGGCCGCCGGTCACCCCGTCACCGTGTGGAACCGCACCCCCTCCCGCGCCGACGCGCTCGTCGCCGAGGGCGCGACGCGCGCCGCGACCCCCGCGGAGGCGGTCGCGGCGAGCGACCTCGTCGTGCTCAGCCTCACCGACTACGCCGCGGCCGACGCCGTCCTCGCCGCAGCGGCCGACGCGCTGCCCGGCCGCACGGTCGTCAACCTCAGCTCCGACACCCCCGGGACGACGCGCCGCGCGGCGCACTGGGTGGCCGACCACGGGGCGACGCTCGTCGTCGGCGGGATCATGGTGCCCGCGCCGCTCGTCGGGACGGCCGACGCATACGTCTACTACAGCGGCCCGGAGGTCGCGTTCCGCGCGCACGAACGCACGCTCGCGACCCTCGGTGCGCCCCGCTACCTCGGCGAGGACCCCGGGCTCGCGCAGCTCCTCTACCAGGCGCAGCTCGACGTCTTCCTCACCGCGCTCTCGGGCGTCGCGCACGCCGCGGCGCTCGCGGAGGCGGCCGGGGTGCCGCCCACGCGGTTCGTCCCCGAGGCGCTGCGCACGCTGTCCGACACGCCCGCGATGGTCGAGAGCGGCGGCGCGGTCGGCGAGGCGTTCGAGACCGGGGTCCACCCCGGAACCCTGAGCACCGCCACCATGATGGGCGCGACGGCGGCGCACGTCCTCGGGGCGAGCGAGGAGCTCGGCGTCGACACGGCACTGCCGCGCGCCGTCCTGTCGCACTACGAGGCGGCGCTCGCGGCCGGGCACGGACGCGACGACTGGACCTCGATCTTCGAGGTCGTCCGGGCCCCGCGGGAGGCGGACGACCTCCCCTCCGGACGGGTCGAGGCCGCCGCGCAGGGCGTCGGCACCACGGCATAGTCTCGACGCGTGGCACCCGCGACGCCGACGACCGAGCCGCCCGTGATCGACCCCGTCGTGCTCGACGACCTGGAGCGCGGCGACGCGTACGACCTCGAGCCGGAGGCGGACCTCGAGGGGTTCGAGATCGCCGACCTCCGGCTCGACCGGCTCGACCTGCACGGCGCGAGCGTGTTCGCCTCGCGGCTCGACCAGGTGCGGGCCGACGAGGCCGACCTGGGCGCGGTGACGTTCACGGAGGTCGTGCTGGAGCGCCTCGACGTGCCCGCGCTGCGCGGGACGCGGGGCCGGTGGCGCGACGTCGAGGTGCGCGGTGCGCGGATCGGCTCGGCCGAGCTCTACGAGTCGTCGTGGAGGGGCGTCCGGTTCGTCGGGTGCAAGCTCGGCTTCGTCAACCTCCGCGGGGCGACGCTGCGGGACGTGCGGTTCACCGACTGCACGGTCGACGAGCTCGACCTCGTCGCGGCCGACGCGCTGCGCGTCGCGTTCGACGGCACGCGCGTGCGCCGCCTCGACGTGCAGTCGTCCACGCTCGCGCACGTCGACCTGCGTGGCGCGGAGCTCGACGAGCTGAGCGGGGTCGGGTCGCTGCGCGGCGCGACGATCGACTCCGCCCAGCTCGCGCGGCTCGCCGCGACGTTCGCGCACAGCCTCGGCGTCACCGTCGAGGGCTGACGCCGCGATGCCGCGGGCGAGAGGCGGGGGATAAGGTGCGGCGCGTGACCGCCGCGCCCCGCCCGCACGCCGCACCGCCCGACCCCGCGGGCACCGAGGTGCTCGTCGCGGGCCCCGCGTCGTGGAACCTGCTCGTCCGGCTCGACGAGCTGCCCGCCCCGACGCCGCACACGGTCTTCGCGCGCTCGTCCCACCACGCCGTGGGCGGGACGTCGGCCGGCAAGGCGCTCAACCTCGCGCGGCTCGGGCGCACGGTGCTGCTGCGCACCGTGCTCGGGTCCGACGACGAGGCGGAGCACGTGCGGTCGGTGCTCGCGCGCGAGGGCGTGCGCGTCGTCGAGGAGCCGTCGCCGGACGGGCGCACCGAGAGCCACCTCAACCTCCTCGACGACGACGGCGGGCGCGTCTCCGTCTACCTGCGCGCCCCGGGCGAGGTCCCCGCGACCGGCGCCTCGTGGGACGTGACGACCGCGGCTCTCGACGCCGCGGCCGCCGTCGTCGTGGACCTCGCGGTCCCGGCGCTCCCGGTGCTCGACCTCGCGGTGGCACGCGGGTGCGACGTCTGGGTCGACCTGCACGACTACGACGGCGGGTCGGCGTTCCACCGGCCGTGGGTCGAGGCCGGCACGCACGTCTTCGTCAGCGGGGACCGGCTGCCGGACTGGCGCGGCTTCCTGCGCGCCCGGGTCGACGCGGGCGCGCGGCTCGCCGTGTGCACGCACGGGTCGCGCGGCGCCGTCGCGCTGACCCCCGACGGAGGGTTCGTCGAGGTCCCGGCGGAGCCGGTGCCGCGCGTCGTGGACACGAACGGCGCGGGCGACGGCTTCTTCGCCGGGTTCCTCGACGCGCACCTGCGGGGCGCGGACGTCGGCGAGGCGATGCGGGCCGGCGCCCGGCACGCCGCGCTCGTCGTGCAGAGCCCGGACCTCGTGCCCGCCTGACGGGCCCAGGTCAGCGTGCGGACGGTGCCGGCGTCGGCACGGGCGAGGCGACCTCCGTCCCGTGCAGCGCGGCCGACGTCGCGGCCCCGCGGTCGCGGACGTGCCCGACTATGGAGAGCAGGAGACCGAGCGCGGCCCACCCGCTGAGCACGAGCCACGGGAACGTGGTGTCGGCGCCGGGGAAGTAGGACAGGTCGCGCAGCAGGGTCGCGGCCGCGCCCGGCGGGAACCACTGGCCGACGGCGCCCCACGGGGGGAGCAGGAACTCGACGGGCACGGCCGCGGCGGACAGCGGGTTGGCGACGAGCAGGAACAGCACCAGCCCGGCGGCGATGCCCGGTCGTCCGAGGAGGCGGACCGCCCCGACGATCGTGGCGGCGATGCCGAGCAGCGCGAGCCCCACGGCGAGCGAGTCGGCGACGTACGCGCCGTGGAGGCCGCCGAGCCCGTGGAGGAGCCCAGCGACGGCAGGCCCGCCCAGCGCCGCGTAGACGACGATCGCGGTGACCCGGCGCCACGTCCCGGCGACGGTGAGCGACACCACGACTCCGCCGACCAGACCGCCGAGGACGAGCGGGAAGGAGGCCGCGGCGAGCGTGGTGCCCCGGGCGTCGTCGGCCGACAGCGGCACGACGTCGGTGACCGCGACGGTCGGCACGGCGTCGGCGGGCGCGCCCTGCGCGGCCGCGGCGGCGTCGACCTGCGCCTGCAGCGCGGGCTGGAGACCGGCGAGGAGCTGGGCGACGGCGGGGCTCGCGGCCGACGCCGTGAGCACCTCGGGCTGCGGCCCGAGCACGAGCGCCCCGTAGGCGTCGCGGGACTCGACGAGGTCGACGGCGGCGGCGCGGTCGGCCACCGGGACGAGCTCGACGGCGCCGGGCGCCCTCTCCTCGAGGCCCGCCCGGACCTGTGCGACGACGGCCGGCTCGCCCGCCACGGCGACGGGCAGGTCCCGCGGCTCGGCGGTGACGGACGGCCAGAGGAACGCGAGGACGACGACCGTGACGACGGCGACGAGGCCGACCGCGGTCGCGGCGACGCGTGCCCAACGGGTCTGCGGGGTGGTGCGGACGGCGGTCATGATGCCTCCTAGAACGAATGTTCGTTCTCTTAGACTCGACCCACGCAGGCCCGCTGTCAAGAACGTTCGTTCGGTTTAGGGTGGGGGCGTGCCCCGGGTCAGCGAGGAGTACCGCACGCGCCGCCGCGACGAGATCGCGGAGGCCGCCCTGCGCGTGTTCCGGCGCAAGGGCTTCACCGCGACGTCGATGGCCGAGATCATCGCGGAGTCGGGGCTGTCCGCCGGCGCGATCTACGGCTACTACGACTCCAAGACGGCGATCGTGCACGACGTCGCGGCGCGCGTGGTCGGGGGCCGCATCGCCGACGTCGAGCGCGTCGCCGAGCGGGACCCGCTGCCCCCGCCGTCCGAGCTCGTCGGCGTGCTCCTGCGCGGCGCCGTCCGCGAGATCGGGAGCACGGGGATCCTCGTCCAGCTCTGGGGCGAGGCGGTGACCGACCCGCGCATGCTCGGCTTCGCGGCCGACGTCCTCGTGCAGCTCCGCACCGTCTTCGCCGGGTACGTCGCCCGGTGGCACGAGCAGGAGCACGGGCTCGACCCGCAGGACGCCGCCGCGCTCGGCGCCGAGCAGGCGCCGCTCTTCCTCGCCGCGTGCCAGGGGTTCATCCTGCAGAGCGCGCTGCTCGACGACTTCGACGCCGACGCCTACCTCGACGACGTGACGCGGCACCTGCCGCGCTGATACCGGCGCGCACCGGGACGCCGTCCGGCGGGCTCAGGCGAGGCCCGTGTCGCGCGCGACGATCGCGGCCTGCATGCGGGTCGAGACCCCGAGCTTCGCGAGCACGCGCGAGACATGGGTCTTGGCCGTCGCCTCGGTGATGAACAGGTCGGCGGCGATCCCCTGGTTGGACAGCCCGCGACCCAGCGCCGCGAGCACGTCGACCTCGCGGGGCGTGAGGTCCGCGAGCCGCGGGTCGGTGCCGGGCGCACCGGGGGCGCCGTCCGCCGTCGCACCTGCCGGACCCGCCGTGGCCCGCGTCCCCGGTCCGGCCGCCGCCCCCGCGCCGGCTGTCGCGCCGCGCGCGCGAGGGTCGGCGCCCGGCGCCGTCTCCGGGCCGCGCGCGAAGGCCGCGAGGAGACGGCGCGTGACCTCGGGCGCGAGCACCCCGTCGCCGTCCGCGACGCGGCGCACCGCGTCGATCAGGGCGCTCGGCTCCGCGGACTTGAGCAGGAAGCCCGCGGCACCGGCCCGCAGCGCGCCGTCCACGTACTCGTCGAGGTCGAACGACGTGAGCACGAGGACCTCGGCGAGCCCTTCCGCGGTGATCGTGCGCGTCGCCTCGATGCCGTCGACGCCGGGCATGCGCAGGTCCATGAGCACCACGTCGGGCCGCAGCGCCCGCGCGTTCGTGACCGCGGCGGTGCCGTCCGCGGCCTCGCCGACCACCTCGACGTCGGGCGCGGCGTCGAGCAGGAGCCGCAGCCCGGCGCGGATCGCGGCGTGGTCGTCGGCCAGCAGCACCCGGACCGGTCGTGCCGTCATGCGTCCTCCGTCGCCGTCGCGTGCTCACCCGCGGGCACCCGCGCGCGCACCGTCCACCCGCCACCGGGGCCCGGCCCGGCGGCGAGCGCGCCGCCCAGGCCGTCCGCCCGCTCGCGCATCGTCAGCAGCCCCGTCCCCGCGCTCAGCGGGCCGTCGACCGGGGCCGCGGTGCCGCGCGCCCCGTCGTCGTGCACCTCGAGCACGACGGCCGCGCCGTCGCGTGCGAGGCGCACGGTCACGGGAGAGCCCGGCGCGTGCTTGAGGGCGTTCGTCACGGCCTCCTGCGCGATGCGGAACAGGGCCTGGTCCGCGGCCGCGGGCAGCGCGGACCCCGCGACGCCGTCGGGGTCGTCGAGCGTGACGGCGGTCGTCGCGCGCGCGGCGTCGAGCAGCGTGTCGAGGCCCGCGAGCCGGCCCGGCGCGGCGACCGCGTCGAGGGAGCCCGCGCCGTCGCGCCGGCCCTCCGTGCGCAGCAGCAGGATCATCGAGCGCATCTCGTCGAGCGACGCGACCGCGCTGGCGCGCACCTGCTCGAGCGCCGCCCGGTCCTGCGCCGCGTCGGGCGGGTGCGCGAGCGCCGCCCCCGAGTGGATCGCGATCGTCGACAGGTGCGACGCGATGACGTCGTGCAGGTCGCGGGCCATGGCCGACCGCTCGGCCCGGACCGCCTCGTGCCGGTCGAGCTCGGCGATGCGCTCCAGGTCGTGCGCGCGCTGCCGCTCGAGCTCGGCGGTGCGGGCCGCCGCCTCAGCCTCGCGCGCCGCGAGGTCCGCACGCTCGTCCGCGAGCTCGGCGAGCTCGCTCTTCGTCCGGACGTTCGTGGCCCACCACATCGGCACGAGCAGCACCGCCCCGAGCTGCAGCGCGACGTACACGAACTGGCGCACGTCGCGAGCGGCCTCGCCCGCGGCGACCGACCCGACGACCGCGACCGTCACCGCGACGCCCCAGAGCCAGGCGCGGGCCCGCGGGCCCGACCACAGGGCGGCCGCGTAGAGCAGGTCCCACAGGACGAGGGTGATCGCGAGGCTGCCGCCCCACCACAGGTCGACGGCCGTGACGAGCACGCCGCCCAGGAGCGCGAGGACCGGGTGCGCGCGCTTGACGAGGATGAGCAGGCACCCCGCGGCGAGCAGCGCGACGCGCCACCACGGCGCGCCCGGCTCGACGACGAACGGCGCCCGCACGAGGCCCACGAGGCCCACCTCGATCAGGAGCCAGCCGAGGACGAACGTCATGACGGCGGAGAGCACGTCGTTGCGGCGGTCCTCGATGCGCCACACGTGGCGCAGCGACCGCGACGCGCCCGCCCTGCCGTCCGACGTGCTCACGACCCCATCCCAGCACAGCATCGCCACCGGCGGATCGGCCGAACGGTGTACGACGGCGCCGCGCCCGGCCCGTACGGCGCGGCACCGGGGGCCCGGGATCGGTCGTTCGCCCGACGACGCGGCGCCCGCCGCGCGCGAGGCTCGTCGGCATGGACATCCCCTTCGACCTCGACGCCGCCGGAGGACCGGGCCTCGGCCTCGCCGCCCTGGCGGGCGTGCTCGTGGTGCTCGCGCTCGTCGACTCCACGAGCTTCGGCACGCTCCTCGTCCCGGTGTGGCTGCTCCTCGCGCCCGGCCGGCTCCGCGCCGGGCGCGTGCTCGCGTACCTCGCGACGGTCGCGGTCGCCTACCTCGCCGTCGGGGTCGTCGTCATGCTCGGGGCGGGCGCGTTCCTCGACCGGTTCGGCGACGCGCTCGACTCGCGGGCCGCGACGATCGTGCAGCTCCTGCTCGGGATCGGGCTGTTCGCGCTGAGCTTCCGCTTCGACAGCAAGCGCGCCGCACGGCGTGCCGCCCGCGACGGGGACCCGGCCGACGGGGACCCGGAGCGCGCCGACCGCGTCCCGGGCGGGACGGGCGGCGAGCCGGGCGGTGCGGGTGCGGGTCCGGCGTCGGGCCCCGCGCGACCGGGCAGGCTCGCGCGCTGGCGCGAGCGCGCCCTGGGGATCGAGGCGGACGCGGCCGGCGCGGGCGCGGTCCGCACGCGCGCGTCGGTGCTGCCGCTCCTCGGCCTCGCGCTCGGGGCGGTCGCGGTCGAGGTCGGGACGATGCTGCCGTACCTCGCGGCGATCGGGATCATCACGACGTCGGACGTCGGCTGGCCCGCGAGCGCCGGGGTCCTCGCGGCGTACTGCGTCGTCATGGTCGCGCCCGCGCTCCTGCTGCTGCTCGGTCGGCTCGTCGCGGCACGGGCGGTGGACCCGCTGCTGCGGCGCCTGGACGCGTGGCTGACGCGCAACGCGACCGACATGACGGGGTGGGTGCTGGGGATCCTCGGCGTGCTGCTCGCGCTCGACGCGTTCGGCCGCCTCGGCTGGACCTGACGGGTCCCCCCGCACCGAGCATGCGGCTGTGGCCCGCCCGGACGTCCGGACGGGCCACAGCCGCATGCTCGGCAGGTGGGTCAGTGCGAGGTGCCGTTCGTCGACGACTCGCCGGACCCCGCGAGCTGCGTGCCCGCGAGGTTCGCGATGAGCTGGTTGATGTCCACGCCCGTGAGCTGCTTGATGACGCCCTTGCCCTCGCCGAGGACCGACGCGACGTTCTTCGTCACCGCGGACGCGCCGTCGGTCGAGACGACGGTCATGCCCTGGATGTTGCCGATCGGCTCGGCGGCGGCGCGCACGATCTCGGGCAGGCGCTCGATGAGCTCCTGGACGAGCGCGGCCTCGCCGTACTTCTGCAGGGCGTCGGCCTTGGCGTCGGTCGCCGCGGCCTCGGCGCGACCCTCGGCCTCGATCGCCGCGGCGCGGGCCTCACCCTCGGCCTTGATACCGGCCGCGAGGGCGACCTGGCGGTCGCGCTCGGCCTCACCGGCGCGGCGCACGGCCTGCGCGGACGCCTCGGCGTCCTGGATCGCTGCGGTCTTGTTCGCCTCGGCGATGACGGTGCGCTTGTACGCGTCGGCCTCGGTGGCGGCGTTCGCGGCGTCACGACGCGCGTTCGCCTCCTGGACCTCGGCGTACGCCTTGGCCTCGGCGGGCTTGCGGATCTCGATGTCGAGGCGCTCCTGCGTGACGCGCGCCTGCTCGGCGAGCGCCTCGCGCTCCTGCTGCGCGACGAGGCGGTCCTGCTCGGCGCGCGCGAGCTGACCCGCGGCCTCGGCCTCGGCGTTCGCGCGGTCGGTGTCGGCCTTGATCGCGGCGCGCTTGAGGTCGAGGGCCTTCTGGCGCTCGGCGATCTGCTCGGCCGCCTCGATGACGGCGAACTCGGACGCGCGCTGCGCCTCGGCCTCGGAGACCTCGGCGACCTGGCGGGCGCGCGCCGACTCGGCGCGGCCGAGGTTGGACAGGTAGTCCGAGCCCGGCGTCGAGATGTCGGAGATGTTGAGCAGGTCGACCTGCAGGCCCTGCTCCGAGAGGTCGGCCTTGGTGGACTCGACGACGCGGTCGGACAGGCCCTTGCGGTCGGAGATGATCTGCTCGATCGTCATGTCGCCGACGATGGAGCGCAGCGAGCCCTCGAGCGACTCCTTGATGATCTCGGTCAGCGTGCCCTGCTGGGACAGGAAGCGCTGGGCCGCGCGGCGCACGCCCTCCTCGTCGCCCCGGACCTTGAAGTTGATCGACGCCTTGATGGCGATCTTGATGCGGTTCTTGTCGACGCCCTCGACGGTGATGCCGATCTGGCGCTGCTCGAGCGAGATCGAGAAGCCCTGCTGGAGGATCGGCCACACGAACGTGCGGCCGCCGACGACGACCTTCTGCCCGCTGCCCGCGGCCTCCTTGCGGCCCGCGCCGCGGCCGACGATGACCAGGGCCTCGTTCGGCGGGACGCGGCGGATGCGCTTGCTGATGAAGATGACCACCGCGAAGAACGCGATGACCAGGGCGACGATCGCCAAGGTCGTGATGAGGTTCGTGTCGTCGAACATGGTCCGCGCCGGAGCGCGTCTCCTTCCGTGGGTGCGGGCAGGTCAGGACGTGCGGCGGTCGAGCGGGCCGGTCCGACCGGCGTCGAGCGCCCGGCCGGTCCGGGCCGGTGGAGCGGTGTGGGTGCACGGGGCACCCTGCGTCGGTGCGCGACGGGCGCGCCCGGCGGTCCTCAGTCGTTCGGGTAGTGGCGCTGGACGCGCACGCGGCTCCCGGACTGCTCGAGCACGACGACGCGCGCGCCCTCCGGGATGGGCTCGTCGGACCATGCGAGGCGGCGCTCGAGCTCGTGCGCCGCGTCGAGCGAGACCTCGCCGCGGGCCGGGTCGATCGCGGTCGTCGCGGTGCCCTGCACGCCGACGAGGGACGCGGGCACGCCGTCCTCCGACGCGCGCAGGTGCTTGACGAGCGACTGGACGAGGACCATCACGACGAGCGCGACGACGAGCGAGCCCACGTACGCGAGCCACGTCGGCAGGTCGTTGGACGCGACGATCACGCCGACGGCACCGAAGACCACGCCACCCACGCCGAGCGTCGTGCCCGACACCGCGCCGTCGCCCAGGTCGACGATCTCGCCGACGAGCAGCGAGAGGAGCAGGAGGGCGAGTCCGGCGATGCCGATGACGATGAACGCGATCATGCGAGGTCCCCTCGGGCGGCGGGCCACGGCACGGAAGTGGCGTGTGGAGTTGTCGTGAACGTACGCACACCTTACCGTGAGCCGACCATGCCGTGGGGCGATTTGGAGATACGTCACATGGGGAGGACTCCCCACGCGCGCGGCCGGCGGAGCGGGGTCGACCGCGCGTCGCGCAGGACCGCGGGCGGCCTCAGCCCGGCGCGAGGAGGCCGTTCTCGGCGACGGCGTCGAGGCTCAGCGTGCGGTACCCGTACGCCTCGAAGAGCACGGTCACGCGGTCCTCGCCCTCGTACCCCATGACCGTGCCCTCGCCGAACTCCGGGTGCCGCACGGTCGTGCCGGTCGACCACGGCGCGGCCGCGTCGTCCGCGGCGCGCTCGGCCGCGGTGCCCGCCCAGCACGTGTCGCAGCGCCCGCACGGCTCGGGCAGGTCCTCGCCGAGGTAGGCGAGCAGGAACTGCCGGCGGCACTGCTCCGTCTCGGCGTACGCGCGCATCATCTCCAGGCGCGAGTCGTCGACGCGGCGACGGGCCTGCGCGAGCTCGCGCGCGGCGTCGGCCACCGCGGCGGGCCGCGCGTCGTCCCCGGCGAGCGCCCGGGCGTCCTCGACGAGCGCGCGCAGGCGGGCGAGGCGCCGCGGCAGGCGGGTGCGGCCGTCGTCGGACGCGGCGGCGCCCGGCCCGAGGGCGCGCGCGACCGCGCGCAGGTCGTCGCGGTCGGGCACGCTCACCGCGAAGAAGCGCTGGAGGCCCAGGTCCTCCGGCCGGTAGAAGAGCACCGCGACCGCCGGCTCGCCGTCGCGGCCCGCGCGCCCCACCTCCTGGTAGTAGGAGTCGGGGGAGCCGGGCACGTCCGCGTGCACGACGAACCGCACGTCCGGCTTGTCGATGCCCATGCCGAACGCGGACGTCGCGACGACGACGTCCAGCTCGTCCTCGGTGAAGCGCCGCTGGGCCTCGTCGCGCTCGGCCCGGCGCAGCCCGCCGTGGTAGGCCGCGGACCGCAGCCCGGCCTGCGCGAGCGCGTCCGCGATCTCGCCCGTGCGGCGCCGGGTGGCGACGTAGACGATCCCCGTGCCCTGCTCCGCCTCGGTCCGTACGCGCTCGACGACCGCGCGGTCCTTGTCCTCGGCCTCGACCGCGCGCACGACCTCGAGCGCGATCCCCGGGCGCGCGAACCCGCGCACGATCACGGCGGGGTCGCGCAGGTGCAGGCGCTCGGCGACGTCCTCGCGCACGGGCGGCGACGCCGTCGCGGTGAGCGCGAGCACGGGCGGCCGCGGGTCCAGGGTGTCGAGGCGCTCGCCCACCCGCAGGTACTCGGGCCGGAAGTCGTGGCCCCACGTCGAGACGCAGTGCGCCTCGTCGACCGCGACGAGGCTCGGCCGGGCCGCGCGGACGGCGTCCAGGACCTCGTCGTTCGCGAGCTGCTCGGGCGACAGGAAGAGGAACTCGAGGTCGCCCGCCGCGGCGGCCTCCAGGGCGGCGCGGCGCTCGGCCGCGGGTACCGCCGAGCTCACGGCCGCCGCCCGCGCGTCGTCGTCCCCGAGCTCGAGCAGCGAGCGCACCTGGTCCTGCTGGAGCGCGATGAGCGGCGAGACGACGAGCGTCGGCCCGGGCAGCTCGAGGCCCGGCACCTGGTACACGGCGGACTTGCCCGCGCCCGTGGGGAGCACGAGCAGGACGTCGCGGCCGTCGAGGAGCGCGGTGATCGCCTCGCGCTGCCCGGGGCGCAGGTCGCGGTAGCCGAAGACCTCCCGGGCGGTGTCGCGGACGTCTGCGAGGGTGGGATCGTCCGTCACGGGCGGGGCACGTTGCGCAGGTTGGCGCGGGCCATCGAGACGACCTCGCCCATGCCGCCGCCGAGAACCTCCTTGCTCATCGCGACCGCGAACCCGCGCACCTGTCCCGCGGTGATCGTCGGCGGGATCGAGAGCGCGCGCGGGTCGGTCACGACGTCGACGAGCGCGGGCCCGGGCCGGTTGAGGGCGTCGGCGAGCGCGCGGCGCAGGTCCTTCGGCTTCTCGACGCGCACCGCGGGGATGCCGATCGCGTTCGCGACCGCCGCGTAGTCCACCTGCGGCGACTCGGTGCCGAACATCGGCAGGCCGTCCACGAGCATCTCGAGGCGCACCATGCCGAGGCTCGCGTTGTCGAACAGGACGACCTTGACGGGCAGGTCGTACTGCTTGAGCGTCACGAGCTCGCCGAGCAGCATCGACAGGCCGCCGTCCCCGGCCATGGCGACGACCTGGCGGTCCCGGCCGGCGTCGCGCGCGGCGGCCGCGGCGCCGATCGCGTGCGGCAGCGCGTTCGCCATCGACCCGTGGATGAACGACCCGATGACGCGCCGCTTCCCGTTGGGCGTGATGTACCGCGCGGCCCACACGTTGCACATGCCCGTGTCGACCGTGAACACCGCGTCGTCGGCGGCGACCTGGTCGAGCGTGTCGGCCACGTACTCGGGGTGGATCGGCGTCGTGCGCTCGACCTTCTTCGTGTACGCCCCGACGACGCCGTTCATCGCCTTCTCGTGCTTGGCGACCATCGAGTCGAGGAACGTGCGCGACCGCGCCTTCCTCACGAGCGGCAGCAGCGCGCGCACCGTCTCGCCGACGTCGCCCACGACGGCGACGTCGAGGCGCGTGCGCCGCCCGAGGTGGGTCGGGTCCACGTCGACCTGCGCCGTGCGCACCGACTCGGGGAGGAACTGGTCGTAGGGGAAGTCGGTGCCGAGCAGCAGGAGGAGGTCGCAGTCGTGCATCGCGTCGAACGCGGCGCCGTAGCCGAGCAGGCCGGACATGCCGACGTCGAACGGGTTGTCGTACTGGATGAACTCCTTGCCGCGCAGTGAGTGCCCCACGGGCGCCGCGATCTTGTCGGCGAGCGCGAGGACGTCGTCGTGCGCGCCGCGCACGCCCGCCCCGGCGAAGATCGTCACCTTCTTCGCGGCGTCGATCGCGGCGGCGAGCTCCTGGACCGCGCCGGCGTCGGGCACGACGCGCGGGGGAGCGGGCCGGCACACGGCGTCCGGCACGGGGGCGGGGGCGTCGAGGTCGGCGACGTCGCCCGGGAGGGTGAGCACGGAGACGCCGCGCGCGCCGTACGCGTGGTGGATCGCGGAGTTGATGACGCGCGGCGCCTGCTCGGCGCTGGAGATCATCTCGGAGTACACGGAGCACTCGGTGAACAGGCGGTCGGGGTGGGTCTCCTGGAAGAAGCCGGTACCGATCTGCTTGCTCGGGATGTGGCTCGCGATCGCGAGGACCGGCACGCGGGACCGGTTGGCGTCGTAGAGGCCGTTGATGAGGTGGAGGTTGCCCGGCCCGCACGACCCGGCGCACACCGCGAGGCTGCCTGTCACCTCGGCCTCCGCGGCCGCGGCGAACGCGGCCGCCTCCTCGTGCCGCACGTGGATCCACTCGATGCCCTTGCCGGCGTTCTCGCCGACGTTGGAGCGGTGCACCGCGTCGACGACGGGGTTGAGGCTGTCGCCGACGATGCCGTAGATCCGGCGCACCCCCGCCTCGATGAGCTGCGCGACGAGCAGGTCGGCGACCGTGCGGTTGCGCTTGTCCTGCGGGGAGCGACCGATTCCGAACGGCATGACGTACCTCCACGGGTGGCTGGGGTCGTCCTCCATCGTGCGCCGGGTCGTCCGGGGGCGCAGCGTGAGCGGGCGTCTCGTGCGTCACCCTCCGGAGGCCCGGCCCACGGTCGTTCCCGGCCGCGGGCCCGGCCCGGTGCCCCGGGCCGCCGCCTCAGCCCGCGGGTTCGGCGTGCGTGGCGAACGGCGTCCGGCGCCGCGCGACGGCCGTCGCGGCGTCGGCCTGCGCGAGCTCGCCGTGGATCCCTGCGCCGGCCATGACCCCGGCCGCGGCGGACGCGCCGACCTGCGCCATGAGGTCGCTCGAGTTGCCCGCGGCCCACACGCCCGGGACGGCGGTCGCGCCGCGCGGGTCGGCGGGCACGAACCGACCCGCCGGGTGCTCCTCGAGCGTGCCGCCGAGCTGCTCGAACAGCTCGCCGCGCGCGACGAACCGCGGCCCGACGACGACGGCGTCCACGCCGAACGACGTCCCGTCCGCGAGCACGACCGACCGCACGGACCGGCCCTCGACGTCGAGGCGCGCGACCTCGCCCTCGACCACGCGCACGCCGAGCGCCGAGAGCTGCTCCCACGTGGCGTCGTCGAGCTCCGGCGCGGTGTGGTGGAACAGCGTGACGTGCGGCGTGAGCTGGCGGAACAGCAGCACCTGGTGCGCCGCGGCCGGGCCCGTCGCGAGGACCGCGACCCGCTGCCCCCGCACCTCCCACCCGTGGCAGAACGGGCAGTGCAGCACGCTCGACCCCCAGCCCTCCCGCACGCCGGGGACGTCGGGCAGCTCGTCGACGAGGCCCGTCGCGAGCAGCAGGCGGCGCGCGCGGACCGTCCCGCCGTCGTCGAGCGCGAGGCTGAAGCCGGACCCGACGTCGCCGTCGGCGCGGACCACGCGCGCGTCGCGGACCTCGGCGCCGTAGCCCGCGGCCTCGGCGCGGCCGGTGGCGAGCAGCTCGCGCGGCGGGACGCCCTCGCGGCCGAGCAGGTTGTGCGCGCCCTCGGCGGGCGCGTTGCGCGGTTCGCCGGCGTCGAGCACGACGACGGAGCGCAGCGACCGCGCGAGCGTCACCGCGGCGCTCAGCCCGGCGGGTCCGCCGCCGACGACGGCGACGTCGTACGGGGCGTCGGGGGTGGGGGTGGCAGGGGTGGTGGTCATGGTTCTCCTCGGCAGGGTTCGGGGCTCTCAGCGCGGCCGGCGGGCGGCCCAGACGATGCGGCCGCCGCGCGCGGCGACCGTGTGCTCGCCCGGCGCGCGACCCGGGGCGGCGGGGTGGGGCGTGGTGGGGGCGGTCGGGTCGGTGGGGGCGGTCGCGGCGAGCACGGCGTCGAGCGCCGCGAGGTCGTCGGGGCCGAGTCGGTCGGCGAGGTGCACACGCTGCCGCGCGGCCGTGGCGTGCGCCCAGCGCGACGCGGCGGGGCCGGGCGGCACGACGGCGGTCGGCTCGCGCCGGTCCACGACCTCCAGCCCCGCGTCGGTCAGGAAGGGTGTCCAGTCCGGGTAGCGGTTCCAGCCCGCCTGGGCGATCGCGCTGTCGAGGTGCGCGGCGAGGTCGGCGTGCGCCGCGTCGTCGGGCAGCACCGGCGAGGTCGCGGTCATCTCGACGACGACGAGGAGCCCGCCGGGCGCGAGGGCGTCGTGGGCGTCGCGCAGCACGCGCGCCGGGTCCGCGACGTGGTGCAGCGACGCCGACGCCCACACGACGTCCGCGGTGCCGACCTCGGGCCAGCCCGCGTCGAGGTCGGCCTCGACGGTGCGCACGCGGTCCGCGAGGCCCGTGCCGACGAGTCCGGCGCGCAGCCGGTCGAGCATCGCGGCGTCCGCGTCGACCGCCAGGACGTCGGCGTGCGGGAAGGCGCGCGCGAGCGCCCGCGTGCCGGTGCCGGTGCCCGCGCCGAGGTCGAGGACGGTGCGCACCGCGTCCGGAGCGTGCTCCACCGCGACCGCGACGGCCGCGTCGAGGAGGTCGCCGAACACGTGCGCGTCGAGGTCGAGCACGTCGGCGCACCCGGCGCCGTCGTGGGTGTGGTCGTCGTGGGGCGTCCCGGTGGGGTGCGCGGGGAGCGAGGTCATGCGTCCACCGTAGGACGCTCATGCGCACGAGACATAGGATCTTGCTCATGACGCAAGAAGTCGATCTCGACGCGGTCGTCCGCCAGCGCATCCGCGGCCTCCGGCTCGCGCGCGGGTGGACCCTCGACGCGCTCGCCGCGCGCTGCTTCCTCAGCGCCTCGACGCTCAGCCGGATCGAGACCGGGCACCGGCGCATCGCGCTCGACCAGCTCGTGCCCATCGCGCGGGCGCTCGGCACGACGCTCGACCAGCTCGTGGAGCCGGTCGACGACGAGGACGTCGTGATCCGGCCCGAGCCGCAGCGTCGCCCGGGCGAGACGACGTGGCTCCTGTCGCGCGACCGCCCGGGGACGATGGTCGCGAAGATGCGGATCACGCCCGAGCGCGCCGTCGGCCCCGAGCACCAGCGCGTGCACCCCGGCCACGAGTGGTTCACCGTGCTGTCGGGGACGGCCGTCGTCTACCTCGCCGACCGCCGGATCCTCGTGCACGAGGGGCAGGCGGCGGAGTTCTCGACGATGGTGCCGCACTCGTTCGGCGCGCACGACGGCCCGGTGGAGATCCTCACGATCTTCGACCAGGAGGGCGAGCGCGCGCACCTCTCGGGCGCCGACCCGGCCTGACGGGGCGCACCCGGGTCGGGCGCGTCAGTGCGCGAGCGTGACGTCCTCGTCAGTGCGCGGGCGCGACGTCCTCGCGGTCGGCGCTGCGGCGCAGCGACCGGAGCGCGGCGAGCACGAGCACGACGGCGAGCACCGCGGCGGCCACGACGACCTCGAACCCGGCGTGCGCGCCGCCCGCGTCGACGCGCGACCCCGCGACCGACGACCCGATCGACACCCCGACGCCGAGCGACGTCCCCACCCACGCGAGCCCCTCGGTGAGCTGGTTGGGCGCCACGAGGTTCTGCACGAGGTTGTTGCCGTTGATGAGCGTGGGCGCGATCGCGAAGCCGGTCACGAACATGACCGCCGCGAGGACCGGGACCGACGTGACGAAGAAGAACAGCGACACGCCCGCGGCGAGCGCGAGGATCCCGAGGACGAACCGGCGCCACAGCGGCGAGACCCAGTGGCGCGCGCCGTAGACGAGCCCCGAGATGAGCGAGCCCATGGCGAACACCGCGAGGATGACGCCCGCCGCGCCCTTCTGGCCCTGCTCCTCGGCGAACGCGATGGTCGACACGTCGGTCGCGCCGAACACGATGCCCATCGCGACGAAGATCACCGCGAGCACGACCATCCCCGTGGAGCGCATCGCCGAGCGCTGCTTCACGCCCGCCTCCGGCACGACGACGGGCGGCTCGGTCGCGCGCTGCGAGAGGAACCACAGGCCTCCCACGACGGCCGCGACGAGCGGCACGAGGAGCCCGGCCGACGGGGACACGCTCGTCGCGAGGACCGTGGCCAGCACCGGCCCGACGACGAACACGAGCTCGTCGAGCGCGGACTCGAGCGAGTACGCGGTGTGCAGGCGCCGCGCGTCGGGCACGACGTGCGTCCACCGCGCGCGGACCATCGAGCCGTACGAGCCCGACGTCCCGCCGGTCAGCGCGGCGAACACGTAGAGCGTCCACTCGGGAGCGCGGAGCACCGCGCACAGGACGAGACCGCCGAGCCCGAGGGTGGTGGCCGCGAGCATCGGCAGCATGACGGCGCGCTGCCCGGTGCGGTCGACGAGGCGCGCGATCTGCGGCGAGACGATCGCCTGCGCGACGACGAGCGCGGCCGCGACCCGGCCGGCGAGCGCGTACTGGCCGTAGATCCCCTGGATCATGAGGATCGTGCCGATGCCGACCATCGACATGGGCAGGCGCGCGACGAGCGCGGCGGCGGAGAACCGCCACGCGCCCGGGAGCGACAGGACGTCCCGGTACGGGTTCCGCGAGGTCGCGCGGGCGGTGCCGGGCGGCGCCTCCTCGGTCGTCAGGTCGTCCCGCCGGGGCTCGGGGTGCTCGGGGTCGCCGGAGCGCGACGGGGAGTCCTGGACCACCGTCCCAGTGTCCCACCGAGAACCCGTCCGACCGGTAGTGAATTGCCCGCGTCAGGGGTCGTGTGACGACCGTCTCGCGCTGTTGTCCTCGCGGCGCGCGGCGGCGACGATGGGCGCCATGAGCGACAGCAGCGCGCCGAGCGCCTCGACCGTCACCGTGACCGACGAGGGCGACCGGTTCGAGGCCCGGACCGACGACGGCACGGTGGCCGGGTTCGCCGCCTACGAGCGCACCCCGGGCACGGTGATCTTCACGCACACGGAGGTCGACCCCGCGTTCGAGGGGCGCGGGGTCGGGTCGGCGCTCGCGGCGGGCGCGCTCGACGCCGTGCGGGCGTCGGGCGAGCGCGTCGTCGCGCTGTGCCCGTTCGTCCGGGCCTACATCCGTCGCCACCCGGAGTACCAGGACCTCACGACGCGCTGAACGACCGGGAGCCCCGGTCCCGCAGGACCAGGGCTCCCGGTGGGGGCGTGCGGCGTCAGGAGATCGTGCCGGTGCCCTCGCCCTCCATGCGCTCGTCGTGCAGGAGCTCGCCCTCGGCGTCGACGGGCGTGATCACGGCGTCGAACGTGATCGGCGAGCCCGGCTGGTAGCGGAAGTTCGTCGCGTACGAGTAGGACTGGCCGGTCGCGAACGGGTACACCGTCGGCTCGCGGTACGCCTGGTCGTGCATCGCGTCGGCGTGCACGCCCTGCGCCTCGTACAGCGCGTCGTCGACGATCGTGTCCATGCCCTGCATGTACGGCCAGTCGTCGTAGCGCTCGTCGATGCTCACGAGGCTCGATCCCAGGTCGATCGGCGCGCCCTCGTTGGTGATGACGTAGTTGACGAACACGATGTCGTCGCCCTCGGCGATGATCGGCTCGTTGTTCTCGGGATCGACGAACAGGCCGTCCTTCGACGCCTGCGTGACGCCCACCTGGTAGACGTCGACGCGGACGTCGCCGACCGTGAAGGTCGAGATCTGCTCGCCCGGGTCCGTCACGGGGTTCGCCCAGTCGGGCAGCTCGCCGCTCGCACCGGCGTCGCCCGCCGTCTCGTCGTCGACCTCCTCAGCGTCCTCGACCGGGGCCGTCTCCTCGGCCGCCGTCGTCTCCTCCGGCGCCGGCGTCTCGGGCGAGCCCCCACCCACGGTGATCGTGCACGCGGTGAGGCCGAGCGCGAGCGCGGCGGCGGCGGTCAGGCGGGCAGCGGAACGGGCGGGACGCATGAGTACTCCGGGTGCTTCGGGGAGGGGTGCCGCACGGACCATACCCAGACGCGCGCTCCGCGCACGATGGGGAGGGGTGCCCATGAGACGGCCGGACGCGGGACCTTCGCCTGTTGCGCGAGGGTCCGCGCGCGAGGACCCTTCCCGTATGCCTCGCCGCACCCTCTCCCCGGCCACGCCCGCGCGCACCGGACCGGCCCGCCCCGCGGCGCGACGCCGGGAGCGGAGCCGGTGAGCGCGCTGCGCGTCGAGCGCGCCGACGTGGTCGTCGTGGGCGGGGGCGCCGCCGGGCTCAGCGCGGCGCTCGCGGTCGCCGAGGCGGCGGCCCGCGGCGAGGGGCGCGCGCCCGTCGTCGCGCTCGTGTCGAAGGTCTACCCCCTGCGCTCGCACACCGTCGCGGCCGAGGGCGGCGCGGCCGGGGTCGTGGGCGACGACGACTCGCTCGAGCAGCACGTCGCGGACACCGTGGCCGGCGGGGCGGGGCTGTGCGAGGAGGACGCGGTGCGGTTCGTCGTCGAGCGCGCGGCGGGCGAGCTGTACCGGCTGGAGCGGTGGGGCCTGCCGTGGTCGCGCACCGACGACGGCGACGTGGCGGTGCGCCGGTTCGGCGGCATGAGCCGCGCGCGGACGTGGTTCGCCGCGGACAAGACGGGCTTCCACCTGCTGCACACCCTGTTCCAGACGTCGCTGCGGTACTCCGGTCCCGACGGCCCCGTGCGCCGGTACGACGAGCACCACGTGCTCGACCTCGTGGTCGACGACCCGGGCGGGCCCGATGCCCGGGTGCGCGGCGTCGTCGTGCACGACCAGCACCGCGGCGAGCCGCTGCTCCTCGCGGCGCCCGCCGTGGTGCTCGCGACGGGCGGCTCGGCGCGCGCGTGGGGGACGAGCACGAACGCGGGCATCTGCACGGGCGACGGCACCGCGATGGCGCTGCGGGCTGGCGTGCCGCTGCGCGACACGGAGTTCCTCCAGTTCCACCCGACCGGGCTGCCGGGCAGCGGCATCCTGCTCACGGAGGCCGCGCGCGGCGAGGGCGGGGTGCTGCTCGACGCCGAGGGTCGTCGCTACCTCGCCGACTACGGGCTCGGGCCCGAGACGCCCGTCGGCGCGCCCGTGCCGCGCACGATGGAGCTCGGGCCGCGCGACCGGCTGTCGCAGGCGTTCTGGCACGCCGACCGCGACGGACGCACGATCCCCACGCCCGACGGCGGCGTCGTGCTCCTCGACCTGCGCCACCTCGGCGCCGAGCGGCTCGCGGAGCGGCTCCCGCTCGTCACGGGCATCGCGAAGCAGTTCGCGGGCGTCGACCCCGCGACCGAGCCCGTCCCCGTGCGCCCCACGGCCCACTACACGATGGGCGGCGTCCGCACCGACGCGCGCGGCGCCACCTCCGTCGCCGGGCTGTTCGCGGCGGGGGAGTGCGCGTCCACCGGCCTGCACGGCGCCAACCGGCTCGGGTCCAACTCGCTCGTCGAGACGCTCGTCGTCGGGCGCGCGGCGGGCGAGGCCGCCCTCGAACGGTCGCGGGCGGGCGTCGCCGACGGTGGGGCGGGCGCCTCCCCGGAGACGGCCGTGGTCGACCGCGCAGCAGCCGTCGCGGACGGCTACCTCGCGATGCGCGGCCGCGGGTCGGAGCCGCCCGCCGAGATCCGGGCCGAGCTCGGCCGCGTGCTCGACGCCGACGTCGGGATCTACCGCGACGCGGACGGGCTGCGGCGGGCGCTCGCGGCGGTCGAGGACCTGCGCGCCCGGTACGCCGACGTGCGCGTCACGGACACGAGCGCCGTGCTCAACACCGACTGGGCCACGACCCTCGAGCTCGGCGCGACGCTGCTCGTCGCGCACGCGACGGTCGCCGCCGCGCTCGCGCGCGAGGAGTCGCGCGGCGCGCACCAGCGCCTCGACTTCCCGGCCACCGACGACGTCCCGCGCCACTCGGAGGTCCGGCTCGGCCCGGGCGGCGCGGTCGAGGTGACGCACGTCCCGGTCGGCTCCGCCGCCGAGCACGGGGTTGGTGCCGGTAAGAGCGCGAGAACGACAGCAACCCCGTTCTCGGCGGGGAGGGGTGGGGACGCGTGAGCGACGCGACGGACACGACGGCGGGGACCGTGCGGCTGGAGGTCGCGCGCACGTCCCCCGGGGACGCCGCCGGGCGCCGCGACGTGTTCGAGGTGCCCTACGACGACCGCACCTCGGTGCTCGACGCGCTGCAGTGGGTCAAGGACCACGCCGACCCCACGCTGACGTTCCGGTGGTCGTGCCGGATGGCCGTCTGCGGGAGCTGCGGCGTCATGGTCAACGGCCGCCCCGTGCTGGGGTGCGAGACGTTCGTGCGCGGCTACCGCACGTCCGGCCTCGTCGTGGAGCCGCTCGCGCACGCCGCGGTCCTGCGCGACCTCGTCGTCGACACCGACACGTTCCTCGGCAAGCTCGCCGCCGTGAAGCCGTGGCTCGTGCCCGACGGCGCCCCGCGGCTCCCGCTCGTCGACGCGCCGTCGCGCGCGGCCGGGTCGGGCGGGGAGGTCGCCGGCCCGACGACCCCGGACGGTGACGACGCGCTGCGGGCCCACGGACCGTCGTCGGGCCACGTCCAGACGCCGGGTGAGCTCGCCGCGTTCAAGGGGTTCGCCGAGTGCATCGACTGCATGCTCTGCTACGCCGCGTGCCCGCAGCTCGAGCCCGCGCCGGACTTCCTCGGCCCGGCCGTCGTCGCGACGGCCCGGCGCTGGGACGAGGACTCGCGCGACGCCGGGGAGCTGGAGCGCGCCGACGTGCTCGACACCGAGCACGGCGTGTGGCCGTGCGTCCAGGTGGGCGCGTGCACCCAGGTCTGCCCCAAGGGCGTGGACCCGGCCCGCGCGCTCCGCGACGCGCAGCGGGTCGCGGAGCAGACGTGGGAGGCGCGGCAGGGGTCGTGACCCCTCCCGCGCCTCCGGGGGCGTGCGGGTCAGGCGGCCCGGCGGCGCCAGAGCACGACGGCCGTGCCCGCCGCGACGAGCAGCGCCGCGACGAGCGCCGCGGTGCCGACGCCCGCGCCGGTCGTCGCGAGGCCCGACGTCCCCTGCGCCTGGGCCGGGTCGGTGGCCGCGCCCTCGCCCGTGCCCGCGGCGGGAGCCGTGGTCGGCGCGTCCGTCGCCCGGGCGTCGGTCGGGCCGGCCTCGTCCGTCGGCACGTCGGTGGTCGGCGACTCCTCCGGCTCCGGGGTCGCCGCCGGCTCGACGGTGATCACGGCGTCGTCGCCGAACTCCTGGCCCGCGAACGCGCGCCACAGGACGTAGATCTGGCACGCGCCCCAGCCCTCGGGGAGCCCGGTCGCGTCGCTGCGCTGGAAGTGGTCGTCCGGGGTGATGCCCACGGCGGTGAACGTCGCCTCGCCCGGCGTCGTCGCGACGCCGCACAGGGCGACCGTCGCGGGCGACCCTGCCGCGCTGTCCACGACGAGCTGCTGCCCCGCGAAGGTCGCGGGCGCGGGCGAGTCGGCGCACAGCGCGAGGTCGGCGAGGTCGGTCGTGATGCCGATCGGGGTGCCGAGCACGTTCGTGGAGACCTCCACGCGCACCGGCGAGCCGGCGGTGACCGTCGCGGCGTCCGCGCTCACCTCGACCCAGCCGGCCTCCTCCTGCGTCTGCGACGCGAGCTCCGCGATCGCGGCGTCGTCGAGACCGACCGCGTCGCACTCGTAGTCGTTCGAGACGCACCAGATCATCTGCTGGAGCGTCCAGCGCTCGGCGGTGCCGGCGTCCGCGCGTCCGACGGACCCGTTCGACGACGTGTAGCCCGCCTGGACGAGGCGCGCGATCGCGTCGACCTGGGTGTCCGTCAGCGGCACGTCCTCGGCCGGGACGGTCTCCGGGTAGGGCAGCTCCTCCCCGTAGAGGGCGAGGCCGCCGTCCGGGCGGATCTCGCCGCACGTGTGGTCGTAGACGTCGGTGCAGAACATCCACTCGGTGACCGGTCCGCCGAGCTGCGCGTCGTAGCGCAGCGAGCACAGCGGCGGGAAGCCGTTCCAGTCGCCGTCGCCCTCGAGGTTGTACAGCGGCACGACCTGGCCGGCGTTGTAGGCGTCGAGGCGCGGGCCGGACACGTGCGTGAGGTCGGGGAAGCCCTCGGGCCCGGCGGTGGTCGGGTCGACGGGGACCGCCGTCGTGCCGGGGGCCGGCTCCCGGGGGGTCTCGGTCGTGCCGGGGCACAGGGCGGCGTCGAACGCGGCGGCCGCGACGGGCGGCGGGACGGCACCGGCTGCGGCGCCCGCCGTCGCGACGCCCGCGACCGAGGCGGCGAGCGACAGGACGGCGGCGGTCACGGCGGCGACGACCCGGCGGGGGCGCGCGCGGTCGAGGGCAGGGTGGGGCATGGAAGGGCATCTCCGGCGAGGTCGGTGGGGCGCGCGACGGGTCGCGTCGTGCCCGCACGGTGGGGGTGCACGCGGCCCGGGCGCGGCGTCGAGGACGCCGCGGAGGGCGGGCCGGTGCGGCTCCGCGATGCTACGGAGCGCGCGCGAGCGTAAACGTGAGATGTCAGACCAATGCGACGGACCGGGCGGATGAAATTCGTCCGGTCCGCGTCGCGCGCCCCCGCGCTACCCGCCGAGGGCCGCGGAGACGACGTCCTTCGCCTCCGCCTGCACCTGCTCCAGGTGCGCGGCCGACACGAACGACTCGGCGTAGATCTTGTACACGTTCTCCGTGCCCGACGGCCGGGCCGCGAACCACGCGTTCTCGGTCGTCACCTTGAGCCCGCCGATCGCGGCGTCGTTGCCGGGCGCGTTGGTGAGCTTCGCGGTGATCGGCTCGCCCGCGAGCTCGGTCGCGGTGACCTGCTCCGGCGACAGCCTGCCCAGCGTCGCCTTCTCCTCGAGCGTTGCGGGGGCGTCGACCCGCGCGTACCAGGACTCGCCGTAGCGCTCGACGAGGTCGCGGTGGTGCTCGGACGGGCTGCGGCCCGTCGTCGCGATGATCTCGGACGCGAGGAGCGCGAGCAGGAGCCCGTCCTTGTCGGTCGACCAGACGCGGCCGTCCGCGCGCAGGAACGACGCCCCGGCGGACTCCTCGCCGCCGAACCCGACCGTCCCGTCGAGCAGACCGGGCACGAACCACTTGAACCCGACGGGGACCTCGACGAGCCGGCGACCCAGCCCGCCCGCCACCCGGTCGATCAGCGCCGACGACACGAGCGTCTTGCCGATCGCCGCGTCGTCGCGCCAGCCCTCGCGCGCGCCGCCGTAGAGGTACTGGATCGCGACGGCGAGGTAGTGGTTGGGGTTCATGAGCCCGGCGTCGGGCGTGACGATCCCGTGGCGGTCGGAGTCGGCGTCGTTCCCGGTCGCGATGTCGAAAGGCGCGCCGCCCTCCGCGTTCCCCGACTCCCCGGTCATGCCCGCCACGAGCGAAGCCATCGCGTACGGCGACGAGCAGTCCATGCGGATCTTGCCGTCCCAGTCGAGCGTCATGAACGCCCAGCGCGGGTCGACCTGCGGGTTGACGACCGTGAGGTCGAGCCCGTACCGCTCGCCGATCTCGCCCCAGTACTCGACGGACGCGCCGCCCAGCGGGTCGGCCCCGATCCGCACGCCGGAGTCGCGGATCGCGTCGAGGTCGAGGACGTTCGCGAGGTCGTCGACGTACGTGGTGAGGAAGTCGTGCTTGTGCACGTGCTCGGACGTGAGCGCCTGGGTGAGCGGCACGCGCGGCACGCTGCCGACGCCCGTGCGCAGGATCTCGTTCGCGCGGTCCGCGATCCAGCCGGTCGCCTCGGACCCGGCGGGGCCGCCGTGCGGCGGGTTGTACTTGAAGCCGCCGTCGCGCGGCGGGTTGTGCGACGGCGTGACGACGATCCCGTCGGCGAGGCCGGGGCCGGTGGTGCGGACGCCGTCGACCGTCGTCGCCTCGTTGTGCAGGAGGATCGACTGCGAGACGGCGGGCGTCGGGGTGAACGAGTCGCGCGCGTCGACGTACGTCTCGACGCCGGCGGCGACGAGGACCTCGAGCGCGGTCTGCCACGCCGGGAGCGACAGCGCGTGGGTGTCACGCCCGATGAACAGCGGCCCGTCCGTGCCCTGCGAGCGGCGGTACTCGACGATCGCCGCGGTGATCGCGACGATGTGCGCCTCGTTGAACGCGTGGTCCAGGCTCGACCCGCGGTGGCCGGACGTGCCGAACACGACCTTCTGGGCCGGGTCGTCGACGTCGGGCGTGAGGTCGTAGTACGCGCCGACCACGGCGTCGACGTCGATGAGGTCGCTGGGCTGGGCGGGCGTGCCGGCGCGGGGATCCATGAGGTCGATCCTGCCAGGGGTCGCGTCCGCACGTCAGCCGGGGCGGGGGTCCTCGGCGGGCCGCTGCGCGTTCGCGCGGTCGATCGCCATCTCGACCGCGTCGAGGAGGCGGTCGAGGCTCGCGTCGAGGGGCCTCTGGGGTGCGTCGAACCCGCCCGCGACGTAGATGCGGGTCATGACGGGGTAGCGCTCGACGTCGAACCAGTCCTCCCAGAAGCTGCCGAGCGTCGTCCAGTACTCGTCGTTGCCGATGCCGGTCGCGTCACGGTCGGCGGTCTCGGCGATGTTCGCGCGCGCGAGCCCCTGCACGTAGTTGTCGACGAGGCCGAGGGTCTCGACGACCTGGACCTCGGACAGCCCCGTGTCGACGAGCGTGCGCAGCCCGGCCTCCTGCGCGTCGAGCACGTGCGGGGCGAGGGGGGCGCGCCACATGTTGGTCTGCAGGATCCAGGGGTGGCGCTGGTAGAGGCCCCACATCTCGTGCGCGTACTGCGCGAGCGCGGGCCGCCACGGCGCGCCCGCGGCGGGCAGGTCGAGCTCGCCGTAGGCGCGGTCGATCATGAGGTCCACGAGCTCGGTGCGCCCGGGCACGTACGTGTAGAGCGACATGGCGCCGACGCCCAGCTCGGTCGCGACGCGGCGCATGGACAGCGCGTCGAGGCCGCCCTCCTGCGCGACGGCGATCCCGGCGCGCACGACGTCGTCGAGCGTGAGGCGCGGCTTGCGCCCGCGCGTCGCGGGTGCGGGCGGGTCCCACAGGAGCGCGAGGCGGCGCGTGATCTCGGGCGTGCGGACGACCTCGGTGAACTGGGCCCGCGCGTGCTCGGCGGCCTGCACGGCCGACGCGACGCCCGCGTCCGCGGCGGCGACGACGCCGCGCGGCCGTGCGGGCGCGTCGGGCTCCGGGCTCGTCGGGGCGGTCTGCGGGGTGGTGCCCGACGCCGAGAGGTCGTCCTCGCGGTCGTCGCTGCGGTCGGTCGTCACGTGCGTATCCTCCCCGACTTCCGGCCCGGACGAAGGCTTGCCTATTCCCGTACACCGTATGCTAGCGTGATTCGTCCATTTCGGTACGGCGTACGAAGGGGCGTGCTCCCGGTGATCCGAGCCCGTGGCCTGACCAAGACCTTCCACCGCAAGAAAGAGACCGTCGAGGCCGTCAAGGGCATCGACGTGGACGTGCGCGAGGGCGAGCTCGTCGCGTTCCTCGGCCCCAACGGGGCCGGCAAGTCCACGACCCTGAGGATGCTCACGAGCCTCCTCGAACCGACCGCCGGGACCGCCGAGGTCGCCGGCTACGACGTCGCGCGCGACCCGGCCCGCGTGCGCTCGCGCATCGGATTCATCGGCCAGGGCAACGGCGGCGGGTACTCCTACCGCGTGCTCGACGAGCTGCACAACCAGGGCCGCTTCTACGGCCTGCCGGCGTCGGAGTACGCGCGCCGCGCGGCCGACCTCGTCGCGGCGCTCGACCTCGAGGGCCTCGAGAAGCGCACGGTGCAGTCCCTCTCGGGCGGGCAGCGGCGCCGGCTCGACGTGGCGCTCGGGCTCATGAACCACCCGCCGCTGCTGTTCCTCGACGAGCCGACGACGGGCCTCGACCCCCATGCGCGAGCCAACCTGTGGGAGCACATCGCCGCGATGCGCGAGCGCTACGGCATGACGATCGTCCTCACCACGCACTACCTCGACGAGGCCGACAGCATGGCCGAGCGCGTCGTCGTCATCGACCACGGCGAGATCATCGCCGACGCGACGCCTGACGCCCTCAAGCGCGACCACGCCGACGACGTCATCACGCTCGCGGTCGTCCCCGCGCCGGGCGGTGCGCCCGCCACCGGCGGCGAGGCGCCCGGGGCGCGCCCGGGGGAGGTGACCGACGTCGTCGGCCGCGTCCGCGCGTCCCTCGCCGAGGGCGTGGGTCAGGTCGAGACCGCGAGCGGCGCCGACGGCGTCGTCTCCGTGCGGATCTCGACGACCCACGGCGCCGACCGGCTCCCCGAGGCGATCGAGGCGCTGCGCGTCGGCGGGCTCGCCGTGCGCTCGGCGGCGCTCCAGCAGGCGAGCCTCGACGACGTGTTCCTCAACCTCACCGGGCGCAGCCTGCGAGAGGAGGCGGCATGAGCACGCGGACCGACCTGACCGGGGACCGGGCCACGCCGGTCACGGAGGGCGTGGACGCGGTCCAGCGGACCGGTGTCGCGAAGTTCGTCGGCGACACCTGGGCCGTCTTCACGCGCGAGATCCTGCTCGTCCTGCGCGACCCGTTCACGCTGATCTTCTCGCTGCTGCAGCCCCTGATCTTCCTCGGGCTGTTCGGGCCGCTGCTCACGGGTGCGGTCGGCGGGTTCGGGGGCGGCGCGCCCGGCGGGGGCGGCTCCACCGCCGACACCCTGCAGTGGTTCGTCCCGGGTGTGATCGTCATGATCTCGCTCTTCGGCACCTCGATGAGCGGGTCCAACCTGCTCTACGAGATGATGACCGGCTCCTACGAGCGCGTGCTCGCCACGCCGCTCGACCGCTCCGCGATCCTCGTGGGCCGCTCGCTCAAGGAGTTCGCGCCGCTCGTCGTGCAGGGCCTGCTCATCGCGCTCGTGTGCGTCCCGTTCGGGTTCACGCTCCACCCGCTGCACCTGCTCGTGGGCCTGCTGCTCCTCGGGCTGTTCGGCGTCGGCGTCGGGGCGCTCTCGATCGCGCTCGCGCTCGCCGCGAAGAACCGCGAGTGGCTGTTCTGGGGCGTGCAGCAGTCGCTGCTGTTCCCGCTGCTCATCCTCTCCGGGATGATGCTGCCGCTCGAGGCCGGACCCGCCTGGATGCGCACCGCCGCGCTGTTCAACCCGCTGACCTACGTCGTCGACGCCGAGCGCGCCCTGCTCGCCGGGTCGTTCACCGACCCCGACGTGCTGTGGGGTTTCGTCGCCGCAGCCGTGACGTGCGCCGTCGGGCTGTGGGTCGGCATCCGCCGGACCCGCCGGACCGTCTGACGGCTAGCACGGCCCGCCCGCCCGGGCGGGCCGCGCGGGCGCGGGGGACCAGGGGACGGCGCGGCCCTGCGCCAGGGACGCGCGCGCGTCGAGGACGCGCTGGTTGGTGCTGCCGCGGAACGCGAGCGTGAGGTCGCGGCGCGCGAGGTCGAACCGGCCGTCCACGAGCACGTCGACCTCGGCGAGGAGCGCGCGCTGGTCCGCCGGGCCCGCGCGCAGCTCCTCCAGCGTGTAGCCCGTCCAGCACCACACGTCCTTGCGGTCGCCGTGCTCCGCGCGCACGCGGCGCACGAGCCGCAGGCACACGCCCGTGTTGAGGAACGGCTCCCCGCCGAGCAGGGACAGGCCCTGCACGGCGGGGTGCGCGAGGTCGGCCAGGACGCGGTCCTCCAGGGCGTCGTCGTACGGCTGCCCGTAGCGGAAGCTCCACGCGGCCTCGTTGAAGCAGCCCTCGCACGCGAACAGGCACCCGCTCACGTACAGCGCGCAGCGCACGCCCTCGCCGTCGACCATGACGAACGGCTTGTAGTCCGCGACGTACCCCTGGCTGACCCGGTCCGAGCGCCAGCCGGGGCCGGGGGTGCGCGCCACGGCCGCCCCCTCACGCGCCGGCGGGGTGCGCCGTCGGGCCGGCGAGGTGCTTGACCCGCGCCGCGATCTCGGCATGGCGGCCGTGCACCATCGGGCGCTGCTGCGGGTTGCCGAGGTACCCGCACGTGCGCTTCACGACGTCGCACGTGCGCGGGTCGGCGTTGCCGCACGACGGGCACGCGAAGCCGCGCGCGGTCGGGTCGAAGTCACCCGTGAACCCGCACGCGTAGCAGCGGTCGATGGGCGTGTTCGTGCCGAGGTAGCCCACGCGGTCGTACGCGTAGTCCCACACGGCCTCCAGCGCCCGCGGGTTCTGCTGGAGCACGGGGTACTCGCAGTAGTGGATGAACCCGCCCGACGTGTAGCGCGCGTACTCGGCCTCGAAGTCGAGCTTCTCGAACGGCGTCGGGTTCTTGCGGACGTCGTAGTGGAAGCTGTTCGTGTAGTAGTCCTTGTCCGTGATGTCGGGCACCGCGCCGAACCGCTCGCGGTCGAGGCGGCAGAACCGGTCGGTGAGGCTCTCGCTCGGCGTCGCGTAGACGCTGATCCGGTACCCGAGCCGCGCCGTCCACCCGGCGGCGTGCGCGTGCAGGGACCGCAGCACGTCGAGCGTGAGCTTCTTCGCCTCCGGGTCGTGCTCCCACGCGCCGCCGTAGAACGCGGCGGCGACCTCGTAGAGCCCGATGTACCCGAGCGAGACCGTGGCGCGGCCCTCGCGGAAGAGCCGGTCGACGTCGTCGTCCGGGGCGAGGCGCTCCCCGAACGCCCCGTGCACGTAGAGGATCGGCGCGTTGCCCGGCGTCGCCTCCTTGCAGCGCTCGATGCGGAAGACGAGCGCGTCGTGCACGGTCTCCAGGCGCTCGTCGAGCAGGCGCCAGAACGCGTCGAGGTCGCCGTCCGCCTCGAGCGCGATACGCGGGAGGTTGAGCGTCACGACGCCCAGGTTCATGCGGCCCTCGGAGACGTCCCGGCCGTCCTCGTCCTGCCAGCCCTGGAGGAACGACCGGCAGCCCATGGGCACCTTGAAGGAGCCCGTGAGCTCGACGATCTTGTCGTACGACAGCACGTCCGGGTACATGCGCTTCGTCGCGCACTCGACGGCGAGCTGTTTGAGGTCGTAGTTCGGGTCGCCGGGGTCGAGGTTCACGCCCCGGCGCAGGGTGAGGACGAGCTTGGGGAAGATCGCGGTGCGGCCCTCGCTGCCGAGCCCGCGGATGCGGATCCGCAGGATCGCGCGCTGGATCTCGCGCTCGAGCCAGCCGGTGCCGAGCCCGAACCCGACCGTCGTGAACGGCGTCTGCCCGTTCGACGTGAACAGGGTGTTGATCTCGTACTCCAGCGACTGCATCGCGTCCTCGATGTCCTTGGACGTCTTGGCGCGCGCGTACTCCTCGTGCACGGACTCGTCGGGGATCCAGCGGCGCGCGTCAGCGAGGTGCTTCTCGAGGTTGCGCGCGGCGTACGGGGCGAGGAGCTCGTCGATGCGGTTGACCGAGCAGCCGCCGTACTGGCTGGACGACACGTTCGCGATGATCTGGCTGATCTGTGCCGTCGCGGTCTGGATCGAGCGCGGCGGCTCCACCTGCGCGTTCCCGATCCGGAACCCGCTCGACAGCATCGACCGGAAGTCGATGAGGCAGCAGTTCGTCATGGGGGCGTACGGGTGGTAGTCGAGGTCGTGGTAGTGCAGGTCACCCTTCTGGTGCGCGTTCGCGACGTGCGGCGGCAGCATCCGCAGCCCGATCGCCTTGCCTACGGCCCCGGCCGTGAGGTCGCGCTGCGTGTTGAAGACCTCGCTGTCCTTGTTCGCGTTCTCGTTGACGACCGTGGACTCCTTGTCCAGCAGCCGCACGATCGCGTGGTCGAGGTCCGTCGCCCGGCTGCGCGCGACGTCGCGCTGCACGCGGTAGTCGATGTACGCGCGTGCGACGACGTACTCGTGCGACTCGAGCAGCACGTGCTCGACGACGCCCTGGATCTCGTCGATCGTCACGGTCGCGTCGAACCGCGCCGCGATCTCCGCGTCCACGCGTGCGACGACCTCGTCGACGCGGCGCCGGTGCGTCGCGTCGAGGTCGCCGTGGACGGCCGCGAACGCCTTGGTGACGGCGGCGCGGATGCGGGCGTCGTCGAACGGGCGGCGCCGCCCGTCCCGCTTGAGGACCTCCAGCGGCGCGGTCGTCGTGGTGGTCGGTGCTTCCTGGTCGAGCTCGACGGTGCTCATCGGACCCGTTCTCTCTGCCCACCGGGACTCGCCGTCGCGCGGGGATGCGCGACGGCCCGCACCCCAACATGTGGGGTCTGGATCACGGCTGCGCCACCATATCTAGTCATCGAGGTGCAGGCGGCGCCGAGGTCCGGCGTGGCGCGGCACACGGGACAGGTCGGGACGAACGTCCCGGCCGGACGGGCCGGAGGACCGTGCCGCGGCGGGACCTCCCGCGGCCGGGCGCGCGCGCCGCGGCGATAGCGTCGAGGGGTGTCCCGACGTCCGCCCGGCTGGGTGCCGAACCAGCACGGCGCGTGGCCCATGCTGCTGCTGCCGTTCGTGGTCGGCACGGTGCGCGGTGTGCAGGACGCCGGGTTCCGGCCCGTCACGCTCGCGCTCGGCGCCCTGTGGCTCGTCGGCTACCTCGCGTACTTCGCCGGCGGGCTCTGGCTGAAGTCGCGCCGCCGTCCGCGCTACCGGCGCCCGATGCTCACGTACGCCGCGGTCGCCGCGGCGCTCGGGCTGGTCGTGCTCCTGCTCGACCCGCCGCTCGCGGTGTGGGCGCCCACCTTCCTGCCGTTCCTCGCGCTCGGCCTGTGGGCGTCGGCGCAGCGGACGGAGCGCTCCGTCGCGGCGGGCGGGGCGATGACCGTCGCCGCGTCCCTCATGACGGTCGTCGCATATGTGGCGTGCCGGGTCCCTGGGGCGCCGGTGCTCGTCGTCCCGGGCGTCGTTTGGCTCGTCGCCGGGCTGCTGCTCGCCTACCTGTTCGGCACCGTGCTCTACGTCAAGACGATGATTCGCGAGCGCGGCGTGCGCGCGTACGTCGTCGCGTCGGTCGCGTACCACGCGGCGGTCACCGTCGCGGCGGCCGTGCTCGCCGTCGTGCACGACCCGTCGTGGTGGTGGGCGACGGCGTTCCTCGCCGCGGCGACGGCCCGCTCCGCCGTGCTGCCCGGTCGGGCGCTGAGCCCGCGAGCCGTGGGGATCGGGGAGGTCGTCGCGACGCTGCTGCTCGCCGCGGTCGCGCTCGTCGTCCGGTAGGTCCCGCGTGCGACCCGCGTGCGCCGCTCGTAGCGTCGAGAGACCCGCGGCGCGCCGGGCGCCGCCCAGCCTTGGAGGCCACCATGAGGGCGGACGCGATGCTGCGCTCCTACCCGGGCGACGTCGACCTCGACCACGACCTGCTGACCCGCGCGCTCGACGCGCTCGCCACGTGCGCGCAGGCGTGCACCGCGTGCGCCGACGCGTGCCTCGCCGAGGACATGGTGGCCGACCTGCGCCGGTGCATCACGACGGACCTGAACTGCGCGGACGTCTGCACCGCGACCCTCAGGGTCCTGTCCCGGCACACCGGGTATGACGCGGCGGTCACGCGCGGCCAGCTCCAGGCGTGCGTCGCGGCGTGCGGCGTGTGCGCGGCCGAGTGCGAGCAGCACGCCGGGATGCACGAGCACTGCCGCGTGTGCGGCGAGGCGTGCCGCACGTGCGAGGAGGCCTGCCGGGAGCTGCTCGCGTCGATCGCCTGAGGGCCGGGCCGCGCCGCGCGAGGACGTGCTGGGCCGGCTCGTGGGGGCAGGCCGATCTGCGCCGACGAGGACCCGCCCGTCCGGTCGGCCCGGTCGCTAGGGTGGGCGCCGTGACCGACCACCGCACCGACCCGCCCGTCAGCGCCGACGAGGTGGCCACGCTGCGGGGCTTCCTCGACTTCCACCGAGACACGCTGCGGTGGAAGACGTCGGGCCTCGACGCGGCCGAGCTCGCCCACCGGCTCCCGCCGTCGTCGATGACGCTCGGCGGCCTGCTCAAGCACCTCGCGTTCGTCGAGTCCCAGTGGTTCTCCCAGGTGCTGCTCGGCGAGCCGCTCATGGCCCCGTTCGACACCGCCGACTGGGCCGAGGACCGCGACTGGGACTGGACGTCCGCCGCCGGCGACACGGCCGTGGAGCTGCGCATGCTCTTCGACCGGGCCGTCGCGGCCTCCGACGCGATCCTCGACGCCGCGCTCGCCGACGGCGGGCTCGACCGGCTCAGCGCCCGCGCGAGCAGCCAGACGGGCGAGCGCTGGACCCTGCGGTGGATCCTCGTGCACATGATCGAGGAGTACGCCCGGCACAACGGCCACGCCGACCTGCTCCGCGAGGCCGTCGACGGCACGGTCGGCGAGTAGCCGCCGCGCCCGCGGCCGACGGGGGCAGGTTGCCCTCGGTCCGCCCGCCCGGGACGATGACCGGCGTGACCGCTCCCGAGCCCGCCCCGTCCGCCCCTCCTGCGCGCCGCGCGACCACCGCGGGCGCCCTCCTGCTCGGCGGGGCGCTGGGCTTCGCGCTCGGGCGTCGCAGGCGCCCGACCGCGAGCGCACCCGGGCCGGCCGGGGGCACCGGTCCCGCGCCGTCCGGGTCCGGCGACGGCGCCTCGGCGACCCCGTGAGCGCGCGCTACGACCTCGTCCTGCTCGACCTCGACGGGACGCTCGCCGACTCGGCGCCAGGCATCCTCGCTTCGGTGCGCCACGCCTACGCGGCGCTCGGGGTCGCGACGCCCGCCGAGCCGGATCTGCGCGGGTTCGTCGGCCCGCCCCTCGCCGAGTCGTTCGCGACGCACGGCGTGCCGCCCGACCTCGTCGCCGACGCCGTCGCCGCGTACCGGGAGGTGTACGGGGCGGGCAACCTCTTCGACGATGCCGTCTTCCCCGGCGTCCCCGGGTGCCTCGCAGCCGTCCGCGCGGCCGGGTCCCGCCTCGCCGTCGCGACGTCCAAGCCCGAGCCGACGGCGCGCCGGGTCGTCGAGCACCTCGGTCTCCACGAGCACCTGGACCGCGGCCTCGACGACGTCTTCGGGGCGACGTTCGACGGCTCACGCAGCACGAAGGGCGACGTCGTCGCGCACGCGCTCGCGTCCCTCGACGCGGCTGCGCTCTCGCGCGCCGGGCGGGTCGTCATGGTCGGCGACCGTGAGCACGACGTGCTCGGGGCCGCGGCGCACGGCGTCGCGTGCGTCGGGGTCGCGTGGGGCTACGCGCGCCCGGGCGAGCTCGCCGCCGCGGGCGCGGCCGCCGTCGTCGGGACGCCCGCCGAGCTCACGGCGGCGCTCGTGGGCGAGTAGCTCCCCGAGGCGCTCAGGCGCGCGCGAGCACGAGGACGGGGGCGAGGAGGCCCGCGCGGGTCGCGGCGACGCTGTTGGCGAGGCGCGCGGCGAAGTCGTCGCCGAACACGACGACGAGGCCCTCCTGGCGCGGCCCCCCGGACGCGGCGAGCGCGGGCCGGCGGTCCTCGACGCGCAGCACGTCGAACCCGGCGTGCGCGAGCGCGTCCTGGTAGGCGTCGGGGGTCTCGACGAACGACGCGTCCGGGGTGGTCGCCCACGGCTGGGGGAACGGCAGGTCGCCCTCGCCGACGCGCATCTGGTCGAGCAGCGCGAACGGCGCACCGGGGCGCACGACGCGGTGCACCTCGGCGAACAGCGCCGCCTTGTCCGGGACGTTCATGCCCACGTGGAGCTGCATCGCGCGGTCGTGCGACGCGTCGGCGCAGGGCAGCCGCTCTCCGTCGCCGAGCTCGACGGTCACGAGGTCGGTGAGACCGGTCCGGTCGGTGAGCTCGCGCGCCGTGTCGACGAAGTCCGGGCTGACGTCGACGCCGGTGACGTGGCAGCCGTGCCGCCGCGCGGCGAGGCGCGCCGGACCCCCGAGCCCGCAGCCGACGTCCAGGAGGACGATCCCCGCGGTGAGCCCGAGCAGGTCGAGCAGCGCCGTGGTGGCCGGGGCGCCCCCCGCGTGGAGCTGGTCGTACGGCGTGAGCGCGTCGACGTCCACCGGGCCCGCACCAGCGCCCGCGGCGGCGAGGATCCTCGCCGCGAGGTCTCGTCCGGCGTAGAGCCGCCGGACCTGCTCCGTCGTGGCCATGGCGGCCTCCGTGCTCGTCGCGCGCCCGACCGGGTCTTCCTCCTCGACGGTACGCCCGGCCTCGCAGGGTCGCCCGCTCCGCCACGCCGCACCGAGAGAGACCGGTTGACCTTGACGTAACGTCAACTTCTAGCGTGGTCCACGTCGTCGCACCCGCGACGCGAAGACCGGGAAGGAGACACGCCCGTGCCCACCACGAGCGCGACGCGCGGGCGCTCGGCCGACTGGTCCATCCAGGAGGTCGCGCGCCTCGCGGGGACGACGAGCCGCACGCTGCGGCACTACGACGCGGTCGGGCTGCTGCCGCCCACCCGGGTCGCGGCCAACGGCTACCGCCACTACGACGCCGACGCGCTCGTGAGGCTCCAGCGGATCCTGCTCCTGCGGGACCTCGGGCTCGGGCTCCCCGCGATCCGCGAGGCGCTCGACGGGACGCCGGACGGCCCCGGCGACGGGACGGCGTCGGGCACGGCAGGGCGCGCCGCCCAGGTGCGGGCGCTGCGCGGCCACCTGGAGTGGCTGCGGGCGGAGCGGCAGCGGCTGGCGCGGCAGATCGCGTCGGTCGAACGGACGATCACCACGATGGAAGGAGGTGGCGAGCTCATGGCGGACGACATGTTCGACGGGTTCGACCACACGCAGTACAAGGACGAGGTCGAGGACCGCTGGGGCAAGGACGCGTACGCGCGCGGCGACGCGTGGTGGCGCGAGATGTCCGACGACGACCGCACGGCCTGGCTCGCCCGCACGCGCGAGCTCGGCGAGGACTGGGCGGCCGCGGCCGCCCGGGGGGTCGACCCGGAGTCCGAGGAGGCGCAGGCGCTGGCACGTCGCCACGTCGAGTGGCTCGGCGGCATCCCGGGTACGCCGGGTGCCGGCGCGGCCCCGGTCAAGGAGTACGTCGTCGGGCTCGGCGAGATGTACGTCGCGGACGAGCGGTTCGCGAAGAGCTACGGCGGGGTCGAGGGCGCCACGTTCGTGCGCGACGCCCTGCGCGTCTACGCGGACGCCCACCTGTAGTCGGCGCCCGGGCCGGGACCTCCGGCCCGGGCACGAACCGCGCGACGTCACTAGCCTGGACCGTGGCGGGACACGGCGCCCCGCCGCGTGCCAGGAGGCAGCCATGGCCATGACGTCGTCGTCCACCGGCCCCGCCACGACCCGCAACGTCGCCCTGGTGGGGCACAGCGGGTCGGGCAAGACCACGCTCGCGGAGGCGTTCCTCCATCGCGCGGGCGCGATCCCGCGGGCCGGCTCCGTCGCCGAGGGCACGACCGTGTGCGACCACGAGCCCGAGGAGGTGGCGCGCGGCATCTCCGTGGGCCTCGGCGTCGCGCACCTCGACTGGCGCGCGCCCGACGGCACGACGTACCAGGTGACGCTGCTCGACACCCCCGGGTCCCCGGACTTCGCGGGATGCGTCGACTCGGCGCTCGCCGTCGCCGACCTCGCGGTGGTGGTGGTGAGCGCCGTCGACGGGGTGCAGGCGGGCACGCTCGAGGTCTGGCGACGCTGCGACGAGGCGGGGATCCCCCGCCTCGTCGTCGTCTCCCAGGAGGACCGCGCGCGAGCCAGCTTCCGCACCGTGCTCGACGCGCTGCGCGGCACGCTCGACGCGCCGTTCGTGCCGCTCGAGCTCCCGCTCGGCGAGGAGCAGTCCCTGCACGGCGTGGCCGACGTCCTCACGGAGCGCGCGCGGGAGTACGACGGCGACGGGAAGGGCCACGAGGACGACGTCCCCGCGGACGTGCGCGACGAGGAGCACGCGCTGCACGACGAGGTCGTCGAGGAGATCGTCACGCACGACGACGACCAGCTCGAGGCGTACCTCGCGGGCGACGAGCCCGGCGCGGCCGACCTCGAGCGCACGCTCGCGCACGAGGTCCTCACGAGCGAGGCCGTGCCGGTGCTGCTCGCGTCCGCCGTCACGGGCGTGGGCGTGGACCGCGTGCTCGACCTCGTGTGCGAGCTCGGGCCGTCGCCCGCGGACCGCCCGGCCGTCGTCGTGCTGCCCGACGGCTCGGGGGCCGACGCCGCGACGTCCGAGGTCGTCGCGGACCCGGCGGGGGACGCGCTGCTGCACGTGTTCCGCACCGTCGTCGACCCGTTCGTCGGGCAGGTGTCCGTGTTCAAGGTGCTGTCCGGCACCGTCGCGACGGGCGACCGGCTCGTGAGCACCACGACCGGCGCCGAGGACCGCGTGCACGCGCTGTTCCGCCTGCGCGGGCGCGAGCACGTCGCGGTCGAGCGCGTCGTGGCGGGCGACGTCGCCGCCGTCGCGAAGCTCTCCGCCGCCGCGACCGGGACCCTGCTCGCAGGGCGGCGCACGCCCGTGGCGGCGCCCGACCTGCCCGCGCGGCCACCCGTCTACGCGCTCGCGCTGCGGCCCGTCTCGCAGTCCGACGACGACAAGCTCTCCGCCGCGCTCGCGCGCCTGCGCGTCGAGGACCCGACGCTGCACGTCGACCTCAACGGCTCCCAGGCCGTGCTCGGCGGCCTCGGCGACACGCACCTCGCCGTCGCCGTCGAGCGGCTCGAACGGTCGTTCGGCGTGCGCGTCACGACCGAGCCCGTCCAGGTCGCCTACCGGGAGACGATCACGCGCGCCGTCGAGGTCGAGGGCCGCGTGAAGAAGCAGTCCGGCGGGCACGGGCAGTTCGCCGTCGTGCAGCTCCGCGTCTCCCCGCTCCCGCGCGGCGAAGGGTTCGCGTTCGTCAGCTCCGTCGTCGGAGGCTCGGTGCCGCGCCAGTACCTGCCCGCCGTCGAGCGCGGGGCGCGCGAGGCCATGGAGCACTGCGGGCCCCACGGCTACCCCGTCGTCGACCTGCGCGTCGAGGTCCTCGACGGCAAGGCGCACTCCGTCGACTCGTCCGACATGGCGTTCCGCACCGCAGGCGGCCTCGGCGTGCGCGAGGCCCTCGCCGCGGCAGGGACCGTCGTGCTCGAACCCGTCTCCGCGGTGTCCGTGACCGTCCCTCCCGACGCGCAGGGCGACGTCATGGGCGACCTCTCCGCACGCCGCGGCCACATCACCGCGACCGACTCCCTGCCCGACGGCCGCGTGCGCGTCGACGCGCTCGTCCCCGAGGCCGAGCTCACGCGCTACGTCCTCGACCTGCGCTCCCTCACCGGCGGGCGCGGGTCGTTCACGGCCGTCCCCGACCGCTACGAGGTCCTGCCCGGCGGCGTCGGGGCGAGTCGCTAGGGGTGTTCACCTCGGCGAGTCGCGGTGCGACCATCACCAGTTTGGCGCCGATAAGGTCCGTTACGTCCTTATCGCGGCAAGTGCACTGACGAGAGTTAGCGCGCGGCTGAGCGCCGTCCGGTCGGGCGCAGGCACCGGCTCCCGATCGCCCTCCCCGGGCTCCGCGTGACGTGGGAGGAGCCTCTCCAAGAGGTCAGTCAGTGGTGTCCTGGATCCGCCCGTGTGCTGCGGTGAGTTGTTCGTGGTAGTTAGACGCCATCACGGCAGTCAGGCTGCTTTCCAGCTGGGCTTCGAGGTCCCACAGCACCCGTAGTTCCGCCTGGTCAGCGAACGGTACATGCCCGTCTGCGTTCAGGCGCGCGAGAAGCTCGAAGAGGACTAGGCCCTGGCCTGCGAATGTTCTTGGCATGTGTCCGGTAATGTCCGGGTTGTGGGTGTGGGGCGTGGTGAGCTGACTGACACGGCGTGGGCGCGGATCGAGCCGCTGCTGCCGGTCGCGACCGGGCGTGGTGGGCGCTGGCGTGATCACCGGCAGGTGATCAACGCGATCTTGTGGCGGCTGCGCACCGGGGCGCCGTGGCGCGACGTGCCGGCCAAGTACGGCCCATGGAAGACGGCGCACGAGCGGTTGCGGTTGTGGGCCGCGGACGGTACCTGGGACAAGATCTTGGACCAGGTGCAGGTCAAGGACGACGCGGTCGGGAAGGTCGAGTGGGTGTTCTCGGTCGACTCCACGCACGTGCGGGCTCATCACCATGCGGCGGGAGCCCGCAAAAAGGGGGCTGTCAGACAGGGTGGGTCAACGACCTCGCCCTCGCGGGTGAGGCACTCGGCCGCTCGCGCGGCGGACTGACGACCAAGATCCACCTCGCCACGGACGGGCGCGGACTGCCGATGAGCGTGATCCTCACGCCCGGCCAGGCCGGGGACAACCCGCAACTGGTGCCGTTGCTGGAGCAGGTCGCCGTGAAGCGTGACGGGCCGGGTCGGCCGCGCAAGCGTCCGGACCGGGTGCTCGCCGACAGGGCGTACTCCAGCCCCTCGACCCGACGAGCGATGCGCGCCCGGGGCATCGCGTTCACCAGTCCAGAGAAGGCCGACCACGCCGGCCACCGGCTACGTCGGGGCAGCCGAGGCGGGCGCCCGCCCGCGTTCGACACCGAGATCTACAAGGGCCGCAACGTCGTCGAGCGCTGCTTCAACCGGCTCAAGCAGTTCCGCGCGCTGGCCACCCGCTTCACCAAACGCGCCGCCTACTACCGCTCCGAACTCACCATCGCCGCGATCATCCTCTGGCTCCGCGATTCACCGGACACGCCCTAGGGCAAAATGGCCTGCACTATCGAGATGTGACGGGTCGCTTTCGGAGGTGCGCAGTGAGTGGACGCCGGCGGCACCCTCCGCTGATCGTTGTCGCGTCGGCGCTCGTGCTCCTCAGCTCGTGCGCCCCTGCGTCGCCAGAGGCGGCACCACCCGAGGACAGCGCGGGTGGGGACTCGATCGCCGTAGACCGCTTCCTGACCGAGGACTCGGACCTTGCACCACCTCCGGAGGGCAGGACCAACGCGGTGCTCGAGACATCCAGCGCGCCACCTCTGCTGACCGTAACGATGTGGGGAAGTTCAAGCTGCGTGGACGTCCCCGTCGACATCGTGTGGAAGGACTCGTCGACGCTGTCCGTCTCGATGGGCCCGAGCGGCTCGCGTGAGTGCACTGCCGATCTCACGGCCGTGAGTCAGGTGATTGAGGTGCCGACAGACCACCCTGCTACCGATGTCACCACCGTGGAGGTAGACGCTGAGCCGGTCCGCTTCGTACGTGCCGGCTGATGTGCACCGGGCTTTCTAGCGTTCGTCGCCGGACGCTGAACGCGCTTTGCTCGCGCGGCCACCGCGGCTGCTGCGAACTCGTCTGCGGGCGCCGACCAGCCGAGCACGCGACGTGGACGTTCGTTGAGCCGTGTTTGGATCCGTTGTTGCGCCCCGGGTCTGATGGAGGCTCTCATTCCACGGAAGGATGAGAGTCATGGCTGCACCGAGGAAGTACCCGGACGAGCTGCGTGAGCGCGCGATCCGGATGGCTGTCGACCTAAGGCGTGAT
>Ga0180220_1000347_pt1 | contig 57522 bp, 55 predicted proteins | sample eDN5th37CBELigBY_FD_151335 | JGI IMG/M metagenome (GOLD analysis project Ga0180220, IMG submission 151335) | Enriched backyard soil microbial communities from Emeryville, California, USA - eDNA 5th pass 37_C BE-Lig BY (version 2) (version 2) | ecosystem: Environmental > Terrestrial > Soil >...
GCGTTCCTTCCTCAAGCGCGTCGTGGGCGCGCTGGAAGAGCGCCACGGCCTGCGCGTACGCGCCGCCTTCGAGCATGAATTCATCTATGACGGCGTCGATGAGCGGCCCAATTCCAGCTACGCGCTCGATGCCTTCCGCCGGCAGGACCTGTTCGCCGAAGCCTATCTCGGCGCGTTGCAGCGGGCCGGCGTGGAACTCGACACCTTCATGCCGGAATACGGGCCGATGCAATATGAGGTGACGGTCGGCCCGACGGTCGGCGTCACAGCGGCGGACCAGGCCGTGGCGGCACGGGAAATCGCCCGCGCGGTCGCCACCCGGCTCGGCAGCCGCGCCAGCTTCACGCCGGTCCTGCGGCCGGATGCGGTGGGCAACGGCGTGCATGTCCATTTCAGCCTGTTCGAGGCGGCGAACGGCCGGCCCGTCAACCACGATCCCGGCCACAAGGACGGCCTGTCGGCGACCGCCGGGGCGTTCATCTCGGGCATATTGGCCAAGATGCCGTCGATCACCGCGCTGACCGCCGCCGCGACCATCTCCTATCTGAGGCTCACGCCCAATCGCTGGAGCGCGGCCTACAACAATCTCGGCTATCGCGACCGCGAGGCGGGCGTACGCATCTGCCCGGTCTTCGCCAGCGCCGGCACCGACATATCGCACCAGTATCATTTCGAGTTCCGCGCCTCCGACGCGGCGGCAAGTCCCTATCTGGTGCTCGGCGCCATCCTGGCCGCCGGGCTCCACGGGCTGGATCGCGGCCTGCCCATCGCCGAAGTGTGCGAGGGCGCGCCTCAGAACCTGCCGCAACAGGAACTGGAGCGGCTCGGCATCACCCGCCTGCCGCAATCGCTGGACGCGGCGCTCGACCTGTTCGAGGCGGACGCCGACATGGACGAAATGATCGGTTCGGAACTCAAGCAGGCCTATCTCGCCCACAAGCGCTTCGAGGCCAGCCTGATGCGCGACCTGTCCGACGAGGACCAGTGCAGCCGCTACCGCGCTGCCTATTGAAAGCTGGTCAGGACCCGAGTTTTTTAAGCAGGCTGTCGGTGATTTCGGTCCGGCAATAGCCCTTGAAGGCGTTGAGCGCCGCGACATGGCGCTCCTGCGTATCGGTGGCGCAGCCGTCACTGACGCAGATCATGTGGAAACCTCGATCGGCGCCGTCGCGGATGGTGTGGTCGACGCACTGGTCGGTGAGGAAGCCGGTGACGATGATGGTGTCGAGGCCGATATTGCGCGCCAGATATTCGAAATTGGTCGAGTTGAAGAGGCTGGACGAGGTCTTGGGAATGACCATCTCGTCACCGACCGGGGCGAGTTCGTCAATCACCCTGGCGTCATGCGAACCCTTGGCGATGAAGAAGTTCGACAGCTTGTAGTCGAGGCTGCGGTCGCGGCCGTCCTGCGTGAAATTCTCCATCACCGTATAGATCACCTCGATGCCGCACCGGCGGCAGGCTGCCGCCAGCCTTTGCAGGTTCGGGATGACGGTTTCGCGCGCCTGCCGGTAGAAGGTCGGCCGGGGCTGGCGGTTGGGTTCGTCCATCACCCAGTTCTGGGCGTCGATGATCAGGAGACCGGTGCGCTCGGGCACGATCGGCTGGGCGCGCGAGGCGTAGATGTCGCGCGGGCGCGGTGCGTTCATGGCAGAAAACCTCCGAAGATGCGGCGCACGAAACGCGGCTCGCCGGACCCCAGCAGCCCGTTCGGGCGGAAGAACAGGACGAGGATCAGGCCCAGCGCCACGATGACCTGGCTGAGGCCGTAAAGGCCGAGCTTTTCCTCCAGCGGGCGCACGGCTTCCGACAATCCGGTCAGCGCCACGGCGGCGACAATGGAGCCGGTGATGCTGCCGGTGCCGCCGATCACCACCATGGCGACGAGGTTGAATGCCAGCACAACGGAGTAGGATTTGGGCGTCACCACGGTGATCAGGTGCACCATCAGGCCGCCGGCAACGGCAGCGAAGAAAGCGCCCAGCACGAAGGCCAGCATGCGGATGCGATAGGTGCTGACGCCGGAGCTTTCGGCCGCCAGCGCGTTCTCGCGCGTGGCCATCATCGCCCGGCCCAGCGAGGAAAATTTCAGGCGCAGCGCCGTATAGACGACCACGGCGGCAAAGCCGAAGCACCACCAGATGCCGGTGAGCCTCGGAATGCCGTTGAGGCCGGAGCCGCCCCTCGTCAGGCCGGTCCAGTTGGTGGCCAGTCCCTGCACGATGACGATCAGGCCGAGCGTTGCCACGGCCAGGTAATGCCCTTTCAGGCGCAGCACCGGCAGGCCGACGAGGAAGGCGATGACCGCGCCGGTTATGCCGGCCACCAGCAGCGCCGGCAGCAGCGGAAGCTGGGTCGTCATCAGGAACGACGGCAGGTCCGGCAGCATGAAATCCTTGCGCCCGGGCGGAAAGGTCAGCACGGCCGAGACATAGGCGCCGATGGTCATGAAGGCCGGATGACCGAGAGAGAACAGGCCGGCCAGCCCGTTGCTGATATTGAGCGACACGGCGAGCGCCATGTTGATCAGCATGATGGCAAGGAGGGTCACCAGATAGGAGCTGAGCACTGCCTGTGCCCCATAGACCAGGGCGGCGCAGGCGCCCAGAATGGCGATGCCGGCGACCGGACCGGTGAAGCTGCGGACCGCCGTCATGTCAGGCTCTTTCCTCGACATGACGCACGAACAGTCCCGATGGCTTGAGAAGCAGGATGAGGATCAGCATCGTGAACACGAACACATCGCGATAGCCGGCGAATTCCGGCGGCAGCAGGCCGACGAACAGCACCTCGGCCAGACCCAGCAGATAGCCGCCCAGCATGGCCCCGCCGATCGAGCCCACCCCGCCGATCACGCAGGCGATGAAGGCCTTCAACCCCGGCGCAAAACCGAGCAGCGGATCGATCTGGCCGAACTTGCCGCCCCACAGCAGCCCCGCCGCGGCGGCCAGCGCCGAGCCGATGGCGAAGGCGGTGAGGATCGTGCGATTGACGGCGATGCCCATCAGCCGCGCCGCCGCTAAATTGTCGGCGGTGGCGCGCATGGCGGTGCCCAGCCGCGTGCGGTAGACGATGACGAGCAGCAGCGCGATCAGCACCACCGTCAGGCCGATGATGGTGAGATCGGTGAGCGAGGCGCTGACCGTGCCGATCTGCACGCGCTGGCGCATGAAGGCGGGAAAGAGGAAGTTACGCGGCTGACCCGACAGGATCATCAGGCCGGTGTTCTGGATGACGATCGAGACGGCCAGCGTGGCGATGAAGCCCGTGACCTGCTGCGCGCCGCGCATCGGGCGGAACACAGTCGCCTCGATGGTCATGCCGGCCAGTGCGCCGACCAGCAGCACGAACATCAGGATCAGCGGCCATGGCACGCCGTAGGCGACGAGGCCGAGCGTGGTGAAAGCGCCGATCATCACCAGATCGCCATGGGCGAAATTGATCAGCCGCACGATGCCGTAGATCATCGAAAAGCCGATGGCCACCAGCGCATAGAGGCTGCCCAGCGCCAGCCCGTTGATGATCTGCTGGAAGACATACTGGCTCATTGCGCCATCCCCAGATAGGCCTGCCGCACCCGGTCGTTGCCGGCAAGCTCCGATCCGGTTCCCGACAGGGTGATGACGCCGTTTTCCAGCACATAGGCGCGGTCGGCGATGTCGAGCGCCATGGCGGCGTTCTGCTCGACCAGCAGGATCGTCGTTCCCTGCTCCTTCAACGTCGCGATCACGTCGAAGATGCGCTCGATCATCTGCGGGGCCAAGCCCAGCGAAGGCTCGTCGAGCAGCAGCAGGCGGGGTTGCGCCAGAAGGGCGCGGCCGATGGCCAGCATCATCTGCTCGCCTCCCGACAGGGTGCCGCCGGCCGAATTCGCGCGCTCCTTAAGGATCGGAAACAGGTCGTGGACACGCTCCAGCGTGTTGCGCACTTCGTCGCGGTCGCCGCGCAGATAGGCGCCCATGGCGAGGTTCTCCGCCACGCTGAGCGAGTGGAAAATCTGCCGCCCCTCCGGCGACTGGACCAGCCCCTCGCCGACGATCCGCTCGGGCGTCGCGCGGGTGAGATCGACAGGTCCCGAGGTTCCCTTGAAGACGGCGGCTCCCGAACCGGGCCGCAGCAGCCCGGAAAGCGTCTGCAAGGTGGTCGACTTGCCGGCTCCGTTGGCGCCGATCAGCGCTGCCGTCTCGCCCTCGCGCACATCGAGCGATATGCCCTTGAGCACATGGGTGGCGCCGCGAAACACATGCAGGTCCTGCACCTCAAGCATTTGCGCCGCCACTTCGCCTTGTGCCGAGATAGGCTTCGATTACGCCGGGATCGTTCTGCACCTCCGTCGGGGTGCCGTCCGCCACCAGCCTCCCGCGATTGAGCACCTGAATGCGCTGGCAGAGCCCCATGACCAGGCGCATGTCGTGCTCGACCACCATCACGGCGATGCCGAGTTGCCGGTTGACGCCGCGTATGAGGGCAACGAGCGCTTCGGTCTCCGACGGGTTGAGACCGGCTGCGGGCTCGTCGAGCAAAAGGGCGGCCGGCTCGCTGGCGAGAGCGCGCGCGATCTCGACCCGGCGCTGGTCTCCATAGGAAAGGTCTCCGGCGCGCCGCGCCGCCATATGGGCCAGACCGGTCAGTTCCGCGATCTCCATCGCCCGCTGCCCGATCACGCCTTCAGCCCGGCGGAAGGCCGGCAGTTGCAGCAGCGTGGAGACAAAGGATGCACCGTGGCGCATATGCGCGCCGCACATGATGTTTTCCAGGACGGAAAGATCACTGAACAGGCGGATGTTCTGGAAGGTACGCGCGACGCCGCGGCGCGCCAGCGCGTTGGGCGCCCTCCCCGTAAGATCCTCGCCAGCAATACGGATTCGCCCGGAGGTCGGGCGGATAATGCCGGTCAACAGATTGAACGCCGTGGTCTTGCCGGCCCCGTTAGGGCCGATCAGGCCGACGAGTTCGCCCTGGCGCAATGCCAGCGAATAGCCCTCGACCGCCACCAGACCGCCGAAGCGGCGGGACAGGCTGTCCGCAGTGATGACGTCCGGCGCCGACACGCTCGCTATCGTTCCCCGTTTTCTGCTGCATGAAGCGTATTCGTGAATAGGCGTTTGCGTCAACCAAAAGATACAAGTACAAAGATAATAGCGATTTTGTACAATTTCGTACATCGGAGGACCATCATGTCGCCCCAGCCTTCCGCCGTCGTGCCGTCCCGGCTTCTGGGCGCTGGCGAGCCGCATCCGCTGGAGGTGTTCAATCCGCAGGGCACTTCGGACTTCTTCCTGATCTGCGAGCATGCGGGCCGGCTCCTTCCGGCCAGCCTCGGCACCTTGGGCCTCGACGAGGTGGACCGCTCCCGGCATATCGCGTGGGACATCGGCGCCCGCGATATCGCAATGGAACTTGCCACGCTGCTGGACGCGCCGCTCTACATGCAGCGCTATTCGCGTCTGGTCTGCGACTGCAACCGCCAGCCGGACGTCGCGTCCTTCATTCCTGAGATCAGCGAAACGACCGTTGTTTCCGGCAATACGAACCTGTCATCGGAAGAAATCGAGGCGCGCATCACGGAGGTTTTCCATCCGTTCCACGACGCGGTGACCAAAGCCCTCGACGCCCGCGACACGGCGGGCCGTCGAACGATCCTGGCCACGGTGCATTCCTTCACGCCGGTCTTCAAGGGCGTCGCCCGTCCCTGGCAGATCGGCGTGCTGTTCAACCGCGACACGGTGCTCGCACCGCGGGTCGTGCATTATCTTCAGGCCAACACCGACTACGCGGTAGGGGTGAACGAGCCCTATGCGGTGGGCGACGACACCGACTATGCCATTCCCGTCCATGGCGAGAAACGCGGCTATCCTTGCGTTGAGTTCGAGATCCGCAACGACCTGACGACAGGCAGAAAGGCCGTCGAGGACTGGGCCCGGCTGCTCGCCGCCAGCCTCCGGCAGGCCGCCGAAGTGGTGGCGTGACGCATCGGCGGGCAAGCGTTCGGCGGTGCGGTTGGAATTATTGCGCCACGACACACATGCAGTCGCCGGCCTTGACGAGGCCGGGGAAATGCCGGGCGACGAGAAGGCCGGGCATTTTTGCCCTGACCTTCTGCGGCGCGATACCGGTGCGGCCGAGGGAGTGGATGCGGGCAATGACCATGCCCTCGCGCACGTCCTCGCCAAGGTCCACCATGGTCTCGAACATGCCGTCGTCCTCTGCGAAAGCGAAGCAATCGTCGGACGGCATGTCCAGCCAGCGGGTTTGGGCCTTCTCGACCGCCCCATCCAGAATGCCGGCATGGCGCAGCACATTGGCGATGCCGCGCCGTGCGATGCGCACCGTTTCGGCACGGGCCGTGCCGCCGCCGCCAAGCTCGGTGGTGACAAAGACCTTGCCCATTTCCTCCGCCGCCGTGTCGTACATGCCCACGGCATCGATTTCGCGCATCTTCATCGAGAACGGTGCCGAGAAGGCCTCCACCGCCGCGAAGGCCTTCGCCTCCTGCGCCTTGTCCGGGAGGATATGCGCCGCGCAATAGGGCAGGAAATCGAGCGTACGGCCGCCCGAATGGAAATCGAAGACGATATCGGCACGCGGCAGCAGCTCGCGCTGGAAATAGTCGGCGATCTTTTCCGTCGCCGTGCCGTCCGGCCTGCCGGGGAACGAACGGTTCATGTTGCCCTTGTCGATGGGCGAGGTGCGCGTGCCCGCACGGAAGGCCGGATAGTTCATGGCCGGCACGATGATGACCGTGCCGGAAACCTGGCCCGGATCCAGCGTGCGCGCCAGTTCGTAGAGGGCCAGCGGCCCCTCATATTCGTCGCCATGATTGGCCCCGGTCAGCAGCGCCGTCGGACCTTCACCGTTCCTGACCACGCAGATCGGAATCATCACCGAGCCCCAGGCGGAATCGTCGCGACTGTAGGGGAGGCGCAGGAAACCGTGCTGCACCCCATCGCGGTCGAAATCGACGGTCGGGGAAATGGAGGAAGGCTTCGGCATGTCCTAGTCCTTCACCACCAGCTTGCGCGGCACATTGGCGAGGCATTCGACGCCGGTCTCGGTGATGAGGATGGATTCGGTAATCTCCAGCCCCATGTCTTCCAGCCACAGGCCGGTCATGAAATGGAAGGTCATGCCGGGTTTCAGCTCGGTGCGGTCACCGGGGCGCAGGCTCATGGTGCGCTCGCCCCAGTCCGGCGGATAGGAAAGCCCGATCGAATAGCCGGTGCGGTTGTCCTTGACGATGCCGTACTTCTTCAGTACCGCGAAGAAGGCGTTGGCGATGTCCTCGCAGGCATTGCCGGGCTTTGCCGCCGCCAGCCCGGCCTCCATGCCCTCCAGCGTCGCCTTCTCGGCGTCGAGGAACGCTTGCGTCGGCTTGCCGAGGAACACCGTTCGCGAAAGCGGGCAGTGGTAGCGGTGATAGCAGCCGGCGATCTCGAAGAAGGTGCCCTCGCCCGCCTTCATCGGCCTGTCGTCCCAGGTGAGATGCGGTGCGGAAGCATCGGCCCCGGACGGCAGCAGCGGCACGATGGCCGGATAGTCGCCGCCGAACCGGCCATCGGGCCCGTCCACGCCGCGCGTGCCGGCGTCATAGATTTCGGCCACCAGATCGCATTTGCGCATGCCCACCTCGACCTTGTCGAGGATGCGCTGGTGCATGGCCTCCACGATGCGAGCGGCCTTCCTCATATAGCCGATTTCGGTCGGGCTCTTGATGGCGCGCTGCCAGTTCACCAGCGCCGTCGCATCCTCGAAGCGCGCATTGGGCAAATGCTGTTGCAGCGAGGCAAAAGCCTTGGCCGAGAACCAGTAATTGTCCATCTCGACGCCGATGCGCTTCGCGCCCCACCCCTTGTCGGCGAGGATGCCGGCCAGATAATCCATCGGATGACGCTCGGTGGACTGCACATAGTGATCGGGATAGCCGATGATGTTTTCCGGGCTGAGATAGGCCGTGCGCCTTGCCCCGTTGGCGTCCTGTCCGCGTCCGAACCAGATCGGCTCGCCCTCCGGCGGCACGACCACGGCCTGATGCACATAGAACGACCACCCGTCATAGCCGGTCAGCCAGGCCATGTTGGAGGGATCGGAGCAGATCAGGAGATCGATGCCTTTCGCATCCATGGCCCGGCGCGTCATTTCCAGACGCTCGCCATATTCCTCCCGGCTGAATTTCAGGTTGGGCTGCATTCTCGACGTTCCTCGTTAGGGCCTTGCGGCCGGCATCAGCTTTCCAGAATGGTCCCCGCCCCGACTGCCCGGGCGCGGTCGCGCGCCAGCGTGGCGATGGCAGTATCCTGCACGCCGGTGCCGGTGAGATCGGCCAGCGTGATGTCGGAGGCGGAACGGCGGCCGGGCTTGAGACCGGCGACGATCTGGCCGAGTTCCGTGACTCCGGCATCGGCGGTAACCAGCCCGGCATCGATGGCATGGTGCAACTCGCCCAGCCGGCGCGTCTGCGCGGCGCTGTCGGCGACATAAAGATCGGCCATGCGGATGATCGCCGGCGCGATCTCGTTCTTGTGTTCCGCATCCGAACCCATGGCGGTGATATGCTGGCCGGCGGAGACGAAGCCGGCATGGATGAGCGGCTCGGTCGCCGGCGTCGTGGTCACGATCACGTCGGCATCGGCGGCAGCCTTTGCCGCATCCGGCTCGGCACGCACTTCGATGCCCAGAAGTTCGCGCAGTTCGCCGGCGGTGCGTTCGGCCCTGGCCGGGTCGCGGGCCCACATGCGCGCCTGCTTTATCGGCCGCACCAGCTTCAGCGCCTCCAGTTGCAGCTTCGCCTGCATACCGGCGCCGAAAATGGCGGCGACGGCGGCATCCTCGCGCGCCAGATGTTTGGCCGCTACTGCCCCCGCAGCAGCAGTGCGGACATCGGTGAGGTAGCCATTGTCGAGCAGCAGCGCTTCGGTCAGCCCGGTCGTGGCCGAAAGCAAAACCATCAGCCCGTTGGTGCTCGGCAGGCCGAGCTTCGGATTGTCGAAGAAGCCGGGGCTGATCTTGATGGCGAAGCCGTCGATTCCCGGCACATAGGCCGTCTTGACGTCGACCTCGCCGCGATGTTCGGGAATGTCGAGCCGCAGGATCGGCGGCATAGCCACCTTCTGCGTGGCGAGCGCCCGGAATGCGTTCTCAACGCAGGCCACGGCGTCAAGGTCGAGCTTCACGATCTGCCGCAGTTCGGCTTCGGTGAGGATGGTCATCGACCTCATGCCGCGCGCTCCGCTTCCGCCGTCCCACATACGATGCTTCGATGCAGGCCCATGTCGATGTTGCGGCCGGACAGGATGAGGACGGTCGGCCCGGACGGCTTCACCTTTCCGGCCAGCAGTGCTGCAATGCCGACCGCCCCGGCCCCCTCCACGATCTCGCGTTCCTGCTCATAGGCATGGACGATGCCGGCGGCGATCTCATCCTCGGAAAGCAGCACCACATCGTCGAGAAGGTCGCGGCACATGGCGAAGGTCAGCCGGTTGTCGAGCCCGACGCCGCCGCCGAGCGAATCCGCCAGCGTCGGCAGTTCCTTCACCTGCACCGGCCGGCCGGCATCGAGGCTGGCCTTCATCGCCGGCCCGCGCTCCATGGAAATGCCGATGACTTTTGCCGATGGCTTCAGGCCCTTGACCGCCGCTGCCACGCCCGCCGCCAGCCCGCCGCCGGACAGCGGCACCAGCACCGTGGCCACATTCGGCACGGCTTCCGCGATTTCCAGCCCGAGCGTGCCCTGCCCCGCGATAATGGCCGGATCGTCGAAGGGCGGCACCATCGCCAGTCCCTCATCCGCCACCAGACGCTCGACTTCGACCTGGGCGTCGTCCTGGCTGTTGCCGACGATGCGGATTTCGGCACCGAGCCGGCGGATTTCATCGACCTTGTTGGCCGGCACCAGCTTCGACATGCAGATTACGGCGCGCACGCCTTCCAGCCGCGCCGCATGGGCCAGCGCCCGACCGTGATTGCCGGTGGAAGCGGCCACCACGCCCCGCGCCTTTTCCTGCGGGCTCAATGAGGCGATCGCATTGGACGCGCCGCGCAGCTTGAAGCTGCCGGTGATCTGGCGCTGTTCCAGCTTGAGCTGCACCGGCACGCCGAACCGTTCGCTCAGCGATGTGGAGGAAACCGTCGGCGTCGCCACGATGCGATCGGCGATGCGTCGGCGCGCGGCTTCGATGTCATGGAGAGGGACTGTCTGCATGGCGATCAATCAAGGGCAAGCGGCAGGGTCATCAGCCGCCCCCATTGCAGGCGTGGTTCGGCATCGCCGCACAGGCGCAGGCAGTTCCATGCCGTCGCCTGATTGGAGGTCACCACCGGCCGGCCGATCGCGGCCTCGATTTCGGCGGCGACGCCGGCCGAACGCAGCGCCGTGCAGGAGATGAAGAGCGCCTCCGCATCATCGGCCATGGCTTCGCGCGCCAGATCGACCAGCGCGGAGGGCTTTATGCGCGCCATCTCCCGGTCGTCATCCAGGCCGAGGCAGGTGAAGCTTGCCAGATCGAACCCGTGCCGGCGGAAATAGTCGGACATCGGCCGGCCGGTCTCCGTCACATAGGGGGTAAGCACGCTGATGCGCCGGGCGCCGAGCGCCTTGAGGCCGCACATGGCGGCCATGGTGGGCGTCACCACCGGCACGCCGGGCTTGGCCGCGCGGATCGCCGCCTCGATCTCGCCATCGCCGATCACCACCGAGGCCGAGGTGCAGGAATAGCAGATGGCATCGAGCGGCTCGCCGGGCAGGATGAGGGAGGCGCCTTCGGTCAGCGCCGGCTGCATGCGGCGCAGGTTCTCCGGCGTGGTCGGATTGGCATAGGCAATGCGCGCCACATAGACGCCGATGCGGTCGCTCGCCACCATGCGGCGGAAATCCGGCTCCGTGGTGTGGTCCGTGGCCAGGATGACGAGGCCGACGCGCCTTTCCAGCGGACGCGGATCGAGCGGCGGGCGGTTGCCGTGAAGGCGGATATCGACGGGAGCATCCATGGCCTAGCTCTCCACTCGCCCGAAACGCCGTTCCAGCCAGCGCAGCAACACCACCGAAAACAGGCTGATAACGAGGAAGAAGGCGCCCACCAGCGTCATCGGCTCGATATAGCGGTAGTAGGTGTTGGCGACGCTCTTGGCCTGGTTCATCAGTTCCAGCACGGTGATGGCCGACAGCAGCGGCGTTTCCTTGAACATGGCGATGAAATAGTTGGCCAGCGCCGGGATCATCGGCGGGATGGCCTGCGGCAGGATGATATGCATCCATGTCTGGCGCGCATCGAGGTTGCAGGCCTTGGCCGCCTCCCACTGCCCGCGCGGCACATTGTCGATACCGGCCCGGTAAACCTCGGCCGTATAGGTGCCATAGTGCAGGCCGAGCCCGATGACGCCGGCCAGCAGCGGCGGCAAAAGGATGCCGAAATCGGGCAGGATATAGAAGATGAAGTAGAGCTGCACCAGAAGCGGCGTGCCACGGATGAACTCGGCGAAGAAGCCGACCGGCCGCGACACCAGCCGGTTGAAGGAGCGGCGCAGCAGGGCGATGGCAAGGCCGACCACCGCCGCCAGCGCCGAGCCGAGGATGGTGGCGAGAACGGTGATCTTCACCCCCTCGATGAGGGTGGGCATGATCTCACGGACGAAGTTCCAATCCCATTCCATTAGCGGGCCCACTCCATCACACACGCACCCCGTCGATGCCGCGCGCAAGCCGCCGCTCGAGGCTGCGCACGCCCCAGGAGATGACCAGCGCCAGCGCGAAATAGCCGATCAGGATGGCGCTGAACGGCACCAGCGTGTTGCCGGTCTGGGCACGCACCACCTGAGCCTGGAAGGTCAGGTCGGCCAGCGAGATCAGCGACACGATCGAGGTCGCCTTCAACAGCTCGATGGCGTTGTTGCCGAAGGTCGGCAGCATGAGAAGGAAGGCCTGCGGCAGGATGACATGGCGCATGCCCTGCCAGCGGCCGAGATTGAGCGCCACGCAGGCCTCATATTGCTCCTTGCCGATGGATTGCACCGCACCACGCACCACCTCCGCCCCATAGGCGCCGACATTGAGGCCGAGCGCCAGCACACCCGCCTGCAAGGGCGTCAGTTCGATGCCGAGGAACGGCAGCACGAAATAGGCCCAGAACAGCTGCACGAAGATCGAGGTGCCGCGGAAGAACTCGATATAGGCGGTGGCCAGTGCCCTGACGGCGAAGAAGCGCGACAGCCGGCCGAGCCCCGCCACAAAGGCCATGAAGAGCGCCAGCACCGATCCCATCAGCGTCAGCTCGATGGTGACGAGCGCGCCCTGCAGCATCAGGCCGACATATCCGGACCAGTCGATCATGGAGCCCTGTCGAGTTCGATTTCCGAATTCTCTCTCACCCGCCCTTCGCCCTGCTCGGACAGAGGGCGGGTGAGGAATCAGGATTTACTGGGCAGCGCACTGCTTCTCGCGGGTCGTCGAGATCGCCGCAGCGGCCGAGAAGCCGTAGGGCTCGATAATCTTGGCGAACTCGCCGGACTCCTTCATCTTCGCCAGTTCGACGTCGAAGGCATCGCGCAGCGCGGTATCCTTCTTGTTGAAGGCCGCGCCATCGCAATAGACCGGCGCGCCCTCGACCGGCGCGATGACCTCAAGGTTTGGATCGTTGGCCTTCTGGACCAGATCGTTGATCGACAGCACCGGCAGCGAATAGGCGTCGATGCGGCCATCCTGCACCATCTTGAGGCCGCTCTGGCCGTCCGGCACCACGATCACGCGGTCGCGCGGCACGCCAGCGTTGAGCGCCAGTTTCTCCTCGGTGCCGCCGCCCGGCGCACCGATCCTGGCGGACGGATCCTTGGCGACGTCTTCATAGCTCTTGAAGCCCTTGGGATTGCCTTTCTTCACCAGCATCGCCTCGGCATCGCACAGCACCGGCTCCGAATAGGCGACCGCCGCGCAGCGCTCCGGCTTCATGAACAGGCCGGCGGTGACGACATCGAAGCGGCCCGCCTGAAGGCCGGGGATCATGGCTCCATATTCGGAGATCGAAGCGACAACGTCTTCCACCCCGAGACGCTTGAACACCTCGCGCGCCACATCGGGAGCGGCGCCGGAGACCTTGCCGTCGGCGGCCACCGCCGTATAGGGCGGCTCGTTGGCGATGGCGAGGCGGGCAAAGCCCTGCGCCTTCAACTGTTCCAGCTTGGCGTCATCGGCTTTTGCGGTGGCGGAGACGGCCAGAACGGCAGCGAAGGCCAGTCCGGCGGCGCCTGCAAGAATTCCCATTTTTCTCATTGTTCCCGGTTCCTCTTCTGTTTTCTGTCTTGCGGTTTCTGCGGCATTCGGCGCGGCAAGCCGCTCCGTGCGGTCAGACCCGATGTCCGGCCGCGATGATCTTCTTCAGGAAGCTTTGCGTGCGCTCCTGCTTCGGATTGCGGAAGATCTCCTCCGGCCTGCCCTCTTCCACGATGCGGCCGCGGTCGAAGAACAGCACGCGGTCGGCGAAGTCATGGGCGAAACCCATCTCGTGGGTGACCAGAAGCATGGTCATGTCGGTCTCGTCGGCCAGCCGGCGCATGACGTTCAGCACCTCCTCGACCAGTTCCGGATCGAGCGCCGAGGTGACCTCGTCGAACAGCATGATCTTGGGCGACAGCGCCAGCGCCCGCGCAATCGCCACGCGCTGCTTCTGGCCGCCGGAAAGCTGTGCGGGCATGGCCTTGGCCTTGTCGGCCATGCCCACCATGTCGAGCAGTTCCATGGCGCGCTTCTGTGCCTGCGCCTTCGGCACGCCCTTGGTCAGCATCGGTGCCAGGGTCACATTGTCGAGCACGCATTTGTGCGGAAACAGGTTGAAGAGCTGGAACACCATGCCGATCTTCTGGCGCATCCTGGCCAGATGCCGCTCGTCGGCGGGCACAAGCTTGCCCCCGCGCTCCTTATGGTAAAGCTGCTCGCCCTCGACCTCGATATGGCCGCCGTCGATGCGTTCCAGCGTCATGAGGATGCGCAGGATCGTGGTCTTGCCGGAACCCGAGGGGCCGATCAGCGCCAGCTTCTCGCCGGGCATGACCTGCATCGACAAGCCGTCCAGCACCTTGAAGGCACCGAAGCTCTTGGTGATCGAATCGATCCTGACAATGGGTTCGGCCAATGTCTTCCCCGCTCAAGAGGATGTTCCGGTCTTTACGATGAGGACGACTTCAAATCATGTCAATTGCCAAAATAATATCATGACAATATTTGCGAGGTCGTCGAATTTCGAGCGAAAAACATACGCCTCTAGATGGCCAGCAGCAGGTGTTCCGGATCGGCCAGCAGCAGCCGGGTGACGACGCCCAGCCCGGTGCGCAACTCGCTCTCGGTGGTCGAGCCGAGCGAAATGCGCACCGCCGGTTGCCATGGCCCCTCCGCAATGCGGAAGGAAGCGCCGGGCGCGATGGCCACGCTTTGCAGGCGCGCCTGCGCGACGAACCCTTCCTCGGCGCGGCCATCCGGCAGCGGCAGCCAGATATGCAGGCCGTCGCGATGGGCGCGGAAGGCAATCCCCTCCAGCGCCTCCGCGGCGATGGCGAGTCGGCGGCGCACGGCTTCGCGCTGCCAGCGCACCAGCTCCATGGCGGTGCCGTCGCTCACCCATTTGGTGGCGATCTCCGCCACCATCGGCGTCGCCATCCAGTTCGTCACCAGATGCCGGTTGGCAACGGCCGTGACGTAGCGGTCCGGCACGGCCAGATAGCCGATGCGCAGGCCCGGCACGGTGATCTTGCTGAACGAAGTGACATAAAGGGTGCGTTCCGGCGCGAAATGGGCGACAGGCGGGGCGCGATCCTCGACCAGCGGGCCGAGCACATCGTTCTCGATGATGGCGATGTCGTGCCGGCGCGCCACTTCGGCCAGTTGCGAACGGCGCACCGAACCCATCAGCGAGGCCGTGGGATTGATGACCGAGGGCTGCACAAACACGGCGCGGATGTCGCTCTGGCGGCAGGCCGCATCGAGTGCCTCGGGCACGATGCCCTCGTCGTCGATCGGCAGCCCCTCCAGATTGAAGCCGAGATAGCGCGCCAGCGGCACCAGCGTATGGTGTCCGATGGCTTCGGTGGCCACGGTGGAACCGGGCGGGGCAACGCTCATCAAGGCCACCGTCATGCCTCCGGTGGCGCCGTTGGTCAGCGTGACGTTCTGCGGCGAGACCTCCAATCCGCAGGCCCGCAGCCATTCCACGGCCACAGCGCGGTGGCGGGGAAACACCATGTTGGGGCGGAACGACAGCGCCGAACTGGCCGGCAGCTCACCCGCCAGCCAGGCCAGACCCTGCTTCAGCCGCTCCAGATGCATCAGCTCGCACACCGGCTTGAGGATCGACAGGTCGATGACCTCGCCGGGGCGCTCGGGCAGATAGGGCGGGTCGGGCTCGCGGCGCTGGGTCTGCACGAAGCTGCCGCGGCCGATCTCCCCGACAACGAGGTCACGCCTGATCAACTCCTCATAGGCGCGGCTTACCGTCTGCACCGAAAGCGCCAGCTCGTCCGCCAGCGCCCTGTGGGTGGGCAGGCGCTCGCCGTTTTCGAGCCGGCCGTCATGGATGGCGCGGGCGAACTGGTCGGCCAGCGACAGATAGGCAGGGCGGCGGATCAGGGCGGGGTCAGGTCGCCATTGTGTCATGACTTCATTAGAGATCGAAATCAGTTCAATTGACAATCGAAATCATTCACCTTCATGGTGCGGTCGCAGCACGAAACCGGAACGCCATGGCCGCCACGAAGCTCGACGCGACAGACCTCAAGATCCTCGACGCCATCCAGCGCGACGGGCGCATCACCAAGCTGAAGCTCGCCGAGCAGGTTGGGCTGTCGCCAACACCGTGCTGGATGCGGCTGGCGCGGCTGGAAAAGGCCGGCATCGTCACCGGCTACCATGCCCGCGTCTCGGTGCGGGCGATTGCGCCGGTCACCAGCGTGCTGGTGGAGGTGACGCTCGCCAACCACCGGCAGGCGGACTTCGGGCGGTTCGAGCGGGTTGTGCGCGATACGCCCGAGATCGTCGCCTGCTGGTCGGTGGGAGGCGGCGTCGACTATCTGCTCAAGGTGATGACGCGCGACATCGACGCCTATCAGCGCCTGATTGATTCGCTGCTCGAACGCGAAATCGGCATCGACCGCTATTTCACCTACATCGTCACCAAGACCGTGAAGGACGACACGGTGCTGCCGGTGGCTGAACTGGCCGGCCCGGCCGGCTAGAGCATTTTGCAGTCAGACGGAATTGTCTGACGTCGCATAAATGCGGCCAAGACAAATAGATGGAGCGGCAGCCCGGATTTATCCGGGCGTCCGCCGCTCTAAGCACAGGCAGAGACATCGCGCGTCATCCGGGCACGAAATAGAGACTTTCTCCATGCCGCCCGGCCGGAACGGACCCTCTCTCCCCTATCCCTGCCTAGACTGGTCCTGTCACAGGGAGGCCACGCCATGTCCGCGCATTTTTCCCGCCAGCAGCGCCACGAGGCGCTCGACCGTCTCGTCGACCGGCGGCTTTACCGCGAACTCGCCTATGTCGACGGCCACTGGACGGCCAGCGCGGCGGCCCGCAGCTTCGAAGTCACCGACCCGGCCAGCGGCGCGAGCCTCGCCTTCGTCGCCGCGCTGGACGAAGGACAGACCACGGAAGCCATCGCAGCCGCGTCGAGAGCGTTTCCCGCTTGGCGCGCGCTGCTGCCGCAGGAGCGCTCGCGCCTGCTGCGCAACTGGTACGAGCTGTTCGTCGCCGCCAGGGAAGACCTCGCCCTGCTGATGACGCTGGAACAGGGCAAGCCGCTCAAGGAAGCGCGGGGCGAGATCGACTATGCCACCTCCTTCGTCGAATGGTATGCGGAAGAGGCCAAACGGCTCAACGTAGAGGGCGTAACCAGCCATCTGCCCGGCGCGGAAATGGCGGTGCGGCGCGAGCCGCTCGGCGTCGTCGGCATCGTGACGCCGTGGAACTTCCCGTCCGCCATGCTGACGCGCAAGGCCGCTGCTGCGTTGGCCGCCGGCTGCACCATCGTAGCGCATCCCTCCTCGCAAACGCCCCTTTCGGCTCTGGCGCTGGCCGAGCTTGGCGAACGTGCCGGCCTCCCCGCGGGCGTGTTCAACATCGTCACCGGCGCGGCAGCACCGATTGTCGATACGCTGTGCGCGAACAGCCGCGTGCGGGCGCTGAGCTTCACCGGTTCGACCGAGATCGGAAGGCGGATCGCCAGCCAGTGCGCACCAACCATGAAGCGGTTGGTGATGGAACTGGGCGGCCATGCGCCGCTGATCGTCTTCGCCGACTCCGATCCGGAACGTGCCGCGCAGACCGCGCTCGACGCCAAATTCGCCACGTCCGGGCAGGACTGCCTTGCCGCCAACCGCATCTATATCGAGCGGCCGCTCTACGATGCCTTCTGTACGGCTTTTGCTCGCCGCATCGAGGCGCTGAAGGTGGCGGAGGGGCTTGCCCCCGGCGCCGACATCGGCCCGCTGATGCATGAGCGGGCCGTCGCCAAGGTCGAGGAGCAGGTCGCCGACGCACTGACGCGCGGGGCACAGCTTGTCTGCGGCGGGTCACGCCATGAAGCCGGGCCGCTGTTCTTCCAGCCGACGCTGCTGGCCGGCGTGCCCGACGATGCGCTGATCATGCGCGAGGAAACCTTCGGGCCGGTCGCCGCCGTCACCGCCTTCGACAGCGAGGACGAGGTTGTCGCCCGCGCCAATGACACCGAATATGGCCTCGTCGCCTATGTGGTGACGCAGAACGGTGCGCGGCAGCGGCGCATGGCCAATGCGCTGGACTATGGCATGGTCGCCATCAACCGCGTCAAGATCACCGGCGCGCCGATCCCCTTCGGCGGCGTCAAGCAATCCGGGCTCGGCCGCGAAGGCTCCCGCCACGGGATCGAGGCCTTCACGGACCTCAAATATATCTGCCTCGACCTGGCGTGAGCCAGCCGGCGAATCTGCAAAGGAGACAACTATGCTCGACAAGTCCAACGAACTCGCCGCCTGGGATCGCGACCACTTCTTCCACCCCTCCACCCATATGGGCATGCATGCGCGCGGCGAGACGCCGAACCGCATCATGGCCGGCGGCGAAGGCGTGACGATCTGGGACACCGACGGCAGGAAGAGCATCGATGCCTTTGCTGGACTCTATTGCGTCAATGTCGGCTATGGCCGCCAGAAAATCGCCGACGCCATTGCCGAACAGGCCAAGGAGCTTGCCTATTATCATGCCTATGTCGGCCACGGCACCGACGCCTCGATACGGCTGGCCAAGATGATCATCGACCGTGCGCCGCAAGGCATGAGCCGCGTCTATTTCGGCCTGTCGGGCTCGGATGCCAACGAAACCAACATCAAGCTGATCTGGTACTACAACAATGTGCTCGGCCGGCCCGAGAAGAAGAAGATCATCTCGCGCTGGCGCGGCTATCACGGCTCGGGCGTCATGACCGGCTCGCTGACCGGTCTCGCCGCCTTCCACAACGCCTTCGACCTGCCGCGCGTCCCGATCCTGCACACCGAAGCGCCGTATTACTTCCGCCGCGAGGATCGCTCGCTGTCGGAAGAACAGTTCTCGCAATATTGCGCCGACAGACTGGAAGAGATGATCCTCGCCGAAGGACCGGACACCATCGCCGCCTTCATCGGCGAGCCGGTTCTGGGCACCGGCGGCATCGTGCCGCCTCCGGCCGGCTACTGGCCGAAGATTCAGGCCGTTCTCGACAAATACGACATCCTGCTCGTCGCGGACGAGGTGGTGACCGGCTTCGGACGGCTGGGCTCGATGTTCGGCTCCGACCATTACGGCATGAGGCCGGACCTCATCACCATCGCCAAGGGGCTGACCTCGGCCTATGCACCGCTCTCCGGCGTCATCGTCGGCGAAAGGATGTGGGAAGGGCTGGTCAAGGGTTCCGACGCGCTCGGCCCGATCGGCCATGGCTGGACCTATTCCGCCCATCCGATCTGTGCCGCGGCCGGCGTCGCCAATCTGGAATTGATCGACGAACTCGATCTGGTGACCAATGCCGGCGAAGTCGGTCCCTATTTCAGGGACGCGCTGCAAGAGGCGGTCGGCGGCCACGGGAATGTCGGCGAGGTGCGCGGCGAAGGCCTGCTGGCGGCGGTCGAATTCGTCAAGGATCGCGACGATCGCACCTTCTTCGACGCCGCCGACAAGATCGGCCCGCAGGTGGCGGCCGCACTGGCCGAGCGCGGCGTCCTCGGCCGGGCCATGCCGCAGGGCGACATTCTTGGCTTCGCCCCGCCGCTCTGCCTGACGAAAAAAGAAGCTGATACCGTCGTCGCGAAGACGGCGGATGCGGTGAAGAGCGTACTGGGCTGAAATGACAACACCTCCCCTCCTCCCCGATACCATGGCGGCCGTCCTGCTGACCGGCCACGGCGGGCTCGACAAGCTCGTCTACCGCACCGATGTTGCCGTGCCGAAACCTGCGCCCGGCGAGGTGCTGGTGGAAGTCACAGCCTGCGGCATGAACAACACCGACGTGTGGGTGCGTGAAGGCGCCTACGGCACGGAGGAGGATGCGGCCGCAGTCTCCACCTGGCGCCGACAGGGCAACACGCTGACCTTCCCGCGCATACAGGGCGCCGACACCGTGGGAACCATCGTCGCCACCGGCGAAGGCGTTCCCACGGGGCGCATCGGCGAGCGGGTAATGGTGGACTTCTCCATCTACAACCGCGACGACGATTCGCTGGCCGACATCGACTATATGGGCCATGGCCGCGACGGCGGCTATGCCGAATACCAGGCGTTGCCGGCCGAAAACGCCCATGCCGTCGATACCGATCTGACCGACGTCGAACTGGCCACCTTCTGCTGCGCCTACCTTACCGGCGAGCACATGCTGGAGCGTGCCGGGCTGAAGGAAGGCGAGCGCGTGCTGGTCACCGGCGCCTCCGGCGGTGTCGGCTCGGGCATCGTGCAGCTTGCCCGCGCCCGTGGCGCCATTCCCTATGCCGTGGTCGGTAAGGGCAAAGAACAGGCCATCCTCGATATCGGCGCGGAAAAGGTCGTCACGCGGGGCGTTGCCGACCTGCCGGAAGCGGTTGCCAAAGCCACCGGAGGCCGGCCGATCGACGTGGTGGCCGATCTGGTCGGCGGGCCGATGTTCAACGACCTGTTGCGCATCCTGCGTCCCGAAGGACGCTACACCACCGCCGGCGCCATCGCCGGGCCGGTCGTGCAGCTCGACCTGCGCACCATGTATCTGAAGCAGCTCCAGCTTCACGGGTCCTCTCAAGGGACGCGCAAGGATTTCCGGCGTCTGGTGCGTTATATCGAGGATGGCAAGATCCGGCCATTGGTGGGCGGCGTCTATCGGCTGTCGGATTTCCACCGCGCCCAATCGGATTTCATGGCCAAGGCATTTATCGGCAAACTGGTGGTCGTGCCGGACGCGGTTCATGATGCGCAGGCGGACGGCCGCTCGTGAGCGGATAAGCCTATCCGCTCGACGGCTCGGCAAAGGACCGCACGGTGCGGATCGCGCCGTCGAGCGCGACGCCATCGGCATCGGCAAGGGCCGCCTCGCGCAATCGCCTGATCCAGTCGGCGGCGTCGGGCCGGCCGCGCAGCAGGTCCAGGCAGGACAGCACCCTATCGAACTTGGACTGGCCGCGCTTGTGGGTATCCGAATAGCCCTTGATCAGCCGACGGCACTTCAGCACTTCGACGCCGAGGGCATAGTCGGATGCGCGTTCCCGCTCGGCAACAGCCAGCCACTCCTCGAGATGACGGCTCTCGACCTGATGGCGCAGCAGGCCGCGGCGCCAGCGGCGCAGACCGGCAAGCGACCAGAGAGTGCCAAAGCCGAGCATGCCGTCCGTGCGGATCCGGCGCCCCCTGTCGACAAGCCGGTTGAACGACTTCATCAGCCCCGGCCGCCGCTCTATCGCCGCTCCTAGCCTCGCCGGCAGCAGGCCGCAGATCTCTTCCATGCGTGGATGGAAATATTCGGTGGTCCGCAGTGTCTGACCTTCACGCAGACGGACCTCGATGCGGACCCGGGCCGCGCGCGCTGGCCTGGTCTTGAGATCGGCCACGCGGATTATGTCGTCATAGACCATGGCGTTGGCGACATATTTCGCCGCCTCGCGTGAAAAGGCCCAGCTTCTTGCCTCTTCATCGGCGGCGACGATCCGCTCCAGCCGGCCGAGATATTCGGCGCCATAGGCGGGATCGAGGAAATCCACGACCTTGACCAGACCGGGCCCGGCCAGTTCGCGCACCGGCGGCGGCAGGCGTTCGACGCGACCCAGAAGACCGTTCCACGCATCCCGGAGCCGGGCCGGCGTATTTGCAGGCTTCGGCTTCACGGCCGGGGCAGCCGGTTCGTCCTCACCATCACCACTGGCCGCGCGCTCATAGGCAAGGGCAAAGGCCCGCAAGCTGGCGTCCACGCCCTTTCCGCCGGCCTTGATGGTTTCCTCGAAGGCATTGCGCGGGAACGGCAGTTCGCCCGATCCGGCCAGGGCACCGAACAGGCTTGCCGAGACGACGCTGCCCGCCTTCTTCGCCATGGTCTCCATGTCGAAATGAATGAAACGGCGCGAGGCCTCCCCTGCCCGCCGCAGCACCGTATCCGGCGAGGCCTTGCCGTCACCCGGCACGATTTTTTCCGAAACGGCCAGCATGCGATGGCTGGATGCGATCAGCGTGGTCCGCTCGGGCGTGACGAAGCCGCGCAATACCGCCCGGCCGGCTTCCACCAGCTCGGCGGCGATCAATATATCGACGTCGCCCGGCGCAGGACTGAGCGACAACACCGGCAGGGCATCGCCGCGGGCCGGATCGCGCGGCATCATCTCGACATAGTAGATCGTGGCGCCCGTGCGCTGGGCGACGCCGGCGACGGACGTGGACTGGACATGCCAGCCCGAGCGCTGGGCGACATCGGTCACCCAGCCGGACAGGACGCCGCCACCCTGGCCGCCCACGGCCAGTATTGCGATCTTGACGATTCCCCTTGTGGCATCGTCGCCTTCCGGCAAACCGTATTTCATGGCTGCGCCACTTCGAAGGAAAGACGGCGACGCTCCCGGCTGGTTTGCAAACTCGCGATCACGCGTCCGCGCAGAGTTGACCAGAACCGCTCCCATCCGGTGGGGTTGCTGACAACATCGGCCTGATAGAAGGACGGGCACAGCACCGCCGCATCCGCCACCTCACCGCAATTGCCGCAGCCGACGCAGTTCTCGTCGATCGCGGCCACCGGATCGTCGCGCAGCGGATCGTCGAGATGCTTGACGGTCAGCGACGGGCAGCCGGAAAGGCGCATGCAGGCGTGATCGCCGGTACACACGTCCTCGTCGACGCCGAATTTGGTTCGCACAGCACGCTTGCCTTCCGCAATCGCCTTCTTCTTCAGCGGCGCCTCGCGCCGCTGGCGGTTGAGCATGCATTCCGAGGATGCCACGATGACCTTCGGCCCCTTCTCGGGCGTTGTCAGCGCTTCTTTCAGCGTGTCGCGCATCAGCCCGACATCGTAAGTGCGCTCGACATGGCGCACCCATTTCACGCCCATGCCCCTGATGGCATTGGTAATCGGATGATTGGTCGACTTGGTGCGATTGGAAGCGCGCGAGGACAGGATGTCCTGTCCGCCGGTGGCGGCCGAATAGTAGTTGTCGACCACCACGATGACGCCGTCGTTCTGGTTGAACACCGCATTGCCGATCGAGGAGGTCAGGCCGTTGTGCCAGAAACCGCCATCCCCGACGAAGGAGATGGAACGACGGCCGGCATCCGGCGCATTGAAGGCCGAGGCCGAGGCCGGCCCCAGCCCGTAGCCCATCGTCGTCGCGCCAAGCTCGAACGGAGGCATGATCGAGAACAGATGACAGCCGATGTCGGAGGCGATGTGGTGCTTGCCTAGTTCCTCCTCGGCAAGCTTGGTCGCGGCGAAGATCGGCCGTTCCGGGCAACCGACGCAAAAGCCCGGCGGCCGCGCAGGCACCGCTTTCGCAAGGTCGTCCCAGATCGGCGGAGCGGGTACGTTGGGAGCCTGGATTTCCGGCGCCAGCAGGTCGCCCGCATGCTGGCGCAGGAAACCGCCGATGCCGGCCAGCATCACGTCGCCGGAATATTCGCCGGCCATGGGCAGCATGCCCTTGCCTTCCAGCTTCACGGAGCCGCCGGCTTTGTAGAGCATGGAGCCCAGCGCCTGCTCGATATAGTCGGGCTGGCCCTCCTCGACCACAAGCACGGCGTCCTTGCCCTCGCAGAACCGGACCAGTTCATCCTCGATCAGCGGATAGGTGACGTTGAGAACGTGGAGCGGCACCCGGGTTTCGCCGTAGAGGTCGGCAAGGCCCAGCCGCTGCAAGGCGCGAACGACGCCATTGTACATGCCGCCCTGGCAGATGATGCCAACCTTGCCCTCACCGCCGAAGGTCTCGTTCAGGCCATATCGCCTGATGTAGTCGATGGCCGCCGGCATGCGCTTCGATATCTTCTCCTTCTCGTGCAGGAAGGAGGCAGGCGGCAGCACGATGCGCTGCGTGTCGCGGCGCGGGTTTTCCAGCGCGTCGGCGACGGTCATGGCGGGCCGCTTATTGTCCCTGGCGATGAAGGAGCCATGGACATGGCAGCAGCGGATGCGCACCTGCAGCATGACCGGGGTGTTGGACGCTTCCGACAGTTCGAAACCATGTTCCACCGCCGCCACGATGGACGGCAGGTTGGGCCGCGGATCGAGCAGCCAGACCTGGCTCTTCATGGCAAAGGCATGGCTGCGCTCCTGCATGATCGAGGAGCCTTCGCCATAATCCTCGCCGACGATGATCAGCGCGCCGCCCGTCACCCCGCCCGAAGCGAGATTGGCGAGCGCATCCGAGGCGACGTTGGTGCCGACCGTCGACTTGAAGGTCGCGGCCCCGCGGATCGGATAATGGACCGAGGCCGCCAGCATGGCGGTGGCGGTTGCCTCGGAGGCGCTCGCCTCGAAATGCACCCCGAGTTCTCCGAGGATGTCTTGCGCGTCGGCCAGAACATCCATCAGATGGCTGATCGGCGCGCCCTGATAGCCGCCGACATAGCCGACCCCGCACTGGAGCAGAGCCTTGGTGATGGCGAGGATGCCCTCTCCGGTAAACTCCTGTCCCTCGCCCAGCTTGAGTTTCTGGACCTCCTTCGCGAAAGACCGCTCAGCCATCGGGTATCTCCTCAGAAATCATGCTTGCGGATGTTGGCCAGTATCTTCTGCAGGGTGGCGACGAAGGCTGCGTGTTCCCCGGGTTCGATACCGGCGAACATGCGCTCATAGCTGTCGCGCATGGTGGGCCACATCGTCTCGAAGGCGGCGCGGCCGGCGTCGGTGATCCAGATGCGCGTGGCCCGGCTGTCGTCGGGGTCGGGCGTGCGCCGGACCAGCCCGTTGGTCTCCAGCGCGTCGAGCGCGCGGCTCAGCGTCGAGTGCTCGATGACCGCATAGACCGCCAGCCTGCTGATAACGATGCCGTCGATGACCGACAGCACCGCCAGGCTGCGCATCTGCGGCGTGGTGAGCCCGAGCTTGGCCAGGTCCTGGCGCAGCGAGGCGTTGTAGCGCCCCATGATCCGGTTCATCAGATAGGGAGCGAACTGCTGCAAGCCGATCTCCCCGAGGCGTGGGCCGTCAATCTCGATATCGTCGGGCACACGCTCGTTCATCTGATCACCCTCGTCATTCGTCGCTTCCATTTGCCGGGCCGCCTGTTCCGGCCCGGCATCAAGGCATTCCCGCTTTCGCAGCGCGGGAATGCCGAACCTGTCCTGCCGAAACGCGTCAGCCTTTCGGCGCCAGCGCCAGCGCCCGTACCGGGCTGCCGGTGCCCCTGGCGATCTTCAGCGGAGCTGCGATGAGGATCGCGCCCTTGGGCGGCAACCTGTCAAGGTTCACGAGACTGGCGAGGCCGTATCTGTTGGCCTTGTGCAGCAGGTTGTGCGCCGGGAACGGCGGCTCGAAGCCCCCCGCTGCACCGGCATCGGTGCCGATGCACTGGGTCCCCCAGCCGATCGCGCCACGTTCGAGAATATATTCGATGCAGTCGACCGACGGGCCCGGCGAATGCGGCCCGCCGGCATCCGCATTGAGGAACAGCTCTTCCGAATGGTTGCGCTGATCCCAGTCGGTGCGCATCACCACCCATTCGCCCGGCCGGATATCGCCATGCTTCGCCTCCCAGGCCTTTACCCCTTCGGCCGTGAGCAGGAAATCCGGGTTGGCGGCCGTCTCTTGCGAGCAGTCGATCACGTTGACCGGGGCGACGAAGTTCCCGGCCGCAATCGTGTCGGTGTAGCCGTCGGCAAAGTCCTTGCCGGTGATCCAGTGGTGCGGCGCATCGAAATGGGTGCCCGAATGTTCGCCCACCTTCAGCCAGTTCCACGCCCAGAACGGGCCGTTCTTGTCATATTCGGAAATCGTGTGGATCTCGATCCTCGGCGTATCCACCGCCAGTTCCGGCGGCAGTTTCAACAGCGGCGTGTCCGGCCCGAGCGTCGCGGTCAGGTCCACGACCTCGACCCCTCCCCCCACAAGCAATTCCGCAAGTTTCTCCAACGTGGCTGCGGCAGCAGTCATTGCAAATCCTCCCTTCGCTACGCGCCGATGCGCGATGGCACGGTTCCGCTCCCGCGCGGACCATGCAGCCTCCTCTTCCACAATTGAAGACTAGACGGATTTAATTGCATATGCAAATATCATTGCGGGAGAATAAGCAAAGATCGTCGAAGCTGGTTGACCTGCAAGGCAAGCCGAAACAGATGGCATGGAGGCATCCAGCGGCGCCGCTATTGGCTTTTGTATAGAAGGCCGCAGAAGAGGCGGCCGAGGATGCGGAGGAAGTCCCTAGTGCCGGACGAGGCGAGTTTTCACCTCCCTACCGCGCAACCAGCACGATGATTAATTTGCAAATGCATACGAATATAGCTGCAAGAGCCGGTGACACGGGTGAACCGAGGAGAACGGTGCCGATAAGGCCGACTGCGCAGCAGATCGGCGGCGCACCATGTGAGGACAGGAGGAGCATGAGATGAAGTTTTCGAGTCTATTGGCAGGTCTGGCCATGACCCTGGCCGTGGCCACACAGGCGAGCGGCCAGGAAAAGATCGTCGTCGGCGCCTATCCGGCCAACCCCCCGTGGGAGTTCAAGACCGAGGCCGGCGCCTTCGAGGGTTATGAGGTCGATGTCGCGACGGAAGTCGCCAAGCGGCTGAACAGGCAAGTGGAATTCCAGGACATGGGGTTCCAGGCTCTGTTTGCGGCCACGAGTTCCGGACGGATCGACTTTGCCGTCTCCTCTATCTCGGTGACCAACGAGCGCCTCCAGAACCAGTCGTTCACGCAGCCTTACTATGACAGCGCCGGCTCGGTCGTCGGACGTGAAGCCTCGACCGTCGCTTCCCTCGAGGACCTCAAAGGCAAGGTGATCGGCGTCGTGGCCGGAACCACCGGCGAAGCCTGGGCCAATGAAAACAAGGACAAGCTCGGCATTGCCGACATCACCAGCTATAACGCGCAGCAGGATCTGTTGCTCGACGTGCAGAACGGCCGTATCGAAGGCGGCGCCGGCGAACTCGCCGGCTTCCAGTATGCCATGACCAAGACGCCGGGCCTCAAGATACTGGTGCGCATCCCGACCGGAGAGCGTTTTGCCATGATGGCGCGCAAGGAGCATCCCCTACTGGCGGAGGCCAACGAGGCGATCTCGGCGATGAAGACCGATGGCACCCTGGCCGCGATCCACAACAAGTGGTTCGGCGTCGATCCCGAAGCGGGCACGAGCGCCACGACGCCCATGCCGGTGCCGCAGCCCGAGTGAGGCATGAAGAAGCGCATCGGATCGAGGCTCGCCGCCTTCGGCAAATCCGATGCGCAAACCCAGGGGTCGCCTGACGCTCCCGAAGAGACAGGCGATCCGGCGCTTTGCTGTCACGAAACGATGCACCTTTCCCCGTGAGTGGAAGATGCATCCCGACCGGACCCCGCCATGCAACTGATCGAAACTTTCTTCAACTGGGAGATCCTCGTCAGATCCTTTCCGATGCTGCTGCGCGGCGTCGGCAACACCCTCCTGCTGGGCTGTGCCAGCATCGTCATCGGCGGTGCGGTCGGTCTTCTGGTCTGTCTGATGAGATTGTACGGATCGAAGCCGGTGCGCCTGCTCGCCATCGCCTATATCGATGTGCTGCGCGCCATGCCCATCCTCGTGCTGCTGATCCTGATCTACTATGCCCTGCCATTCGTGGGGATCAGGTTCTCGTCTTTCACCTCGGCCACGCTGGCCCTGTCGCTGGTGCTGTCGGCGTTCACCGCCGAAGTCTGCCGCGCCGGCATCGAAAGCATTCCCAAGGGGCAGTTCGAGGCGGCCTCGGCACTCGGCCTCGGTTTCTGGCGAGCGATGCACAAGGTCATCCTGCCGCAGGCGCTGCGCGTCGTCGTGCCGCCGCTGACCAGCAATTGCGCCTCGATCTTCAAGGATACCGCGCTGGCTTCCGTCGTCGCCATGCCGGATCTGCTGAAACAGGCGACCGATGCGCAGGCGCTCATGGCCAATCCCACGCCCCTCATCGGCGCCGCGCTCATCTACCTCGCCTTTCTGCTGCCGCTGGTGCGTCTCGTCAGCTATCTGGAAGAACGCGGCAAGAGGCAGCTCACGGCACGATGAGACATAAGCTCGGAAGATATGGCAATGAACACGCGCAATCCAGCCGATAACGGCTCCGGCTATTTCCTCTATCACTCGATCGGCATGTATCCGGGCAAGGCGGAGGCCATGGGCGCCGCCTTCTCGGAATTCGCGTCGAGCTGGGGCGCCTTCGACGACGGCCAGTGGATGCGCGCCCTTGGCGGACGTCAGAAGTTCATCGACCTGTGGTCTGCGGTGATCGGTGCCCCGTGCGGGACGCTGACCAGCGCGGAAAACGTTACCACCGCGCTCTACAGCCTGATCGGCGCGTTGCCGCAACGGCACCTTTCCGGCCGCAAGATACTGGTCGCGGCCGACTGTTTCCCCAGCCTGCACTTCCTGCTGGCCGGGCTGGCGCCGCGCCTCGGCTTCACACTGCACACGGTGCCGGTGCGCCCCGGCGAACACTGGGTGCGCGACGAGGACATGGTCGCGGCCTGGACGGAGGAGGTGGGGCTGGCGCTGCTCACATTCGTCACCTCGACGGCATCCCACCGCTGCGACCTCGACCGGCTCGTCGATCATGGCCGTCGCATGGGCAGCCTGGTCGGGGTCGACATCACGCAAGGCGTCGGCCTGCTGCCCTTCAAGGTCGACAAGCCTGACGTCGACTTCACCGTCTCGACCACGCTGAAATGGCTGTCCGGCACGCCCGGCGCCGGCATCCTCCATGTCGCGGCGCCGCTGCTCAAGGAATGCCGGCCAGAGTTGCGCGGCTGGTTCAGCCAGGAGAACATCTTCTCCTGGGATCTCGATGCCTTCGCCTATGCATCCGATGCCCGCCGCTTCGATCACGGTACGCCCTCGGTGCTCGCCTGTGTCGGGTCGGTGCCCGCGCTGGAATGGCATGCGACACAGGATCATGCCGAAATGCTGGCCCACAATCGTAGGCTGGGTGCGGCGCTTATCGAAGGAACCTCGGACACAGGCCTCACGCTGGCCAGCCCGCCCGACGAGCGGCAACGCGGCGGCAGCGTGATGCTCCAGTTGCCGGCTGATGCGGACGCCGCCGCCGTCGTCAACGGGCTGCGCGAGGCCGGGCTCTACACGGATTGCCGGGGCCGGATCCTGCGCCTGTCGCCGGGCCCGGTCACGACCCCCGAAGGTGTCGAGCGCCTGCTCGGACGGCTCTCCACGCTTATTTCCCGCTGATATCGGGCGAAAGACCAGTCTCTGCGCGGCACAGATCCTGCAACAGCGCCTGGGTGCCGGTGATATCGGCGATCATGTGCTCGCGGGCGGCGGCGCCGTCGCGCTGGCGCAATGCCGCGACGATGGCGTGGTGATGGTTGGCGAAGGGCTTGTGCAGCCCGGTTCCCATGCGCGGCGCTATGTAGGATGAAAGCATGCGCATATAGGGCCCGTAGCGCAGCCACAACGAATCGATGAGCTGGGCCAGCACCTGCGAGCGTGAGGCGCTGTAAATCCGGAAGTGGAAATCCCGGTTCCGCAGCAGCATGTCGTAGACATCGGCCTTGGTGCTTGCCGCCTCATGCTCGGCCATGCTCTGTTCGATGGCTTCCATCTCATGCGGCTGGACCGTTTCGGCGGCGAGTTGCGTTGCCAACCCCTCGATGGCCACCCGCGCCCGGCAGATGTCGTCAAGGCGCTCGACCGAAACCGTCGGCACGCAGGCCGAGCCGTTGGAGGCCATTTCCACCGCGTTCTCCGCGCCGAGGCGACGCAGCGCCTCGCGAACGGGCATGGGACTGGTCTGGAAGGATTTTGCCAGTGCCGCGATGGTCAGCGCCTGGCCGGGATCGAAACGGCCGGTGATCAGCGCATCCCGCAACTGAAGATAGACCCGGTCACCGATCGTGATGCGCGACGAAACCGGTCCAAGTGAATTGTCAAGCATGGCCTCTCGCATTCTCCCAATCGCCGCAACGGTGTCCGTTTAAGATCAATGGTCCCCTTTTGTCACCAAGGTTCCCTTCCACGGCTACAGGGAATTGAAGAAACCGCTCAGCCGGTTCATCGCTTCCTCGAGACGGTCGTGGTCCTGCGAGCCGAAACAGATGCGCAGGTGATGTTCTCCCAGCGGCCCGTAGAAGCTGCCCGCCTCGACAACGACATCGGTCTTCTCGAGGATGGCATCGGCGGCTTCCTGGGCCTTCAGCCCGGTTCCGCTGATATCCGGAAACGCATAGATCGTGCCTTCCGGACTGGGGCAGATCACGCCGGGCATCTGGTTGAGACGACTCACCACGAGGTCGCGCTTGCGTCTGTCGTCGTCCACCATGTCCTGAAGCACCTCGGCAGGACCGGTTATCGCGGCAATCGCGCCATGCTGGATGAAGGTGTTGACATGGGTGACCTCGGTGGCGGTGATCTTCATCAGCGCCGGGATCATCGACTTGTCCGCGGCGAGATAACCGAGCCGCCAGCCATCCATCGCATAGGCCTTGGTGAAGGCGAACATGCTGACCGTGCGCTCCTTCATGCCGGGCAGCGATGCGATACTGACATGCTCCGCGCCGTCGAACACGATCTGCTCGTAGACCTCGTCCGAAATGACCCAGAGATCGTGCTCGATAGCAAGATCGGCAACGATCTGAAGCTCCTCGCGGGAATAGACCCGCCCGGTCGGATTGGACGGGTTGACGAGCACGATCATGCGCGTGCGCGACGTGATCAGCGGCGTGATCAGGTCCTTGCGGATGCGGAATCCGGCCTTCTTGTCGAGCGGCGCCATCACCGGCTTCGCGCCCGCCATTTCGATCTTACCGAGATGCTGCGGATAGTAGGGCTCCAGCAGGATGGCCTCCTCCCCGTCGTCGAGCAGCGCCATGAAGGCCGCGAAGGAGGCCTGCGTCAGGCCATTGGTCACGAGGATTTCGGAAGCGCTGACGTCGATGCGATTGTAGTCGCGCACCTTGGCGGCGAGCACCTCGCGCAATTGCGGAATGCCCTGGAGATCGCTGTAGTGCACCTCTCCCGCCTGCAGCGCGCGGATCGTGGCCTGCTTGATGTGGTCGGGCGTGTCATGCACCGGCTGTCCCAATTCCAGATGAATGAGATCGCGACCTTCCTTGGCCATACCGGCGGCCTTGGCGAACATGCCATAGCTCTTCTTGGAAGTCTGCGTGATGCGTCGGGCGAATTTGGGCATTACTGATCCAGTCTGTTAAGAGCTTGCCGGAATCGGTTGGAAACCATGCTTGAAGTTGTGGGCGAGCTGACCCATCTTGTCCGCAGATAGTCCGGGTTCTAGGGTTGCCGCGGGCAGAGATGATACGCAGGAGATGCAGGCGGCATGTCGAACAGAGAGATGGACCGCCAGTTCTCGTTGGACGACGTGGAAAACCTGGACGCTCTCTTTGCACGGCGCTCGGCGGCCGCGGAAGCGGCACTGTCTGCCTTCGACGCCGAAAAGGGCATCCCCTATGAAGACGCGCCGGGCCGCAAGCTGAACATCTTCCCGCACGCAGGCAAGGGGCATCCGGCACCGGTTCAAATCTTCATCCATGGCGGCTTCTGGCGCTCGCTGGATGCCGATCTCTTCAGCTTCCTCGTGCCCGGCTTCGTGCCGTTCGGCGCGATGCTGGTGGTTGTCGACTATCCGCTCATGCCCGCATGCCGCATGGCGGACGTAGTGGACGCCTGCCGCATGGCGGTCGGCTGGACTTACAGGAACTGTGCCCAGTTCGGCGGCGATCCCGACCGCATCTTCATTTCCGGCAATTCGGCCGGCGGCCATCTGGTGGCCGAGCTTGCCGACCGCACGTGGCTCGACGGCTACGGACTGCCGCGCAACGTCATCAAGGGTACAACCGCGATCAGCGGCATCTTCGATCTGGACCCGGTCCGGCGCTCCTTCCAGAACGACGCGCTTCTCCTGACCGACGAAGAAATCCGCGCCTTCAGCCCGCTTTACAGGAAGCTCGATATTGCCGGCCCGTTGATCGTCACGGTCGGCGGCGAGGAAACGGTGGAATTCCTGAGGCAGTCGGCCGCCTTCGCGCAGCATGCGACAAGCTGCGGCGCGACCGTCTCGCATATGCCTGTGCCTCAAACCAACCATATCACCATTGTCCTCGATGCGCTGGCCGAGCCCGGCCATCAATTGAACCGCGCCGTGCGCACCCAGATGGGCCTCTAAAGCGTGTCGCGATCTTTCAGATTCGCTCCTTACGCTTTGAGTTGTTGTTCTTACGCATATCGTTGTCCCGAAACCGGTTCCCACTTTCGGGCGACATGCTTTGACCGTTTCGGGTCACCGGCGGCAAACGGCCGATGCCCCGGCTTTTCTTACTGGCCGATCTCACCGATCGTTGCCGTCACCCTTTCATTGTCCCACTTGTCGAGAGTGACCAGCTTGCCGTCCTTCACGCCCCAGATCAGGTAGGGGCCGACGACATCGCCGTTCTCGTCGAACTCGAGCGGGCCGGTGGCGCCGACATAGCGGATCGCCTTGCCTTCCGAGATAAGCTGCTTGGCCTTCTTGAAGCCTTCCACGCCGGGGAAGATCTGCTCGCCGTCGCCGCTCGTCACCTTGCGGACGTTGTCGCGGATCGCCGTGCCGGTCGCTTCGCCGGCCTGTTCCATGGCCAGCAACGCCATGGCGGCAGCATCATACATGGTGTGCAGGCCGGGGCCGTTGGGTTCGCTGCCGAATTTTTCCTGCCAATCGCTGTTGAAGGTGGTGACCGACTCGCCTTCGACCTGGGCGTTGTCGATGCCATAGGCTTCGGTCAGGTAATCCGCGCCCACCGCTTCCACGAATTCATCCGCCCGCAGCGCATTGCTGAAAACGAATTTCTGCGGGCCGCCGAAGGAAATCCATTCGCGGGTCACCGTCGCCCCGTCGGCGGGAAACGCGATCAGAACCAGCGCTTCCGGCTCGCCCTGGAGGGCAGCGTTCACTTCGGCGCGATAAGAAGCCTGCTCCTGATTGTAGGCGACCATGTTGGTCACCGTCATGCCCAGCGTTTCCGCATCCTTCCTGAAGCTGCCGGCGAGGCTGACGCCGTAGTCGGAGTTCACATGGATGATGGCGAGCTTCTTGTAACCGCGATCGGCCGCGATCTTGGCGAGCACGGCTGCCTGCGGACGATCGGTGGGCAGGGTCCGGAACCAGAAGCCCTTGGTGCCGCCTTCCCTGGCCAGGGCGGTGAAGGACGGCGCGCTGGAGCAGCACGAGATCTGGGTGACGTTGGCCGGTACGGTCACCGACGTGAGAATGGGCAGCGAGACGCCCGATTGAATGGCGCCGAGCAGCACCGGCACGCGCTCGATCTCGACCAGCGTCTTGGCCGCGTCGACACCCACATTGGGCGAGCCCTGATCGTCGCGCAGCACATATTTGACGGTGCAGCCATTGACGCCTCCGGCCTCGTTGAACTGGTCCACCGCCAGTTTTCCGGCGTCGCCGATGGCCGACCCGATGGAGGCCATGGAGCCGGTGATGGACAGGACCGATCCTACGACGACCTCGCAGGACTGTGCGTTCGCCACGGCTGCCGAGCCCATGAGCAGGCCCGCGCCTATGGCGGCGGATGCGATGAAATGTTTCATGCTATTTCCCCTTTCGACATTGGAGTGTTCAGCACTTCGCGGCCTTCTTTCTTGTCGTTCGCCAGTCGTTCCAAAGGCCCTGCATGAGGAAGACCGAAGGGGCGGCCCGCGCCAGGGCGCGCATAGGAACAGGAACCGGTTCCGAGACCGGCACCGGCAACTCGTCGGGCGCGGTTCCGGCAAGTGCATCGGCGAGGACCTCGCCGAACATCGTGGTCATCGCCACGCCCCTGCCGTTGCAGCCGGTGGCGCCGAGAAATCCCGGCCCCAGCCGGTATATGTGCGGCAGGAAATCCGTGGTCACCGCCGCCGTGCCGCGCCATACATTTTCCACCCGTGGCACAGATGCCAGGCGAAGCTCGCGCGCCAGCCGGCGAGCGATGCGCTGCCCCATGCGCGTCTCCGCGCCCCAGGGCACGATGGCCATGCCGCCGGAAATCAACCGGTTGTCGGCGTCCAGCCGGAAGGTGAAGATGTTGGAACGTGTGTCCGACACCGGCTCCCGGTTTGGCGAGAAGCGATCGGTGACGGCGCGGCAAAGCGGCTCCGTCGCGATCTGGTAGACCTGGAGCGGGATCACCTGGCGTGCCAGCCGGTGCGCCACGCCCTTGTCATCGGCATTGGTGCACAGCACCACCTTGCGGGCGCGGATTAGGCCGCTTGCGGTTTCGACGCGCCAGCCTCCGCCGGCCTCCGTCACCTCGGTGACGAGGGTTCCCTCGACGAGCAGCACGCCGGCTGCCTGCGCCAATCGGGCCAGACCCCAGGCATAGGCGAGCGGATTGATCATGCCACCGGAAGAATCCGCCAGCGCGCCATGATAGATGCCCATGCCCGTGCGGGCGGCCGTTTCCCCGGCATCCAGCCAGTGCACGGTATCCCTGAGCGCCTGCCAGTCGCGAACCCTCTGGCGGAGGGCAGTTGCCGTGGCGGCCGAATGTGCGGGCTGCAACCAGCCGTTCTGCTCCGCCTGGCGGCCGAGCCCTGCTTCCTCGGCCAGCGAGAACACGCGCTCCCCGCCGCGTCCGACAAGTTCGAGCAGCCCCCGGCCCTTGTCTGGTCCGAGCCGCGCCATGACCGAGGCAGGATCCGCCTTGGAAAAATTCGGAACCACGAAGCCGGCATTGCGGCCGCTGGCACCCCAGCCGATCTCGTGAGCCTCGACGAGCATGACCTCGACGCCGCGCCGGGCCAGATGAAGCGCCGCGCTAAGTCCCGTAAAGCCGCCGCCAATGACGACCACCTCCGCCTCGGCATTGCGGTCGAGCCGGCCAAGGACGGGCCTGCTTCCCGCGGTGCGACGCCATAAGGTGTCTGGAGGCCGCGCTTCCATCGCTATCTCGTGTGCCGCGAGACGGCCTGCGTCTCGCCGATCAGGCCGCGCGGGCGGAAGATCAGGGTCAACACGATCAGCAGTCCGATCAGGATGACCTGGATGGCGCCGCCCTGCGATTGATAGGCGACCGGCAGGAGGCGGCTGATGGCCAGCCCGCTCATCGTCCACAGGCCCCAAACGCCGGCCGCGCCCACGATCGCGCCCAGATTGTTGCCGCTGCCGCCGACGATCAGCATGGCCCAGATCTGGAAGGTGAGGATCGGCAGGAAGTCGAGCGGGCTTATGTAGCCGATAAAACCGACATAGAGCCCGCCGGCTAGCCCCATCAACGTGCAGCCGAGGATAAAGACCTGCAAACGGATCGCGGCCGGGTTCTTGCCGAGCGAGCGGGCCGCCACCTCGTCCTCGCGCACGGCCTTGAGCATACGTCCCCACGGAGAACGGACAGCGACTTCCAGCGCGAAGTAAATCGAGGCAGCGATGACGGCGACGACGCAGAGATAGAAGAGGTTGTAGCTGCCGGGCGACCCGAAGGTTTCGAACAGGGGCCTTGGAAGGCCGACCAGTCCCTGGGCCCCGCCCGTCAATGCCTCGAAGTTGAGCGCCACGAGCTGGATGCTTATGGCGATGCCGAAGGTGGCAATGGCAAGATATTCCTCGCGCAGCCGCAAGGTCGCCAGTCCGACAATGAGGGCGGCAAGGGCGGCGAACGCCATGCCGCCCAGCACGGCGACCGGGAACGGCAGGCCGAAGCCGCCGATGAGCTGGGCCCGGTCGGGACCGACCAGGATCGCCGTGCCATAGGCGCCGATGGCGAAGAAGCCCACTACCCCAGCATTGAACAGGCCCGTATATCCCCATTGCAGGTTGAGGCCCATCGTGACGATCGAATAGGTGAGCACGATGATCAGGAAGAAGACGATGTAGGCCGCGAACCCGCTCATTTCAGGCCTCCTACGGTTCCCGGGAAGATGCCTGTGGGGCGCACGTAGAGCACCAGAAGCAGGATGATGAAAGGCACGGCCATCTTGTAGCCGGTGGGCACGATGAGCACGGCGAAGGATTCGGCAAGGCCGACAATGAGCCCGCCGACCACCGCCCCGAAGACATTGCCCACGCCGCCGAGGATGACCGCCGCGAACAGCGGCAGGATGAGATGGAAGCCGATCTCGGGACGAAGCTGGACAGTGAGCCCATAAAGCACCCCGGCCACGGCGGCGAGCGAGGCGCCGATCACCCACGTCCAGCGCACCACCATGCGCGTATCCAGGCCATTGACCCGGGCCAGTTCGGGATTCTCGGCCAGGGCGCGCATGGCAAGGCCAAGGCGCGTCTTTTGCAGGAACAGGTGAAGGCCGATGACGATGGCCGCGGTAGTGACCAGGGTAAACATCTGGTCCGGCAGGATGCGCATGCCAGGCATCACCGGCACCGCGATCTGCAAGGTGCGCGAGTAATATTGCGCGGCACCGCCGAACAGCAGGAGGATCACCATGCGCATCAGAAGCGATACGCCGAAGGAACCGAAGACGAGTGTGAGATGGTTGGTCTGGTTGCGCAAGGGGCGGTAGACCAGCCAGTCGATGGCCAGCGCCAGCAGCGAGGTGAGCCCGGCGGCAACCAGGGTCGCCAGTATAAGCGGTATGCCGAACGAGAACGGCCCAATCGGCCCCAGGAACGCGCCGGTCAGCCCCAGCACGGCCAGCGCCATATAGGCTCCCCAGGTGACCAGTTCGGCATGGGCAAAATTGGCGAAACGCAGGATTCCCATGGTGAGGGTCAGGCCCACCGCACCGAGCGCGATGATCGAGCCGCTGAGGATTCCGTCGGCAAGAGCTTGCAGCATCAGCGTTTGCGCCCCCCCGCGCCAAGATAGATGGATGCGACTTCCGGATTTTCGACGATCTCCCGCGAAGGCCCGTCGATCCGGTTGCGACCTTCGGCAAAGACATAGGTACGGTGCGAAATGGCGAGCGCGGCCTTGGCGTTCTGCTCGACCATGAGAATCGCCACGCCGGTCTCCACCAGCAGTTTCAGGCGCTGGAACACTTCCGACACCATCAGCGGCGAGAGCCCCGCGCTCGGCTCGTCCAGCATGACCAGCCGCGGCTCGGTGAGCAGCGCGCGCGCCACGGCCAGCATCTGGCGCTGGCCGCCCGACAGAACGCGCGCCTTCTTGTGACGATAGTCCTTCAGCACCGGAAAGCTCTCATAGGCGCGTTCCACCCGGCGCAACGCGTGCGCCTTGGGCAGGGAGGATGCGCCGACCGCCAGGTTCTCGTTGATCGTCAGCGTGGTGAACACATTGCTGGTCTGCGGCACATAGGCGATCGAGGCGCCGGCAAGCGCGTGGGTGGGAAACCGCGTGATGTCGCGGCCGGCCAGTGAAACGTGGCCGGAAGACACCGGCACGATGCCCGCTATCGCCTTGATGAGGGTCGATTTGCCGGCGCCGTTCGGGCCGATGATGGTCACCATCTCGGCTTCGCCCACATCGAGCGAGATGCCATGGATGATGGGCAGGTCCGGACGATAGCCGGCGACCACGCGATCGACCTGGAGCAAGGGCACACTCATTCGACCGCGCCCCCGAGATAGGCTTCGATCACCTGCGGGGCGGCGGTGACGCTGTCGGGCGTGCCGCGCGCAATCACCTTGCCGGTCGCCATGACGACGACCTCGTCGCAAAGCGACATGACGAAATCCATGTTGTGCTCGATGATGAGGAAGGTCAGGCCCCGCCGGTTGAGCTCGACGATCCGGTCCACGATCGTATCCAGCAAGGCTGGATTGACGCCGGCGCCGGGCTCGTCCAGCAGAATGATCCTGGGATCGGCCATCAGCACGCGGGCCAGCTCGACAAGTTTTTGCTGGCCGCCCGATATGGCGCCCGCAAGCTGCCGTTCGACCGGTGACAGGCCGCAGAATTCGATGATCGCCCGCGCCCGCTCGAAGATTTCCTTCTCCTGGCGCGCGACGAGACCGGGCCTCAGCCACGTGTTCCAGAAGCGCTCCCCATGCTGGCCGGAAGGCGCAAGCATGACATTCTCGAGCACGGTCATGCGGGCAAACGGCCGCGGAATCTGAAAGGTGCGCGCCAGGCCCTTCTCGAAGACCTTGTAGGAGGGAAAGCTATCGATGCGGGTGCCGTCGAGCAGCACCTCGCCCGCATCGATGGGAATGTCACCGGCAATGGCGTTGAAGAGCGTCGTCTTGCCGGCACCGTTGGGGCCGATCAGGCCGGTGATGCGGCCCGGTTCCACCGTGAAGCTCACCCCGTCGACGGCCCGGTTGGCGCCGAAGAGCTTCTCCACACGCTTGACTTCCAGTCGCCCGGCCGTGCCTGCGCACACGCTCCGGTCCGGCAGCGGACTTGCGCCCATTCTGCGTTCCCCTTGTTTATTGACCATGGAGGATAGGTGTGATCATATGATCAAGTCAATATTGCTTTGAGGTTAAAGTTTATGTCGTCGCCAAAACGCTGGACCGTGAATTCAGGCTCGAAATTCGAGGAAATGGCCGGCTATTCGCGCGCGGTGGTCGACGGCGAATGGGTCTTCGTATCGGGTACGGCCGGCTATAATTTCGAGGATGGCAGCATTTCCGACGACGCCGCCGAGCAGACTCGGCAATCGCTGCGCACCATCGCGCAGGCGCTGGAAAAGGCCGGCGCGACACTGGCCGACATCGTGCGGGTGCGGGTTTTCGTGGCCGATCGCGCCGATGTGATGGATGTCTCGCGCGTGCTGGGCCAGACGTTCTCGGACCCTCGTCCCACCAATACCACCATCGTTTGCGGCTTTGCTGAAGAAGCGATGAAGGTCGAGCTTGAAGTCACCGCGCTGAAGCGCCGCTAAGCCAGGCTGCGCAGCACCCCTATGCCTTCCCGGGCACCCTGGCCCTCCAGCCGTCATTCGTGAAAAATGGATGATCGGGAAAACGGCCTGACATTCGCAGCGCCTTGTGGCACGGAGAAAGCCTGCATGGAGGAGTTGCAGGGGCAATGCCCATTCGACAGGTGACGGCCGCATTCACAACCCTGCCCTGGGCAAGAGCGCGGCTCGGCGCCCTTGCCCTGCTGCTTGCCGGGCACATTACCTGCCTTGCCGATGAGCCGGTGTTGTTCGATGCCGAGACAGGGCTGCGCATCGACCATTATCGCGCCCCGCTTCCCGCCGCCATAGAAGGCGCTAAGACGGTAGATCTGGAGGATGTCGAGAAGCTGGCCGCGCAGGGCGCGGTGCTGATCGACGTGCATCCGGCCAAGCTGCCGCTGGAGCCCCTGCACGAATTGTGGCCGGCAGCCGAGACCCGCGCGATCATTCCGGGCGCCGTCTGGCTGCCGGAGGTGGGGCGCGGGCGCCCCGACCCGGCGTTCCTTTCCTATTTCGAAACCGCGCTGGCCGAACTCACCCGTCAGGACCGGGAACGTGCCATCGTCCTGTTTTGCGAGACGGATTGCTGGATGAGCTGGAACGCCGTCCACCGGGCGCTGCGGCTGGGCTATCGGTCGGTCCACTGGTTCCCGGCCGGCATCGATGCTTGGACAAAGGCCGGCCGCGCGCTTCGTTCCGCGGAGCCTTACCGGCTTTCGGACCAGGCATCGGCGCCAGAAGAGTGAACTGAGGCACTGCTTCGAAGTCGATGTGATTTCAGGGAGTGGACGGCTGGATCGGGATCCGGCCGCCACGCCACATCGGCCGGACTAGGCGGATAGCTGGATCACGCCCCGCCTGATCTGGTCTTCCTCGATGGATTCGAACAGGGCGCGGAAGTTGCCCTCGCCAAACCCCTCGTCGCCCTTGCGCTGGATGAACTCGAAGAAGATCGGCCCGATGACGGTCCTGGAGAAGATCTGCAGCAGGATTTTCGTCATGCCGCCGTTCACCACGCCCTCGCCATCGATGAGGATGCCGTGCGTCTTCATGCGCTCAATCGGCTCATCATGGCCGTTCACGCGGTCGTGCGACATCTCGTAATAGGTGTCGGGCGGGCCCGGCATGAATTTCAGCCCGTTGCCTGCCAGACGGTCGGTGGCGTCATAGATGTTTTCCGTGCCGACGGCGATGTGCTGGATGCCTTCGCCCTTGTACTTCTTCAGGTACTCGGCGATCTGGCTGGTATCGTCCTTGGACTCGTTCAGCGGAATGCGGATCTTGCCGCAGGGCGAGGTGATCGCCCGCGAGACGAGCCCGGTGATGCGCCCGTCGATATCGAAGAAATGGATCTGCCGGAAGCCGAACAGCTCCCGGTAGAAGTCCCACCACTTGTCCATATTGCCGCGATAAACGTTATGGGTGAGGTGGTCGAGATAATAGAAACCGACGCCTTCGGGCTTCGGATCGCGCTCGCCCAGCCATTCAAACTCGGCATCATAGGCCGAGCCCTTGGCGCCATATGCCTCGATGAAATAGAGCAGCGAGCCACCGATGCCGACGACGGCCGGCACGTCGAGCGTCTTGTCGTCGCCTTCATAAGGCGTCGCGCCCCTGGCAACGGCATGGTCGAAGGCATGCTTCGCATCGACCACCCGCCACGCCATCGACGGCGCGCAAGGGCCGTGCTCCTCGACGAAGCGCATGGCGTGGGAGCCCGGTTCGGCATTGACCACATAATTGATGTCGCCCTGGCGCCAGACCGTGATGTTCTTCGCCTTGTGGCGGGCTACGGGCACGTAGCCCATGCGGGTGAACAGTTCAGAGAGCTTTTCCGGCTCGGGATGCGCGAATTCGACGAACTCGAAACCGTCGGTGCCGGCCGGATTGTCGGCGCTGATCTTGGCCGGAGGCGCATCGTGCGGAAACGGGCCCATGGTCTATCCTCCCAGGGAATTGAAATCGCGCACATATTGCGCCTGTTTCGATGCAATGTTCTTGCAATCAGGGCCCATTTCAGCCGAATTATGCGTGAACCATGCACGGATAAGGAATATCATGCAGTGAACGACATGCTGGACCAGTTCGATCTCAAGATTCTGCGCGAATTGCAGCGCGACGGTCGGCTGACCAACAACGAGTTGTCGGAACGGATCGCCCTGTCGGCCTCGCAATGCTCGCGCCGTCGGGCGCGGCTGGAAGCGGAAGGCTTCATCAAGGGCTATCAGGCCATGCTCGACCGCGAGCGGCTGGGGCTGGACCTGCTGGTGGTGATTTCGGTGACGCTCGCCAATCACAACCGCGACAACGCCCAGCGCTTCGCCCGTCTGGTCAACGACCTGCCCGAGGTGCTGGAAGCCTACTCGCTGACCGGCGAGATGGATTATCACCTCAAGGTGGTGGTGCGGGGGCTTTCGGACCTGTCGCGCTTCGTCAACGAGGTGCTGCTGCCACATGATGCCGTGCAGCATGTGAAATCCGCCATCGTCCTCACTACGCTGAAGCAGGCCGGGCCTTTGCCGATAGGCTAAAGCATGTCGCCCGAAAGTGGGGACCGGTTTCGGGAGAACGACATGCGTAAAAACAATAACTTAAAGCGCAAGGAGCGAATCCGAAAGATCGCGATGCGCTTTAGGATGGCGGAGCGTGGCCGCCCTCCCGGCCGGTAAGTCTCGTGAGGGCCCTACGCCTGCTGTCTGTTCACCAGTGCCCGTTCCACCTCTGAAAGTCCGGCCTCGATACGCTCGATGGCGCCGGCGCCGAGCAGGCGGTCGAGATTGGCCTGATAGGCGCGCGCGAGGTCCGCGACCTCGCGATAGGCCTTGTAGCCCTGCGGTGTCAGTTCGAGATGCTCGACCCGGCGATCGGCTTCGTTGGTCCGTCGCTTCAGCCAGCGCCTTACCTCCAGCGTCCGCACGGCACGGCTGACCTTGGTCTTGTGCATACTGGAATGCGCGCCGATCTCGGTCGCCGTCATGCAGCCGACACTGCCGAGCGCGGCCAGCGCCCGCCATTCGGGCCGTGTCATCTGGAACCGCTGCCTGTATTCGCGCGCGAAACTTTGGCTGACCGCCTCGGTCACCCGGTTCAGCCGATAGGGAAGAAAGCTCTCCAGATCGAACGGCTCGGCCATCGCTTTCCTTTGATAGTTACAAAATAGATGGTTACATTTGCAACCATATCATGAATTCACGGCATCAGGGAGGTACAGGCCGATGCTGGACAAAACCACGAAACAGGCGACGCTCGTCAACGCGACCGGCTACATGCCGGGCTTCGGCAATGACTTCGAGACCGAGGCGCTGCCGGGCGCCTTGCCGCAGGGCCAGAACAGCCCGCAAAAATGCAATTACGGCCTCTATGCCGAGCAATTGTCGGGCTCGCCCTTCACCGCGCCGCGCGGCACCAACGAGCGCTCCTGGCTCTATCGCATCCGGCCGAGCGTTCGCCATACACGGCGCTTTTCCAATGCCGCCTATCCGCACTGGAAGACCGCGCCCTGCCTGGACGACCATTCGCTGCCGCTTGGCCAGTTGCGCTGGAACCCGCTGCCGGAACCGAAGGAGAAGCTGAATTTCCTGCACGGCATCCGCACCATGACGACGGCGGGCGACGTGCTGACCCAGACCGGCATGGCAGCGCACGCCTATCTCTTCAACGACGACATGGTGGACGACTATTTCTTCAATGCCGATGGGGAGTTGCTGATCGTGCCGCAGGTCGGCGCAATCCGCGTCTTCACCGAAATGGGCGTCATCGATGTCGCGCCGCTGGAAATCTGCCTCGTGCCGCGCGGCATGATGTTCAAGGTGTCGCGGCTGGGCGACGACGCCTTCTGCCGCGGCTATGTCTGCGAGAACTACGGCGCCAAGTTCACGCTGCCGGATCGCGGGCCGATCGGCGCCAATTGCCTTGCCAACCCACGCGACTTCAAGACGCCGGTGGCCGCCTTCGAAGACAAGGAAACGCCCTGTCGCGTACACGTCAAATGGTGCGGCAAGTTCTACGTCACCGAAATCGGGCATTCGCCGCTGGATGTGGTGGCCTGGCACGGCAATTATGCGCCGTTCAAATACGACCTCAGCACCTATTCGCCGGTCGGCGCCATTCTCTTCGACCATCCCGATCCGTCGATCTTCACGGTGTTGACGGCGCCTTCGGGCGAGGAAGGCGCCAATGTCGATTTCGTCATCTTCCCGCCGCGCTGGCTGGTGGCGGAGCACAGTTTCCGCCCGCCCTGGTATCACCGCAACATCATGAGCGAGTTCATGGGCCTGATCCACGGCCAGTACGACGCCAAGGAAGAAGGCTTCGTGCCCGGCGGCATGAGCCTGCACAACATGATGCTGCCGCACGGGCCCGACGCCATGGGTTTTGAAAAGGCTTCAAATGTGGAGTTGAAGCCGGTCAAGCTCGACCATACCATGGCCTTCATGTTCGAGACCCGGTTTCCCCAGCAATTGACCCGCTTCGCCGCCGAACTGGAGACGCTGCAGGACAATTACATCGAATGCTGGGACGGGCTGGAGCGCAAGTTCGACGGCACTCCAGGCATCAAATGAAGGCGAAAGGGCAGGCATGAAGCTGGCGACACTGAAGGACTCCACTCGCGACGGCCGCCTGGTCGTCGTTTCGAAGGATCTCACCCGCTGTTCGGAGGTGGGTCACATCGCCCGCACATTGCAGGTCGCGCTCGACGACTGGAGGCATGTCGGGCCACGCCTTGCCGGTGTTGCCGAAGGCCTCGAAACCGGGGCGCAGCCCGCCATGCGCTTCCATGAGCATGAGGCGACCTCGCCTTTGCCACGTGCCTTCCAGTGGGCGGATGGCTCGGCCTATGTGAACCATGTCGAGCTGGTGCGAAAGGCGCGCGGCGTGGAAATGCCGGCCAGCTTCTGGACCGATCCCCTCATCTATCAGGGCGGTTCGGACAGCTTTCTTGCCCCCCGCGATCCGATCCTGATGGCCGACGAGGCCTGGGGCATCGATTTCGAGGGCGAGGTGGCGGTAATCGTCGATGACGTGCCGATGGGCGCCTCGGCGGCAGAGGCGCGGGAAGCCATCCGCCTCGTCATGCTGGCCAACGACGTGTCGCTGCGCGGCCTCATCCCGGACGAGCTTGCCAAGGGGTTCGGCTTCTTCCAGTCCAAGCCCTCCACGGCGTTTTCGCCCGTTGCCGTCACGCCCGACGAGCTGGGCGATGCCTGGGACGGCGGCCGGCTTCACCTGCCGCTGCTGGTTTCACTCAACGGGCAACCCTTCGGCCGCGCCAATGCCGGCATCGACATGACCTTCGATTTCGGCCAGCTCGTTGCCCACGCGGCGAAAACCCGGCCTCTGGTCGCGGGGTCCATAATCGGCTCGGGCACGGTGTCGAACAAGCTGGACGGCGGCCCCGGCAAGCCGGTGGCCGAAGGCGGCGCCGGCTATTCCTGCATTGCCGAAATGCGCATGGTGGAAACCATCGCAAAGGGAGTGGCCGCAACGCCGTTCCTGAAATTCGGCGACAGCGTGCGCATCGAGATGCAGGATCAGGCCGGCCACTCGATCTTCGGCGCCATCGAGCAGACCGTGGCCAGATACGACCGCGCATGAGGTTAATGTCGTACCGGCCGGCCTATGGGAGATTGGCAGTGCAGTTCACCGATATTGACGGCGTGACGCTGCACTTTGCGCATCGGCCCGTGGCGGGCCGCCGTCATCTGGTCTTCATCAATGCGCTGGGCACGGATTTCCGCATCTGGAATGCCGTGACCAAGGTGCTGGGCGACGATGTTTCGACGCTCGTCTATGACAAGCGCGGGCACGGCCTCTCCGATCTCGGCACCACGCCCTATTCGATCGAGGATCATGTCGACGACCTTGCCGGGCTGATCGACCGCCTCGGCATCGAGGATGTGGCGCTGTGCGGCCTGTCGGTCGGCGGCCTCGTTGCCCAAGGGCTGTATGCGCGCCGCCCGGAACTGGTGAGCGGGCTGGCGCTGTGCGACACCGCGCACAAGATCGGCACGCAAGAAAGCTGGAATGCCCGCATCGCCACGGTGAAGAAGGACGGCATCGAGGCCATCGCCGACGCGGTGATGAAGGCCTGGTTCACACCGGGCTTCCACGCGCAACGCACCAATGAACTGGCCGGCTGCCGCAACATGCTGGTGCGGCAGAACGTGGATGGCTACATCGCGACCTGTGTCGCCCTGCGCGAGGCCGATTATACGGGTGTGGCGGCTTCCATTGCCGTGCCCACGCTATGCGTCGCCGGCGATCAGGACGGTTCGACGCCTCCCGATCTGGTCCGCAGCCTGGCCGATCTCATCGCAGGCTCGCGCTTCGAGGTCATTGCCGATGCCGGGCATATCCCCTGTATCGAACGGCCCGAGGCGCTGGCAGCGCTGCTGCACGCCTTCCTTGCCGATCTGCCGGCCGGAAACTGAACATCACCGGCCCCTGGATTGCGTGCAGAGCCAAACGCCCTCTCACGCCTCCTTGCATGAAAGTGGCGGAGGAGAGTGGGAGTCGAACCCACCTGAGACCGGCTCGCAGCCCCACCCGGATTTGAAGTCCGGACATGCCACCAGGCATGCTTCCCCTCCCCGATACTGATTTTATTTGACTTTCAACGGCGCCGCAGATCCCCTCCCCTTCAATTGCTACCCTTTTCCTTCGATCTTTCCAACCGGCTGCCAATCATATCATCAATTTGCGCGGGGGCATCGGTCGGCACTCCCATCAAGGCTGTTTTTCTTATTCGTCAAGGGGTTAGAAAAATGGAATGCCGAAAGTCTTCAATTTTTCAGATGTGAAGAACTAGATACTGTCCCACCTTGGGTGCAAGATTCGATCGGTGAGGTCACCGACTGACCTGCAGGATTCTTGCGAGGAAATTGTTGCGGCGGCAATATGGTGTGGTTCGCCTGAGACCGTTAGCTTCGCGCCGTCGAATTAGCCGCTTACCCGATGTCGAAGCGGTCTCACAAGCTGACCGTCTATCTTCCTTTTTTACGCGGTCAGCGGCAGCACCCCACATCGATAGGTCAAGTTTGGAAAAGTCTGATTTGTCCTTAAGCGCTGGCAACGAAACGCAAGTTCATTCCGAATATCGTCCGCACATTCGGCGCAAGCATCACGCTGCCACTGCGATTCTCCAGTGCCGCACCTTGCGAAAGGAACGGCGCCATGCCGCACCATGGCTCAACGCAGAGGAACGGGACTCCCGGCTTCTGCCAAAGTGCGAATGCCGGCAGGTTCGACGTCGACATTTCAACACGCGACATCCCACCCACAAATGTGATTTCCGCACCCGCGCCCTCGGGAAACACCATGGCCCCTGCCTCGAAATGAGCCGGGGTCACGGCGAGCATCCCCTCCTCGAAGGGAGATGCAAGCAGCTTCTCATCGATTAGGCCGGCAACGTCGTGACGCAGCATCTGTGGCGAACCACCATTGGCAAGCCTGACATGATGCGCCTCACCCCCGGCACCTGGCAGCGGCCATCTGAAGCCCGGATGAAAGCCGAACTGGAACGGCATATCGCTTGTTCCGCTGTTTTCGACGCTCACCCGGCAGGACAGACGGTCAGCATCGATACGATAGGTAACGCCCAGCCTAAACCGGAAGGGAAAGGATGCCAGCGTCGTTTCATCCGGCAGAAGCTCAAGCCGGATCAGCGAGGTGCCGGCATCGACCACGCGAAACGTGCTGTTTCGGGCGAACCCATGCGCAGGCATGGGATAAGAGATGCCCCCGATCGTCACCTCGCCATGCGGATTCTGGCCGACCACCGGAAAGAGCAAAGGCGATCTGCCCGCCCACCATGCGGGGTCGCCGTTCCAGAGCCATTCCTGGCTATCAGCACGCGTTCTGACCGATTGCAATTCGGCTCCCTTTTCCGCGACTTCCACCCGCAGGAACCCGTTTTCGAGAACGTGCATCGCGGTCAGCCCTTCGCCAGTTTCTCGCAGGACGCGTCGTAGGCGGCGATGACGGCACGCGCCTTGAGGCGCACGGCCGCAGCATCGTCGCCGGGGCGGTAAAAGGTGCTTCCTATTCCGAAAGCACGCACGCCTGCCTTCATATAGTCCTCTAGGTTGGCCGCGCTGACTCCCCCCACAGCGGCGACCAGCGTGTCCTTCGGCAGAACGACCCGGATGCCCGCAATGCCCGAAGGGCCGAGGATGTCGGCCGGAAAGAACTTCAGGCCGGAAGCGCCCGCGTCGAGCGCATCCAGCGCCTCGGTCGGTGTCAGCACGCCCGGCATGGCAACCATTCCAAGTTCCACGGCGCGCGCGATCACCCGGGGGCGCATGTTCGGGCTGACGAACAGGCGGCCGCCAGCGGCATGAACCTCCTCCACGTCACGGACGGTGAGCATGGTGCCACCGCCGACGAGTATCTCGTCGCCGAAGGCCCGCGCAAGGTTGTGTATCGAGGCAAGCGGATCAGGCGAGTTCAGCGGCACCTCGATCGCCTCGAGGCCTTCCACGATCAGCGCCGCCGCGATCGCCTCCACCTCGTCAGGCCGCACACCACGAAGGATAGCCACCAGATCACGCTGCATGCGCGGCCATTCCACTGCCGTCATTCTTCGGTTCCTTTCAGGAAAGCAGACAGCCGGGATTCATGATCCCCGCCGGATCGATTGCGGCCTTGATGCGCCGCATGAGCAGGAGTTCCGCCGGATCGGCCCGCTTCGCCAGCTCTTCGGTAAGCTTGCGGCCAATGCCATGCTCGGCGCTGAAGCTACCGCCCAGCGCATCCGCGCAATCATTGACAATGCGCCGCACAGCAAGTGTCGTCGCCGCCGGATCGCGCATGGCCTGCCAGTCGGCAGTGTCGAAATGCGTGCCGAAATGGATGTTGCCATCCCCCATATGGCTGACCACCATCGTCGTAGCCCGCGCAAACACGTTGCGGACGGCATTCGAAGCATTTTCCAGAAAAGCCGGCACGCTGGCCACCGGGACAGAAATATCCGCCGAAAGCACCACGCCGCTGCTGCGGTTCGCCTCGGCCGTGCCGTGGCGCAACGCCCAGTATGCGGCCCGCTGGCTATCGCTCGTGGCCGGGATGGCGTCCAGAAGCTCGCCCCCGGAAAGGGCCTCGCCCACCGTGTCGAACAGCAAGGCCTCGAGCGAGCCGGCCTCCGTCATGTCGGCCAGTTCGACCAGGAGATGCCAGGGCGCCTCGACCGGCACGCGCAGCTTCGGCTGGCAGGCGACGACTGCGACAAGCTGGGCGGCATTGAGCAGCTCGAATGTGGTAAGCCGCTCTCCACAGGTCGCCCGAAGCCGGTTCAGAACCGCCAGCGCCGAGGCCGGGCTGTCGAGCGCCAGCCATGCGGTTGCGTGAACCCTGGAAGGCGGATGCAGTTTCAGCACCGCGCCCGTGACGATGCCGAGCGTTCCTTCCGCCCCTATGAAGAGCTGGCGCAGGTCGTAGCCGGTATTGTCCTTGCGCAGGCCCTTCATGCCGTTCCAGACCGTACCGTCGGGCAGGACCACTTCGAGGCCGAGCACATTCTCGCGCGTGGAGCCATAGCGCAGCACATTGGTGCCGCCGGCATTGGTGCTGACGACGCCCCCGATCTGGCACGATCCCTCGGCACCGAGGCTGACCGGAAAGAGGCGCTGGTGAGCTTCGGCGGCCGCGTGCACATCGGCCAGAATGCAGCCCGCATCCACACTGATCGTGAAATTGGCCACGTCGATATCGCGGATGCGCCGCATTCTTGCCAGGGAAACGATGACGGGCAGACGATCTCCCGCCGTTGAGGCCGGAGAGGCCGCGCCGGTCAGGCCGGTGTTGCCACCTTGCGGTATTACGCCATGCCCCGCCGCCGCGCAGGCCGACACGATGGCCGAGACCTCGGCAGTGTCGCGTGGCAGGGCAATGCAGAGCGCCTGGCCCTGCTGCCGTCCCCACCAGTCCTGCACGTACCCGGCCATGTCGGTGCCGGTGAGCACGCCGTCGCGCGGCAGGATCGAGCCAAGCAGGGTCAACAGGTCCATCAATATCCACCCGTCAAGAAGATCGCTTCGCCGGTCATGAAGCTGCATGCATCGGAAGCAAGGAAGATTGCAGCGCCCACCATCTCTGCCGGCTGCCCGGCCCGACCCATCCAGTTGAGTCTGCGGGTATATTGCGCCCATCCTTCGGGGTCGTTATCGCGGCGATGCGCGTTCCGGTCCGTATCGATCAGGCCCGGCGCCAGCGTGTTGAGAAGGACATTGCTTCGCGCATAGTCACGCGCCTGGCTCTGGATCAGGTTGTGCTGCGCGGCCTTGGTGGCGGCATAGGCGGTCACGACGCCCTTCGGCCTGAGCTGGTTGACCGATCCGATAGAAACCACCCGCCCCCAGCCGCGGGCTGCCATCAGCGGCAGTACGGTTTGCAGCATGTCCACCGTGGAGCCGAGATTCACGGCGAGCTGGAAGGAGAGATCGGCAGCCGTCAGATCGGCAAGGCCGGCGTTAATCTGCGCGCTCGCATTGATCACCAGTATGTCCACCGGGGCCAGTGCTTCCGCCTGCAGGATGAGCTTGCGCCCTGCCTCGGGCGCAGCCAGATCACACACCAGCTCGTCTGCGACGCCGCCCGCGACCTCGATGCGCGCGTGTACGGCCTTTGTGCCCGCATCGGTCGTGCCGTGCAGTATCACCCGCGCCCCGGCGCCGGCCAGGCCCTCTGCGATTGCCGCACCGATGCCCCGGCTCGAACCCGTGACCAGCGCGGTGCGGCCATGGAGGCCGAACACAGTTTCAAGGTTCATGTCTCATCCCTGAAAAAGCTCTGTCGGCGCGCCGGCGACGCCCGGCCGGCATGCGAATAGCCCGCCTGAAAGCGGGGCATCCGCAAGCGTCGACGCCGGCAGGCGCGTGCGCGCGCTGGTGATGAACAGCGTCCCCAGATCGTCGCCACCGAAGGAAACGCTGGTCGGACGGGGAACCGGCAGTTCGATGACCTGGTCCAAATTGCCGTCGGGAAGATAGCGGCGCACGCACCAGCCATCCCAGATCGCGCACCAGACCCCGCCCTCGGCATCGACGGAAAGGCCATCGGGCCGTCCGTCGGCCACAGCGACACGGGCAAACTCACGCCGCGCGCCCAGTGCGCCCGTATCGGGGTCGAAGTCATAGGCATGGATCAGTCCCGGAACCGTGTCTACGAAGTAGAGGGTGCGCCCGTCGGGACTCCAGCCGAGGCCGTTGGAGACGATGATGCCGCCTTCCTTGCGCTCGAAAGCGCCCTGCGCATCAATACGATAGAGGGCGCCCGTGGGCTTCGATGCGTCGATGCGCATCGAGCCGATCCATATAGCGCCGTCGGGCCCGCGCTTGGCATCGTTGAGCCGGTTGTCGGGAATGCCGGACTCGGGACTGGAGAAAGGAGCCAGCACGCCGCTGGAAAAATCGAGCCACTCGACCCCGTCCTGCGAGGCGACGAGCAGGCGCCCGCCCTCGACCGGGATGATCGCGCTGACGAGCTTGCCGGTCTCGCAGCTTTCGTTCCGGCCGGTGCGGGGATCGAAACGGTAGACGGCCGGATGGAGGATATCGACCCAGTAGAGCAGGCGCTCCTGCGGGTGCCAGACCGGGCTCTCCCCGAGCTGCGCGCCCCATGGCAGGACGCAGGTGAGTTCGGCCATCTGTCTGCCTGTCCTGGTGCGGGGCCGCGGCCGCGAGGTGATCGCCACGGCGCCCGCCGCGCCGGTGATGCGCCGCGCCGCGCCGATAAGCTCGCGGCCAGCAGGATGAATGTTGGAAGCGTCGAGCCGCGACGAGGGTCCAAGCACGACGAGCGCCCCGATGGGCGTGTTGTCGCGCCCCATCACGGGTGCCGCGACCGAATTCACGCCGGCCAGATGCTCCTCGTAGGACACCGAATAACCACGCGCACGCGTCAGGGTCAGATCCGCCTGAAGCGTTTCCGGTGTGGTCAGCGTCTGGCGCGTGAAGCCGTCGAGCGTCAGCCGCTCCATGAGCGCCCGGCCCATAGCCGGGTCCTGAAAGGCCAGCAATGCCTTGCCGCCGGCGGTGCAATGTATCGGGACGCGGCGACCTACCTCCACACGCACGGCAAGGCCGTCATCCGACCGTTCGGCCAGATATTGCACCATGGTGCCGTCGAGCCTGCACAGTGCGGCCGTCTCGCCAAGCTCGGCCGCCAGCCTCTGAAGTTCGGGCAGGGCGGCCGATACGAGGTCGAAACTGTCCCAGACCCTGTGCGACATCTCGAGAAAGCGCTGGCCCAGAACATAGGTGCCGGAAGCCTCGTCCTGTCGCACGAGCCCGTAGGCGATCAGGGTCCTCAAAATCCGCGCGAAGGTCGGCTTGGGCAGGCCCGAGGCCTTCACAAGTTCCGCGAAGCGCAATGGCTCGGGCGCATCGGCCACCATGTCCAGAAGGGTCAGCCCCTTGGAGAGTGCGGCCGTTCCCCCCGGGGTCTCGGGTTTCATCCCCGGCTCTCCCCTTGGAGACGCCGGCGTCTTGCGGCGGAGGCCTCGTCCAGCATTCGCTTCATCGTCCATTCCGGTCTGAACCCCAGGGTGCTTCTGATACGCTCGTTGGAGGTATGGTAATAGACGCCCGGACCGGGAAGATCGACCGTCACGACGGGCATGCCCGTCAGTTCGGCCATCTGCGGTACGACCTCGGCGAAATCGACCGGAGCGTCCGAGCCGACGTTGAAGATGCCGCCAGCCGCCGCCGGATGGTCGAGCGCCAGAAGCACGCCCGCCACCATGTCGCGCGTGTCGGTAATATGCATGCGAAAGGGCCTGCCGTCCTGATTGCGCGCCAGCACATGGGCCGGCTCACCAATGTCGGCGGCGCGCAGGATGTCGGCCACGACCGTGTTTCCGAAGCTTTCCTGCTGCCTTATGCGCGGGCGCAGAAAGAAGCGCGGACCAGAGAAGAAACTGTCCCCGTCGAGGAGTTCCGCCGCATCCTGCGTATGGGCAAACCGCAGGATCACCGTTTCCATCCGGCCCGCGCGCTGGTGAAACCGCACCAGTTCCTCGCCAAGCAGCTTGGTCAGCCCGTAGGGCGTCGTGGGAAGCAGTGGATGCTCCTCGGTGACCGGCAGGAACTGCGGGTTGTTCTCGGGATAAACCTCGCCCGAGGAGGCAAACACGAAGCGGCGCACGCCGGCTTCCGAAGCCGCGTCGAGCAGCAATCGGGTGCCGTCGACATTGGCGGCGAACATGCGTTCGCGATCACCAGGCGCCCATGACATGAAGGCGCCGAGATGCAGCACGTCGGTGATGCCCGCCATCGCTCCCGCGGCGGCTCCGGCATCGTCCAGAGAACCGATGATCTCGTCCTCCAGCCCTGAACCGCGCAAATCGAAACCGCGTATCGCCCGACCTTGTGCTTTCAGCGCAGCCGCAACCGCACGGCCAACCCGCCCGGCAGATCCAGTAACAAGAATCACAGTCTTTGCTCCGTCTCAGCATTGAACAGATACAGGCGCTCCGGGTCGAAGCCGAGGACCAGGTCCTCGTCCTTCGAGAGAGAACCCGAATGCGAAACCCTCGCGATCAGGCCCTTGGACCTGCCTTCGTCTCCTTCGTTCAGCCGCGCACCCTCGGCATCGAAATAGACGTATTTTTCCGAGCCGAGGCTTTCCACCAGAGTGGGCCGCACGGGGAAGGTGACGGGAGCCTCGCCGAGCAGCAGATGCTCGGGCCTCAGGCCCACCACGACCCGCCCTTCATGCGCCGTCGCTCCGAGCATGGTCACCTCGCGGCCGAACAGCGTAAGCCGGCCGCCCTTCAGCTCCGCGTTGAGAAAGTTCATCCCCGGCGAGCCGATGAAGCTCGCGACAAACAGGTTGGCGGGAGAGTTGAACAGCTCGTCCGGCGTCGCGATCTGCTGGATGATGCCATCCTGCATGATGACGACCCGGTCGGCCATGGTCATGGCCTCGACCTGATCGTGGGTCACATAAACGGTGGTGACGCCGATCCGCTTGTGCAGCGCGCCGATCTCCGCGCGCATGTGGACACGCAGCTTGGCATCCAGATTGGAAAGCGGCTCGTCCATGAGGAATGCCTGCGGCTGGCGCACGATGGCCCGGCCAAGCGCCACGCGCTGGCGCTGCCCGCCGGAAAGGTCTTTGGGCTTACGGTCGAGATAGGGAGTGACTTCAAGGATGCGGGCCGCGTCCTCGACGCGGCGGTCGATCTCCGCCCTGGCCGTTCCGCGCATCTTCAGGCCGAAGCCGATGTTCTGGCGTACCGTGAGGTGCGGATAAAGCGCATAGTTCTGGAAGACCATGGCAATGTCGCGGTCGCCCGGTGCGAGGTCGGTCACCTCGCGCCCACCGATGATTATCCGCCCCTCCGTCGCAGGTTCCAGGCCTGCGAGAATCTTGAGCATCGTCGACTTGCCGCAGCCCGATGGACCGACGAGGACGACGAACTCGCCGTTCTCGATCTCGAGCGAGAAGGGTTCCAGGACTTTCAGCGAACCGTAGGATTTGCTGACGTTGCGAATGGAAATATTGGCCATGCTTTATTTCTCCGCGCCAGCGGTCAGGCCGCCGACCAGGTAACGCTCGAGGAACAGGTAGATCGCGATGATCGGCAAGGCGACGAACACCGATGCCGCGGCTATCTCGTTCCAGTAGGTGACGTATTCGCCCTGCATCGTCGTGATGCCCAGATTGGCGGTCCAGTTGTCGGGCGAGTTGACGAGGAAGGTCCGCGCATAAGCGTAATCCGCCCAGCTCAACACGAAGGCATACAGCGCCGTCGCCGCCAGGCCGGGCGTGGCGATCGGCAGCACCACGCGCAGCATCGCGCCGACCGGCGAACATCCGTCCACCATGGCGGCCTGCTCCAATTCGCGGGGGATGGTGTCGAAATAGCCCTTCAGCATCCATGTCGCGAAGGGGATGATCATGGTCGAGTGCGCCAGGACCAGGGTCCACAAGCTGCCAACCAGCCCCATTCTGGAGAAGATTGAAAACAGCGGGATGACGAGCAGCGTCGCCGGCAGCATCTTGGCAGTCAGCACGAACAGGCCCATGGTCGCGCCACCCTTCATGGAGTAGCGGGACAAGGCATAGCCGGCGCTGACCGAGACCAGCATGGAAAGCGCCACCGAACCCAGTGCCGCAAGCGTGGAGTTCGCCAGCCATTTCAGAATCGGCCTGGCTTCCCAGACGCGAACGAAAACATCCCATTGCGGGTTGTCGGGCCAGAAGGTCGGCGGCAGGCGGTAAAGCTCGTCGGTCGTGGTAACGGCAGTGACCACCAGCCAGTAGACCGGAAAGAGGATCATGGCGACGGTCAGGGTCACCACCCCGTAAAGGGCAAGGCTTTGTGCGAGGGTGCGTTTCATAGCGCAGCTCTCCTCAATAGATCGACCTGGAGCGCCTGCCGAGCATGAGCAGGCTGGCGAGCACGCAGATGACCAGCGTGAGCACGCCGACCGCCGCAGCGCGGCCGAAATTGTGGTACTGGAAGGCTTGGTCGTAGGTCATGATCGACAGTGTCTGGGTCGAGCGCAGCGGGCCGCCGCCAGTCAGCACCTTGATGATCGAGAAATCCCGAAACACCCACAGCAGCGTCAGGACGACGGTGACGCCGAGCACCGGCATGAGAAGCGGCATGGTGATCCACCGAAAGCGCTGCCAGACACCCGCTCCATCCACCTTCGCAGCCGCATAGTAGTCGGCCGGGATGGATTGCAGCCCGGCAAGGCACATGATCGACACGAAGGGAAAACCCTTCCAGATCATGGTGATCGCCACAGCCCAGAACGCGGCCCCTGCGTTCGAGACCCACGGTATCATCTGCCCGGCTAACCCAAGCTGCACGGCCAGCCATCCGAAAAGTCCAAAGGAGCTGTCGAACATCCAAGCGAAGATCACCACCGCGATGATCTCCGGCACGGCCCATGGCAGTGCCATGCCCAGCCGGGCGACCGTGCGGCCGCGAAACCTGTTGTTGACGAGCAGCGCCGTGCCGAGGCCGACGAGGACGCTGCCGGCGGTCACCACCACAACCAGCTTCAACGTCACCCAGCAGGCGAGCCAGAACTCCCGGGAGTTGAACAGCCACCTGTAGTTCGCCAGCGAGAATGGTTTGCCGGCAGCGCCCAGACGCGGAATCTTGACCTGCTGGAACGACAGGTCGAGCGCCACGAACAACGGCCAGACGATGATGGCGGCCACCATCAGAACCGCGGGAGCGATAAGGATGTAGCCCAGAAGATGCTGCCGGCTGGGACGCGCAAGATCAAGGAACTTGCGATGCCCCACAACGGGAGTATCGGTCACAACTGGTCCTCCGGCCGGAAATGCTGGAACATGCCCGCCGCGATGCGGGCCATGTTCCGGATGGCTGTCAGCTTTTGAAGTCTTCGGCCTTCGCCTGCATGGTCTTGACCACTTCCGCCGGATCCAGATCCTCGATCAGCATCCTCTGGGTCTCTTCCATGATCATCTTGCTGAACTCGTTGTAGTTCAACTCCAGGCCGGTCGGTATGCGGTCGATCCCGGCCTCGGATGCTTCCTTCATCGTCTCGATCAGCATGGGGAAATGCGGGATCGTCTCCTCGACACCGGCCACATCCGCCTTGGGGCTGGGCGGGGTGTTGCCCCCCATGGTCGCGTAGAGACGCTGATATTCCGGGCTCATGGTGAGCTTGATGAACTCACGGACGAGCGCTTTCTCCTCGTCGGAAATATCGGCGGGTACCGCCAGCACGTTCGACGAACCCCCGACCGGCGGGTGCAACGCAGGAGCGACGTAGACGATGTCGTCCTTGGCCAGTCCCTGCTCGGTGGTGCCGAAGAGCCATGGCCCGTCGAGGCGCAGGGCGATCTTGCCGTCGGCGAAGAGCTTGCGGATATCGCCCGCGGTCATGTCGGCAGGTCCGACACCGGCCTTGTTAATCTCCTTCCACCGCTTCAGGCCCTCGATCATCTCGGGCGTGTCGATGGTGATGTTGCCTTCGCCGTCGGTCCAGTAGGCCCCAGCATCGATGACGTAGTTCAGCATCTCGGTGAGATACTGCCCTGCACCGCCCTTCGTCTCATGGCCGGTGCCGAACTGGTCGACAATGCCGTCGCCGTTCAGGTCCTTGGTCGTCGCCTTCGCAGCCTCCAGAAATTCCTCATAACTGGTCGGGACGGCAAGGCCTGCCTCATCGAGAAGCTTCTTGTTGTAGGCCATGACGTACCCGAAATAGTTCATCATGATGCAGACGGTTTCCCCGTTCCACTGGCACTTCTGCTGACCGGCCCAACCGGTCAGATCGATCCCCTCCTGCTCGATCCACGCGTCCAGCGGCTCCAGCCAGCCATTGTCCGCGAACATCTGGAACTCGAAGGAAGCGAGATGCACGATGTGCGGCGGCTGGCCAGCCGCGAAAAGGGTTGTCATCGTATCGGCATACGAGCCACGCTCGGCCTTGGTGAACTCCACCTTGACGCCGGGGTGCTGCTTCTCGAACTCGGCAATGACCGCGTGCCACCAATCGCCGGTGCCGCCGTCGTCCGTCTGCCAGGAAATGAACTTCAGCACGGTATCGGCCATGGCCGGGGCCAGGCCGGCCGACGCCACGAGAGCATAGGCGGCCGCGCCCGTTGCGAGCCTGCGCAGGAATTTACTCATCTTTTCCTCCTCCAAAACCAGTGATTATATCCGTTCAAGCAGAGAGAGAGCCGCCTCCGACAACCTCACGCCCAGTCCCGGCCCCGTGGGCAGGTGGTAGCGACCCTCGCGGCAATCCATGTCACCGCTAAGAAGCCGGCGGTTGGGCTCGAAGATCGAGTGCTGGAACTCGTGCCCCTTCAGCGTGGGCAGGGTCGACGCAGCCTGAAGGCTGGCGGCCAGGAATATTCCCGCACCTATCGTGGCGTGCGGGATCACATCGATCCCGTTTTGGGCTGCCAGCGCTCCGATGCGGATGAAGTTGGTGATGCCCTTGTGCCCCATCTCTGGCTGGACGATGGCGATACGGCAGCGCCCGATGTGGGCCAGCATGTCCCAGTGCGTGCGCCATTCCTCTCCGACCGCGATGGGAATGTCGGTGCCCTTCGAGACCGTCTCCAGACCGGCGATGTCCTCGGTCCAGACCGGCGCTTCCGCGAACCACGGATCGAAGGGCGCCATTTCGCCAATCAGTTGCAGAGCGCGTTCGGGCGTCTGGTTCCAGTGCATGTCGGCTGCGATCTTTGCCCTCGGCCCCAGTACCTCGCGCAGGTTCTCCATTTCGCGGGCCGGTCCGTCATCGGCCACCGGAGTGGCGAACTTGAAGGCGTCGAACCCGCGATCGTGCCACTGCCTCGCAAGCTCGCCGCGGGCCTTGAGGGTCTTTTCCGGCAGGCCGGACACATAGGCAGGAAAATCTTCCCGCCCACCGCCCAGCATTTCGCGCACGGACTTGCCTGCCTCCTGCCCCGCTATGTCCCAAAGAGCTATGTCGAGGGCGGCCAGCGCATCGACATAGAAGCCGCCCGTATAGCCGCGCACGCGCATCATGTCGTAGAGATCGTCATAGACGCAGGACGGGTCGGACGCTTTGCGGCCGATGACGAAACCGGCAAGCAGGTCGTTGATGATGGCCGCCACCGCGCCGGGAGCGACGATGCCGTAGGTCTCACCCCAGCCGACCACGCCGGCCTCGGTCACCATCCTTACCAGAACGCTCCGGTCGAAGGTTGGATAAACGGTGCGGTTGCCCTTGCGGACGATGTAGCCGTTGGGGTTCACCACCTCGCCTTCACGCAGGGCACCGAGATAGGGCACCTTGCGGGGCTGGGTGAGGGTGAAGACCTCGACCGACGCGACGGGACTGCTCATGCAGCCTCCGCGACCAGCAGGCCGAGTTCGGCCAGATTGTTGTCGATGTCGGCGATCGCAGGCGTATCCAGAGCAGGCGTGGGCGCGCGCACGCCGGTATGCTCGATCACGCCCCGCCGCTTCAGCACATGCTTGGTAAGGCGCATGCGATAGACCGCCTGCAGGACGAGCAACGGAAGCGTGCGCACATAGATCGCGCGCGCCTCCTCGCGGCGTCCGGCGCTCCAGGCGCGGTCCATGGCGACATGCTCCTCGATGATCTCAAGTGCGGGCATGGCCGCCGTGGCACCTCGCGCATA